>JAEEGJ010025841.1_pt1 | contig 11974 bp, 9 predicted proteins | sample 8958761 | NCBI WGS metagenome assembly JAEEGJ01 (sample SAMN16246546, study PRJNA631951) | gut metagenome | biome: gut microbiome; feature: rumen; material: RS-attached | host: Bos | place: Iran: Karaj | collected 2018-10 | reverse complement strand
GACATACTGCTCATGGGTTTTTCCTTTCCGGCTTACGCCTTATTGATAAAGATTCACACCTCTATCAAACTGGAAAAACCCACTTATCGCAAGTCCTAACTGTCAGATGAAATCTGAACTAGTACACAATAGGGCAGATACAAACCAAGGTCAGACCTCAAGGTGGCCTTGTTTTTTTTTACGCCACCTCGATCAGATTGTGCTCTTGGAACCGGGCTTTGCCTTCCTTGATATCGGTAACAATCTTTTCCAGATAGCGCCTATTGGCTGATGAATAGAAGGTCTCAGTTGGAACCTTAAGTGGTTTCTTTTCCGGACTGGCATTTTTAGCAAAGTTTGCAGGGATGGATTCCCGTCTTTCTTTCAGGTTCTTGCGAGTCATCTTGATGTCCAATTTTGTCTGTGAGCCAGTGATCAGGTGATTGGTTGAACGCTTGCCATTGATTGCTTGTCCCCCGAGTGGGAGTGTATCCATTACAATACTTTATTGTTTCATTTCCTTTGTGTCATTATAGGAAAGTCAGGCTTCCCTCTGCCTGGTTGTTGAAGTCCATCCCTAAAGTGAGTGCTGTTATGAACCAGTGTTACAAGATTGTCTATAGCAAGATCCGTCAGTGTTTTGTGGTGGTGTCGGAATTAACGAAAAGCCATGGTAAAGGCGGCCGGGTATCGCGGGTGCTGTGTACGGTGCTTCTTGGCGCGTGTTTGGCTGGTGTTGGACAACCGGTAGCGTGGGGAGCTCAGGCGACTAAAGCGAGCGTTAATGTTACTGAGGATAGTAGTGGTGATGCGTCGTCTGCCTGGGGAATTAAAACAAAAGCTGAAGGCAAGGCATCCACGGCGTTTGGTATTTCTTCAAAGGCCAGCGAGACGAGTTCCACGGCGTTTGGTGAACTGACAACGGCCAGCGGGAATCAATCCACGGCGTTTGGTTGGGAAACAACGGCCAGCGGGACGAGTTCCACGGCGTTTGGTTTTGGTACAACGGCCAGCGGGACGAGTTCCACGGCGTTTGGTTGGGAAACAACGGCCGGCTGGAATCAATCCACGGCGTTTGGGAAAAGAACAATGGCCGGCGGCGAGGCATCCACGGCATTTGGAGCAAATACAAAAGCATATGGGAAACAGTCAACGGCATTTGGTCACGACACGAAAGCAGGGCAACTGTATTACATAAAGGATGGCAAGACTATTGAAGCCGATATCGAACGCTACATAGAGAAGGAGGATGCGGATGAGGTAACAAAATATAAAGTAGTGTATGCGGACGGAACTGAATCAGAAGGTTTTGCTTCGTATGAAGGTGCTTACAACTCTAATCCCAACCTTATAACCGAGGGGGAAAATGCGTCGGCCTGGGGTCAAAAAACAGTTGCTTCCGGTGATGCTTCCACGGCGTTTGGTTACGAGACAACGGCCAGCGGATATGTTTCCACGGCGTTTGGTTGGGAAACAACGGCCAGTGGGATAGAGGCTACGGCGTTTGGTTCTTTAACAACGGCTGGCGGGCAGGAATCTACGGCGTTTGGTGAAGAAACAATAGCCGGCGGGGTGGTGTCCACTGCATTCGGAGCAGGTACAAAAGCATATGGGAAACGGTCAACGGCATTTGGTCTCGACACGAAAGCAGGGCAACTGTATTACATAAAGGATGGTAAGGCAATTGAAGCCGATATCGAACGCTACACCGTGATAGAGGGGGAGGGTGAGGATGAGCATGACGTAACAAAGTATAAAGTAGTGTATGCGGACGGAACTAAAGTAGAAGGTTTTGCTTCGTATGAAGAAGCCTACAACTCTAATCCCAACCTTACAACCAAGGGGGAAGATGCGACGGCCTGGGGTCAAAAAACAGTTGCTTCCGGCGATGCTTCCACGGCGTTTGGTCGGTTGACAACGGCCAGCGAGGAGTATTCCACGGCGTTTGGTTATAAGACAACGGCCAGCGGTGAGACTTCCACTGCGTTTGGTGAATATACCATTGCAACCGGGAAGGGCTCCACCGCTTGGGGACAGGGTAAAAGTGATAATCGTACTATTGCCATTGGGGATTCATCAACAGCGTTTGGTGTAGGCAGTATTGCCCAAGGTCAGAATTCCTTGGCAGCCTTAGGCGGTAAAACTGGCGAAGGCAATGTAGCCTATGTTCAGGAAACAGGCCTTGTTATAGTCAATAAGACACCAGAATCGGAAGAAGGGAAAGGATCTGTTGCCATTGGGGAAGGTGCAGAGGCTAAGAAAGACTATACCTATGCCATTGGCCAGAATGCCAAGGCACAGGCTGCAAACACGATTGCAATCGGCAATGGTGCTGAGGCGACCGCTGAAAATGCCATTTCAATCGGTCATGGCAACAAAGTCAGTGGCAAAAACTCTGGGGCATTCGGTAACAACAACACCATCGAAGTTAATGATGGGTTTGTCTTAGGTAGCAATGCGTCTGTGACAGCAGCAGGTGGTGTTGCATTGGGTGCCAATTCCGTAGTATCCACTGCGGCAGGGGAAGTGGGATATGACCCATCTACGGGGAAGGCATCTACTGAGACAGGAGAAACTTGGAAATCCACTGCGGCTGCTGTTTCTGTTGGTGGTGGATCAGTTGATGGCAAGACAATCACCCGACAGATTACTGGGGTTGCGGCAGGTTCTGCCGATACCGATGCAGTCAATGTCGCTCAGCTGAAGAAAGTGGCTGAAGCCGATATCCATGTTGCCAAGGCAGAAGTCACATCGGGTGCTCCGGATGAGAAGGGCACCATCAAACAGACCGTCACACTGAAAGACAAGAAAGACAATCCGCTGGCCTCATTCGTTGTTACGGACAGGAATACGACCTTGGTGTCCAGTACGGAAGGTCTGAAATTGGGGGATGACAACAAGCTGACCTTAAATGTCACCGATACGGATGGGAAAAAGGTCACTGGAACGGTCGATCTTTCCAGATTTGCCGTCGATACCGACACGACTTATAAGGTTGAAAAAGTCGCAGGAACCGGTACGACGGTTAATACTTACACCCTAAAGGCATCCGACAACTCCGCAACGGGAGAAACCATTGTTGATACCGATACCTATGTTGACGGCAGTAGCGTAACCAGCACAACGGACACGTCAACGGGTACAACGACGCATACTGTCACACTGAAAGACAACACGGGCGCGGATATGACGTCGTTTGATGTCACCGACACCAATACCTATGTTGCAGACAACGCCGTTTCCAGTGTCACGGACGCATCGACTGGTACGACGACGCATACCGTCAAACTGAAAGACAACACGGGTGCGGAAATGACGTCGTTTGATGTCACCGACAGCAATACCTATGTTGCGGACAACACCGTTTCCAGTGTCACGGACGCATCGACTGGTACTACAACGCATACCGTTACATTGAAGGACAATGCGGGTAAGGAAATGACCAAGTTTGATGTCACTGACACCAATACCCAGTCCACGGTCCAACATGCTGACAGCAGTAAGGAATATCTGGAAGTCACATCGAAGGACAACAGTATCGGCACCAAGGACTATACCGTTGCTCTGACTGATAAAGCTAACACGGCCATCGGGAATGCCAATACCTACCTGACCAGTAGTGGTTTCTCGACCAAGGTAAAAGAAGGGACGGGTCATGTGACCGGCCATGTGACCGTGACCAGTGAAGGTTTCAAGGTTGGTGACAATGGGCCTTCGATGACAGTTGACGGCATCAACGCTGGTGGCAAGAAAATCACGAATGTCGCTGATGGCAAGGACGCAGGCGATGCGGTCAACTATGGTCAGTTGCAGCAGGTCGACCAGAAGATTACTTCGCAGGACGATGCGCTTAAAAAACTCGCCCACCGCGACGCCCAGTTGGAACGCAAGATCTACCGGGCTGGTGCCCATGCTGCCGCAATCGCCGCCTTGCATCCATTGGACTACGACGAAGACCATAAGATCACCGCAGCAGCCGGTATTGGCCAGTACCATGGTTCCAGTGCTTTGGCAGTTGGTGCATTCTACCGTCCAACCGAAAACCTGATGTTTTCTGTTGGCGCTTCCTTGAATGAGAACGACTCGATGGTCAATGCCGGGCTCTCTTACCGCTTTGGTACAGGCTCGGGCAACAAGACCTCGCCAAACAACCTCCATGAACTGAAACGCCAGGTTTCCAACCTGTCTGAAGAAAACCGGCAGCTCTCGGCGCAGTTGAACAGTTCGGAAATCAAGCTGGCGGAAGAATCCCAGAAACGGGCTTCAGCCGATGCGAAGATCCTGACGCTGGAAGAGAAGATCCGCCGCATTGAGAAGATGTTAAAACTCAAGTAAGGCGCAGGCTCTGCTAGGCGTCCTGCGGCGGCAACAGTGTTTCGATACGGCAGTGCAGGGCTTTTGCCAGCCTGCGTACCGTATCGACTGCGGCCTTGTTGAGGTCTTTGGCGCCTGTCTCATACTGCTGCAGCGTGCGTAGGTTGACGCCCGCGCGTTCAGCCAACTCACTTTGCGAGAGTCCACATAGCTTGCGTTGGTATTGCAGGGGGGATGCGCCCCAAGTCTTTCGCAGCATGGCATAGCCGACTTCCAGGAACTTTTCTGGGGGCGCCTCATGCAGGGTGGGGTAAAGCTTTATGAGGGTGGGCCAAGGGATATGGTGCAGGATGGTCTGGAAAGCATAGCCGCTGTGCCATTGGAAATAGGCAACAATCCAGCCGCCCCAATAGGCAGCGGATTTTGTGTAGTCGGTCGATGGTGCCGGGAAGTTCTCGTGCATCAGTCCGGCATCATACAGGATATGGCAGGCCAGTTCCGTGCCTGAAAGGCCTGATATGACTTTCGGCGATCCTGCCTCAAACTGGGCGGCGTAGCCGGTTGAGACAAAGGCTGACCAGAAAAGGGGCATGTTACAACGACAACAATTGGCGGCATAGTCCGCCATTTCGCCCAGGTTTGCCTGTGCGTCTTCAAGGTAGGTTTGATCGTATGCGTGGGTCATCAGGCATCACCTTTCCTCGGATTAAGTCCATTAAGAATAGGCCATCGATGTTTTCCCGTTCCAGTTCCGCCCGGAAGTCAGCACGGGCTTGGCTGTCCCTTGCCATGCGTTTTGCATAATAGGTCTGGTTATCAGCTTGCTCGTATCCGACAAACTTTAGGGCATCGAACGCCTTTGGGCTTTTGAGGACGATTTGTTCCCCCAGTTTTCCCAGCCGCATCGCATAGGCAAGTTGGTTCAGCGTGATGGTATTGGAAAGGAAAGCCCGGGCAAAGGAAAAATAAGAGTCATCTGCCCGATAACCGATAATCACATCATAAGGGGAAATGTCCAGCAGGAAATGGGTCTTCAGCCAGTCGACGCCGTTTCGCATCAGCGGGGTCGCCATCTGGAAGCGGCGGTTGTCAGCGATGAGGGCAAGCCAGTGCAGGACGGTGTATTTTGGGGCGGATAAGTTCAGTACAGCCAAATTGCGCATATCGAGCTGGTAGTGGTTGGCATAGCCATCGGTATCCAAGGTGCAGGCCCATTCCTTGGCGAGTGCCAGGTGCTCGGTGCAGTAGAAACCCAGCCCATAGTCCTTGAAAGGCTTGCCAAGCCCGAATTTGGGTTTGGCGATGATGGCACGAGAACCGTGGTAAAGGGAGATATCATTTTTCTTAACCATATGCGAACTATACTTCTTGAGAAGTATATTGAGAAGCCATTGTGTGGGCAGGCAGCTGCGCAACTATTGGATTGGATTTAGGGACTCTGGCAAGGCGTTGCCGTCATACTCAAAAAAATTGGAATGAAAAAGTCACAAAAGTTGGAATGAAAAGGTCACAAAAGTTGGAATGAAATAGCGACAAACTTTGGAGTTGAAGGCGCAAAATGGTGTGGGAACCGGTACCGCAACCAACAAATCTCACAGTGCGTTGTACTTGCAAGATCCAGGCAAGGGCGCAAGTCATGGTCTTAACCGCCGGACCGTTTGCGGTAAAACGTCCTGATGGTGTGCTGATTGTGCCATTGGCCTGTCTGAAGCCCTGATGCCAGGCAGGGCAATCCGCCTTAAAACATCATCGATGGGCTTCTCATCATTAACCACGAGACAGAACGGATAGCGGTGCCTGACCGCGCGGACTAAGGCTGCCAACGCCGCATCCCGCGCAGAGTGCTTCCCTGGCGTCCAGCGCCTGAGCGTTTTTTCAAACCGTTCGTTAAGCCGCTTTTCCCGCAAATACTTCGGTGTCATGCAGTAGAGGAATAGGGTGTCCGGTGGGAGCAGGTTGAGGTAGTCTTTCGATGGTGGGAAGCCGTCCATCACACAGTTGTGGGCTGTCTGCACAAAGGCCATCAACGCTTTGGCAGACGTCTTCGATAGGAGCGTGCCCGGCTTTTGGACGGAGAGCATCCCCAGCAGCTGTAGCGGATACCCTTCGGGGAAATCGTTTTTCCGGCATCGGCGCTTAAGTTCACCGACGTTGATGTGTCTGAAGCCGCGTTTTGCGAGGGCTTGTCCGAGGGTGGATTTGCCGGTGCCGTGGCGGCCGATCAGGCAGATGAGCATGGGATGGTCCTTTCTGTTTTGCGTGGGTGTGGATAGGGACGGGGTGTGGGGCAGGGACTTTTGGCTTGCCTGTTGTGGTTTCCTTGGTGCTGTCCAAGGCCATGGACGCAGCGATGAAGGCCAGGGCAATTACCCCCTTAACCCAAAGGCGCCTGCCGCTAAAACCCAAGAAGCCAACGCCAAAAATGACAGCCTGCTGCCAGGGCCAGAACCAAGGCTTTGGGATATCGGCAAGCGATTCAGACTTCGTTACACCATCCGTTGCCAGCGCCTGCTCGCTCAGTAAATCAGGCATTACATCATCCCAAGAAAACCCTTCTTCTTCAAAGGGATAGGGTTCAAACTTATCGTTATCTGACATCATCAATGAGTGTGATATCGGGCTTCTTTTGGGTGGCTTTTTCAGGGGCGTCCAGCAACTTGATTTCGTCGTTTTCGGCTTGCATCGCACTTTCCGGTGCCTTTTGCGGCTTGCCTGCCTTAGTCGCTGTCACCGGGATCTTGACGTCCCAGTCCGGGACAGATGGCACTTTGGGGGATGCCCCCGCTGCAGGCAGGGCTACCTTGGGCGTACCCGACAAAACCGGCACGGCCATCCCATGCAGGGCCAAGACGGTGCGTTTGAGTTCCGTTATCTCAGCGCGGTTAACGTCCAGTTCCCGGTTGAGCATAAAGGTAGCGACGGCAAGGCTAGCGGTAACCGGCAGTGTGACGGCCACACCGGCCAAGGCGATTCTGGATAGGTCCATGGTTTTCTCCAACGTTTTAAGGCCCATGCTAAGGCGGCCCTTATCGGCTCCCGTGGCGAGAGGGGCTTTTTTGCCCCGCCTTTTCAGCCGCACTCCTTAAATGGGCGGGTCAAGCAGCATCCCATTTGTTAGGAAGCGCTCTTTGCGCTGGCCGACAATGGGCATCCAAAGCCATGCGTGATGCGTCTTGCCCATGGCGTTGACCCAACAGAAAAGGAAATGACATGAATGAGCATGCATTATTGACGACTGAGGACCTCCCACAGGCAGGTTTTGCGTTTGACATCCCGAATGGTGCACCGCCTGAAGCCGTGTTGGCTGAGGCTGAAACAGGTCCAGTAACCCATCAAGAAGCAGGGGGATCCTTGCCAGCGGGGATTGGGCATACGTTGGTTCAGGCAAAGGAACCATCACCAAGCGCCAAGGACACCCAGTTGCCGACCCCCACCCAGCTGGTACTCATCAAGGAGCGGGGCGATTTCATCCGCCGCATCAGTGAACTGCCGAGTTTTACGCCGGAGGAAGTGGCGGCGATGTCGCCTGAAGTCCAGGAAGATTACAAGCGTGTCGTCGCCCTCAAGCACCGGCTGCAGGCTGCCGTCCAACGCAAGAATGGCGAGCTCCTTTTGGCGCGTACCGTCAAGGGGGTGGGGCACCGCGTGCGGACGGTGACGATGTTCATGCAGTCGACGGCATCGGTTTTCCTGCGGGTCTGGCCGAATGTGAACAACGACCTGCGCGCCTTGTTCACCTTGGGGACCGTGCATTTGGGGGTCCAGGAGCGTGAAGCTGTCCGTCAGGTGGTCCGGGGAAGCCTCGAAGCCTTGAAGCGCAACATCCAGAAAGCCCATGCCGACCTGGATTTCTTAGGTCAGGCACTGCATGAAAAGGATCCGGAATTTTCTGAAGGCGACCGGCTCATTGTGGAAGTGCCGGCCCTGCAGCGCGAACTCAAGGTCTTTACCGCAGAAGGTGACCTTTTCCGGGAAATCTTCATGGCCTATGACATCCTGGTCATGGATTCGCAGTCGCTCCAATGGTACGGCGATGCGGCGGTCTCCCTGCGGTTGGGGGCTTTGGAAAAAGAGATCCATGACGAGTTCATGAAGCTGCGTTCGTTCATTTCGGGGACGATCCACCGGGCGATGCATTGGGTGGTCAAGCGTGAGGAAGCGTTGCGGCACCGTGAGGAAAGGCTGGGACTGTCTGCTGCCCAGAGCCTCTTGACCGACGCCAGCCAACAGGCGCAGTAGGGGATGCGATGGTTGACTTAAAAAGCCTCAATGACGCGCAGCGCGCTGTCGTCATAGAGACAGAGAACTGCCTGGCGGTCTCCTGTCCCGGCTCAGGCAAGACGACGACCCTGGCCAAGAAGATTGCCTACCTGCTCGAGCAGGGCAAGAAAGTGGCGGCGGTGACCTTTACCCGGGAAGCGGCCTTGGAACTGCGGGCACGTGCCGCGGCGTTAGCCCCTGCTTGTACCTATGAAAACCTGATTGTCGGTACTTTCCATTCGATCTGCCTGTCGATGATCGCGCCTAAACGCTTGGGCAAGAAGTTCTCACGCCGCATCCTCGAAGCGATGGTTTCCCCGTTTCATGAGGCGCCGAAGATTGCCTATGGCGGGGACCTCAACGCCTATATCCTCGCCGCGATGCGTGAAAGTGGCACCTCTCTCTCGGTCAAGGATGCGACAAAGCTCATTGAGGAATACAAGGGCAGGCAGACGGCAGCCGCCGATGAGGCGATGCAAGCACTGGTTGCCTGTTACCAGAAGCAGTTGAACCAGGCGGGGAGCATTGATTTCCAGGATATCCTCTTAAAGACCAACGCTGCCCTGAAAGACGGGGCGATGACGCCGCTGCCGGTCGACTGCCTCTTAATCGACGAGTTCCAAGATACCGACGCGACCCAGTACCAGTGGATCCGTTACCACGGCAACAACCAGGTGAAACTGACCGCCGTGGGCGACGATGACCAGTCGATCTATGCGTTCCGCCGGGCGCTGGGCTACGATGTGATGGAAAACTTCATCCGTGACTTTCAGGCGAAGAAAATCCTCTTGGGCCAGAACTACCGCTGCCACAGTGAGATTCTAGACCGCGCGGGCAATTTGATTGCCAACAATACGCGGCGTATCGCCAAGGCCCTTGTCGCGGCCAAAGGCCCCGGGGGTGATGTCTATTTCCAGCGCTTTGACTCGGTGGAGGAAGAAGCCGAAGAAGTCGTCGATGCCGGGCGGCGTGCCTTAAGGGATAAGGCGTCTTTCACCGTCATTGCCCGCACGCACCGCGAACTCCTGGAAATTCAGCGCGTCTGTATCGTGGAAGATGTCCCGTTCAAGGCGAACAAGGGTGACTCGATTTTTGACCGCTTTGAGGTCGTGACCTTCGGGGCGTTGACGCGCTTTTTGCTTCAGCCGACGGCGCAGGACTTAGACCACATCATGAACTGGGCACAGATGTCGATTGAAGATAGGGCACAGGTCAGGCGTGCATTCAAGCGCGATAAGCAGGGGCGACTCGATGTCTTGGCAATGGCCCCGGAGATGACGGAAGGGGGCAAAGCCTTATGGCGGACGTTTGTGAAGCGTTACCTCGGCTGGTGTGAGGCAGTTGCCGCCAAGAGCCACTTCATCTTGATGGACGGGATCCGCGAGTGGCTGGAAGCCTCAGCGCCCAGGAACACGAGCAAAGAGGTGATCCGGATAGCGCACGACATCTTCAGCCCGAATGAGCACGATTTGGCGGCCCACCTTGCGTACCTCCAGGAGAAGATGTCGCGTTTTGCGAAGGAAAAGGACGATGGCCGGGATGCGATCAACCTGATCACCGCCCATGCCGCGAAGGGCTTGGAGTACGACCGTGTCTGGATCATCGGGCTGGTCGAAGGGGGCTTTCCCTCGGAAAAGTCCCCGATTGAGGAAGAAAGGCGGCTGATGTATGTCGCGATGACCCGGGCCAAGGATGTCTTAAACGTCTCGTCCACGGCGGACAAGAAAACCTCGCCGTTCGTCTATGAGGCGGCGTTGGTCGATGATGTGGCAAAGCCCAAGGAAGGTGAAAGGGGGTTCTGGTGAACGGGGAAAACCGCTCGCGTGCTGAGATTGAACGGGAGATGGTGTTAAGTACCTTCTACCATGGCTTGGGACCCATCCGCCAATGGCTTGACGATGATTCCGTGACGGAAATCATGGTGAACCCGGGTGGCAAGGTCTTTGTCGAGTCATCTGGTGAGATTGCTTACAAAGGCGAACTCTTCACTGAGGAAATCATCAAGACCGCCTTGCAGGGCGCCGCCAAGTTCAACCGCAAAGACATGCTGATGGATTCGGCGTCATCCATTGTCAATGCGTCGATTGACAACCTGCGTATTTCAGGTGCCCAGGCGCCCGTCAGTCCCAAGGGCTCGTTCATCACAATCCGAAAACATATGGATGCCTCGCACCGCCCGTCTTTGGAGGAGCTGGTTACCGACAAGCAGGCGTTGACGCAGGATCAGGCAGACCTTTTGGTCGAGCTGATTGTGAACAGGCGTTGCAACTGCATCTTTGCCGGGGGCACAGGCTCAGGTAAGACGACACTTATCAATGCCGTATTGGCCAAGATACCCCATTACGAGCGGGTCATCAGTGTGGAGGACGCCAAGGAACTCGAGATCAAGGTGCCCAACAGTTTCCCGATCATCACGAACCCGGACATTGGGATAACGGCCCGTCTCGCGATCCAGACGCTTTTGCGCCAGCGGCCAGACCGCATCATCCTGGGGGAGACCCGGGGCGACGAGACTTATGACTTGATCCGTGCCTTGAACTCAGGCCATCCCGGTTCGATGACATCAATCCATGCGAACTCGGCGCTCGATGCCTTGGATTCGCTGCAGATGCTCTACCAGATGTCGCTGCCTGCCAATGCGTCCATTTCAACGGAGTCAGCCAGGCACTTCATCTCGCGGGTCGTGCATCTGGTCGTTTATGTGGATCGGCATGTTAAAGAGGTGGACGGCAGGTACCTGGTGCTGCGGGGCGTGGCGGAAATCTGCCTGGTGAAGGGGGTGGACCGGCAAGGGCGGTTTGTCCTGGAAGACATCACGACGCAGGAGAAGGGGCATGTGGACGAAGTCTGACGTGATTCGCTGTGTTTTGTTGGATGTGTTCTTCGCTACGCTACGCAAAATTTTTCACGGCGGTAAAATTAACGGCGTTGACTTCCTCCCCATGCCTAAAGGCAGGGGATTCCTACTGGGCCGAGGTACGTATACCTCGGTTCCTTCGGCGGGTTCCTGTTGCTGATGGCCTTACTGCACCATTCACTTCACAGACTAACTGGGCATGCCCTGCCCTTAAAATATTAATCGCCCCCACATGGTCTGCATGGGCACTGAAACCGCAATGCACACACTGGAAACGGCTCCGTGTCGGACGGTTTGCCCTGTCCACGTGACCACATTCTGGACACGTCCGGCTGGTGTATGCCGGATGGATTTCCAGATAGATGCCGCCACGGGCTTCCGTCTTGTACTTCAGCATCGTCATGAAACGACCCCAGCCTTGGCGGAGTATCGAACGGTTCGTCTGGCTCTTCGCCTTGACGTTCCTGCCCGGCTTTTCCTTCGTCCCTTTGGCGGATTTCGTCAGCCCCTTGATGTTCAGGTCTTCAACAACAATCATTGCGTGGTTCTTGCTCAATGTCGTCG
>JAEEGJ010025837.1_pt1 | contig 11975 bp, 9 predicted proteins | sample 8958761 | NCBI WGS metagenome assembly JAEEGJ01 (sample SAMN16246546, study PRJNA631951) | gut metagenome | biome: gut microbiome; feature: rumen; material: RS-attached | host: Bos | place: Iran: Karaj | collected 2018-10 | reverse complement strand
GTTGCCCGCAGGAGATGGTAGACGCTTCCGTCCTTCATGGTAGTTTCCCGTACCTCCGAGATCACGAACCAGTAGCCTTCCGGCAGCGTCCGGGGGAGATACTTTCCCAGATCCTCAAACTGCCGGGCTTCTTCCTCTCTGAGAGTCCGAAGGGTGGCATCCGCCACATCCTGTACCTTCTCCGTGGCCGGGTATACGGCGATGCTGGCCATCTTGGGATCGACGCCCTCCGGCCAGGAACCGCCCGGCGCGTATCCTGCTCCGCTGACAGCGGGATGCAGAAAGATGCCCAAGGCCCCGGCAGCCAGGATGCAGATGCAGGCGGCGGCAGCGCCCCAGCGCAGCCAGGCAGGGTGTTTTCTTCTGATATTCTCGCCGGAGGCGTCGGCAATCAGTTCCGCATCCGCATCTCCTATCATTTCAAACAGTTTTTTGGCGGTCATAATTCGTGCCCCCTTTCCCGCAAATATTCCCGCAGCTGCTTCCGGAGCCGGTGCAGGGTGACGGCGACCTGATTCTCCTTCATGCCAAACAGCTTTGCGGTCTCATAGATGGGCTCGGCATAAAAATACCGGCGCAGGAACAGCCGCCGCTTATCCGGCGGCAATCTGCGGAGAAAAGCGTTCAGGTCGGCCATCAGCTCCTTCTCGTCCAGGCGCTGCTCCGGGTCTTCCTTTCCGGAAACGCAGTCCCGCAGCTCTTCCAGCACCAGCGCCGTCTCCGCTCCGCCCCGCTTGAGGGCGCTGCGGCTTCGGTAGCGGTCAAAGGCCAGGTTCCGGGTGATTTTGCCGAAGAAGGCGGAGAGAAGGCTGGGCCTTTGGGGCGGCATGGCGTTCCAGGCCCGGAACCAGGTATCGCTGACACATTCTTCCGCGTCCTCCGGACTGCCCAGAATGTTCCGGGCGATGGAAGCGCAGTATGTCCCGTATTTGTCTTCGGATTCCGTTATCGCCCGCTGGTCTCTCGCCCAGTAGAGGGCCACGATCTCTGTGTCCTCCATGCGCTCGCCTCCTTTCATCCATAAAGACGGATTCCGCGGCGGGATATTACAGGATTAAAGCAATAGCCAGGCAGAAATGTGCCTGGCTATGCCCTATCAGTCCATCAAGCCGTATTTTACTTTGATCCGGTCCAGCTTTTCCAGCATGGGCTCCGCTGCCAGCCAGAGGAAAAGCACCGTGGCGATGGCGTGGATCAGGTCCACCGGGATGCCGGACACATAATAGGTCAGCAGCAGCTTCCAATTCAGCGTTTCGGTATAGATCAGGGCGGCGGCGGGATTCATGATGCCGCCGTAGATCACGATGGAGGCGATGGCCCCGTAGATGCAGAGGGAGACCTTGCTCCTGCGCAGGAGGCCCTTGCGGAACAGAACGCCCGCCAGGAACCCGATGATACCGGCGGAGAACATCTGCCAGGGCGTCCACGGTCCCTGCCCGAAGAGGACATTGGAAGCAACCATGGTCATAGCCCCCACCAGGAATCCGGTCTCGCCCCCAAAGGCGACCCCGGCGATGATGACCAGGGCCAGCACCGGCTTGAAGGCAGGCAGCATGAAGAAAGCGGCCCGGCCCACCACGCCGATGGCGCAAAGCACGGCGATGACCGTCAGCTCCCGGGCCTGGGGCTTCCGGCCCTCAAAGATCAGGAAGAAGGGGAGCATGGTCTCTACCAGTATCAGCAGGGCGATGAAGTAGTATTTCCGCCCGCCCAGATAGTAGACGCCGATGAAGATGGTGAGGGGGATCAGAAGAAGAATGGAGATGGCGGCGGCGACGGTCCGTTTGGAGAGCTTCCGCTTTTCCTTGGGAGGCTGAAGGCGCGCCGGCTGCGGTGCTCTCCGGCTCAGGGAGAAGGCGCAGATCAGAAGGCAGACCACCAGCAGCAGATACAGGGGCAGGTCGTTCAGCGCCGTCGTCGTCAGCCCGTTTTCGTTGATAAGGGCGGATAGGTCCTGATGGGACAGCGTATAGACGAAAAGCGCCAGCGCCCCGAGACCGCTGACGGCGGCCAGAAGGATGCGCCAGAGAGGCAGCCGCTTCGGTTTGAAGTCCGCGCTGTCCTCCGCAGGCTCCGGCAGGGGAGGTGCTTCCTCCGGCAGCTCCGGCTGCGGCGGCAAGGTCCCGCCGCAGGCTGCCATCAGGTCCGTCGCCGTGACCGCCTCGGGCAGCAGCCCCCGGGCCATGCGGTTGGCGGAGGTGGTGTAGAAGCTGTTGCCGGAGAAGAATTGACGGGGCCGGCCCTCGGAAACGATGTTCCCGTCGAAGAACAAGGCGCAGCGGTCGGCATATTCCGCACAGAACTCCACGTCATGGCTCACCATGAACACGGTGACGCCACGCCGCTGCAGCGTCTTGAGGATCACGGCAAAGACCTGCTTGAACTCCGCGTCCAGACCCTTGGTGGGCTCGTCCAGAAGCAGGATCTCCGGCTCCAGCAGCAGCACCTTTGCCAGGGCGCAGCGCTGCTGCTCCCCGCCGGAAAGGTCGTAGGGGTGCCGGTCCAGCAGCTCCTCCAGTCGGCAGAGCTGCACCGCCCGGGCCACCCGGTTCTCCTGCACGGCCTTGTCCAGCTTGAATCCCTTGAATATTTCGAACAGGTCCTCCCGGACCGTCTTTTTCACGAACAGAGTCTGCGGGTTCTGGGGCAGCGTCCCAACCCGGCCATGGAGGTGCGCCTCGCCGCGATAGGGCTTGCGCAGACCGCCGATGATGGAGAGCGTCGTGGTTTTTCCGGTGCCGTTTCCCCCCAGCAAGGCAAGGAATTCCCCCTTTTTGACGGTCAGGCTCACGCCCTTCACCACGTCGGGGAGATCCTTTTCATATTTGAACCAGATGTCTTCCAGTTCGATGGCGTTTTCTTCGGAATGGGCTGGTACGCTCTCCGCCGGGAGGGGGAGCAGGCTTTGCCGTTTCCTGAAATCCTCCAGCCAGCTGCGCCCGTCCCGCACGGTGACGGGGCAGGGGGCGTCGTCCTTCACGGAGGCCCAGACCCGCATGGCGGTGGGCATGGCCAGGAACATTCCGTGTCCGCTGCCCCGCAGGCGCTGCCCAACCTCCGTAGGCGTCCCGTCGGCAATCAGCCTTCCCTTGTCCATCACCAGCACCCGGTCGGAGAGAGGAAAAGCCTCCTCCAGCCGATGCTCCGTGAGGATCACCGTGGTGCCCAGCTCCCGGTTCACCTTGCCCACAGTGGCCAGGAAATCGGAGGCGGCGATGGGGTCCAGCTGACTGGTGGGCTCGTCCAGGATCAGGACGGAAGGCTGCATGGCCATGATGGAAGCCAAGTTCAGCAGCTGCTTCTGGCCGCCGGAGAGCTCTGTCACATTTTTATAAAACCAGGTCTGGATGCCGAAGAAGGAGGCCATTTCCGCCACCCGGCTGCGGATGGTGGGGGTGTCGTATCCCAGGCTTTCCAGGCCGAAGGCCAGCTCGTGCCACACCTTGTCCGTCACGATCTGGTTTTCCGGGCTCTGCTGCACGAAACCGATCCGGGCGCTCTGCTCCCGTTGGCCCACGTCATCCAGGGGCACGCCCTCAAAGAGGATGGTCCCGCGCCGGTCTCCCGTGGGGGCCAGCACGGATTTCAGCTGCCGCAGCAGCGTGCTCTTTCCGCATCCGCTGGGGCCGCAGAGGGTGACGAACTGACCCTGGGGGACAGAGAAGGATAAATCGCGGAGGGTGTCCTGCCGCTGCTCCGGATAAGCGAAGCTCAGGCTGCGGACCGCAAACGTTTCCATTTCATGTCCTCCTTTCCGTTCAGGATCAGGGGGGTCAGGCACAGGGCCAGATAGACAAGGAAAAAGCTCAGAGGCAGGGGAGAGATGTCCACGCCCTTGAGGGTGGGGTAATAGCGGAAATCAAAGCCGCCGCAGATCCAGCCGAAGACGATGAACCAGAGGCAGAAGCCCAGCCAGAGCATGGCGCTGCGGTCCCGGCTGTCGAAGCGGTAGATGGAAAAGGCGCTTCTCCCCGGCAGCCCGTAGCCCCGGCTTTTCATGCTGTCCGCCGTCTCAATGGCGTTTTCCAGGCTCCAGGTCACCATGATGGAGAGGATGGTGATGCCGTGCTTGAGGCGCTGGGGGATGCTGCCGTCGGAAAGGTCCCGCCCGATGCATTGCTGCGCTTGGCGCACGGTCTTCATCTGTGCCTGGAAGCGGGGCACGAAGCGCAGGGTCATGCTTAGAACCAGGCTCAGGGCGGGGATGACGCGCCCGAAGAGATAGACGAATTTGTCCGAGGTCATGACCTCGTTGTAGCAGCTGAACCACTGGATGACGCTGGCCAGCATGAAGGCGGAGGCGACGCCGTAGATCATGCTTTCCATAGTAAGAGGGTTTCCGGAGGGGAGATAAGCGAGGATCGTGGCCCCTTCGTGGTTGAAGGCGGGATTCAGCACCGCCGCCAGCAGCATCATGGGCAGCAAAAAGCGGAGGGAGAAGCGAAGCCCCTTCCTCCCCTTGAGGTAGACGTTATAGGCCGTGGCGCTGCCCAGGGAAATGAGCAGGCACACCGGATGCATAAAGCACATGCCGAATACCAGCACCATGGCAAAATAAAGGAAATTCACCAGAGGGTGGTATCCGGAAAAGGTATCACGATTCAGCAAATCGAACCATCCTGTTCAGTTCATTCGTCTATCTGGGCCATATAGTCGTCCCCCACGTCGGCGCCCAGATCGCAGGTATATACCCATTCGATCACGTCGCCGTCCTTGAGGGCATAGCGCCCGCAGCCGTAGTTGGGGAACCAGCCGTTGACGGAATACATCCATCCGCTGAGCTCGCCCACGTCCCGTTCGTAGATATTGCCGATCCCTTCGATGTAGGCGCTGTTGTAAATGGGGGTGTTGGAAAACTCCATGTGTATCTTCTTCTGGCGGCAGGTGCGCTGCAAAACGTTGAATACGCTCTCCCCGCCGTAGAAAACGACCTCCGTGGGCTCCAGGAACCACCCATCCTCCGGCACGAGCTCCCGCTTGTCCTTGTTGCACTTATCCATGTTGTTCAGGATCATGGCGCAGGAGATGGAGATGGTGCAGTGGTATTCCTCGTCCAGCACTTCCGTGCCATCCTCCATGGGCGCAGGGTGTTCCGTCTCCGTGGGATCTGCACCCTCGCCGGTCTCCGTGGGCTGCGCGGATGGCGCAGGAGCTTCCGTCGCCGGAGCAGCAGTGGGGGCGGCAGTCGGGGCGGGGGAGGGGGAAGCGCAGCCTGTAAGCAGAGCTGCCAGGAGCAGAAGAGATAAAGAGAGAAACAGGGCTTTCCGCATATGCTTTTCCTTTCAGAGCAGCGCTGCCTTCAGCAGCAGCCGGTAAACCATCAGGGCAACCTCGCCCCGGGTGATGGCTTGCCCGGGCAGGATGTCCTCCTCAAATTCATCGCTCACCAGGATCCCGGCCTTGAAGCAGAAGGCCATGGATTCCCGGGCCCATTTGCTCACGGTCATATAGTCCGTGAACTCGGAGATAAACATCCGGATGCCGTCGGCATTCAGAGCGGTATCCATGCCGCAGAGCGCAGCGGCCCGGGCGGTCATCACCGCAGCCTCCTGCCGGTTGATGGTCCCCTGGGGATCGAAGCTGCCGTCGTCCCGGCCCTCCACGATCCCATAGCGGCTGGCTGTGCCCACAAAGGGGGCGAACCAGCTTCCCTCGGGAACGTCGCGGAATTTGCCGGAACCGGTCTTGTCCGGTTTCAGACCCAGAGCACGGACGATGATGGCCGCATACTGGGCCCGCGTCATGGTGGCGTCGGGCTCGAAGCTGTCCGCCGTCATGCCGTTGATGATCTCCCGGGCAGCCAGCGCTTCCACCGCGGACTGACAGGCGCTGCCTCGGATGTCCGGGAAGCTGACGCCCTCCTTCGTGACCGGGACCGGCATGACGTCCTTGTGCCGGTCGGGAAAAGCGGGCACATTCGCGTCTTCGGTGATCTTCTCCACGTCAGTCATCTTATACATGGAACTCTTGCCCTGGGAGACCCGCAGGGTCTCCACCAGTGCGTAGAAGCCCTGGTCCGTAGCCAGGCTGCCCATGCCCGGTTCACCTGGAACGTGAAGAAAGCTGCCGTCGGCCTGCCGGAATCCCAGCAGAGCGTCCAGCGGCGTGCAGCCGTTCTTTACGAAGCGGCTGTCCTCGGGTGTGAGCCCCAGTTCTCCCAGAGCTACCAGCACCTGGGCAGAGCTCTCGCTGGTGGTGATCCCCATGGTCTGGAAGCCTCCGTCCGGGAGCTGCTTTTTGGAAAGGCAGTCCAGCGCCCGGTCGATGGCGGCGGAAACCGCAGGCTGATCCTGATAGCCCGCAAGGGCCTGCAGAGTCATGGCAGTGATGTCCGTGTCGGCGGGGGAGTCGCTGCCGCCCTTTCCCACCAGGGAGAAGCCCCCGTCGGCCAATTGCCGGGAAACCAGCAGATCCACATACTTCTGGCGGACGGGATCGTCGGGCAGGTAGCTGCCGGAGTCCAGGGCCAGCAGCGCCCAGCTGGCGCCGTTGATCCCCACGGAGATCATTTTGTCGTAGTCGCACAGACCTTCCAGCAGGTCGTAGCCGCCCACATCCCGGGGGTCCCGGCCAATGGCGGTGATCGCCAGGGTGAGACGGGCGTATTCCGTGTATTTGCGGAATTTGCCCTCGTGCTGGGCCACGTAATCCTTCACGTCCGTCCAATAACGGTCAAAGGAACCCTCTGGTACGGCGCAGCCGCCCCTGGCCAGCGCCATGACGGCCCATTCGCTGCCGTGTTCGAAGCTGACGGTGCTCAGCTGATAGGCGGCGGTTTCATCCACCAGCTTCTGGATGTCAGCGGGATCTGCGCCCAGCGCCGGGATCGTTCCAAGAAGGAGGATCAGGCAAAGCAGGATCGCGGTTGATCGGAATACCTTCATCAGGATCACCTCGCAGAATACCCGGTCCTCGGGCAGAGAAGCAGGAGGCTGTTTCGCTGCCCCGGGATCGGCCGAAAACACCGAAAACGGGGCTCCCTACGCTCGCGGCGCGGGGAGCCCCGCAATTTCGTGCTCTTGCACCGGTCATTCGGACCGGTCAGGCTTCATTCAGGGAATCTGCAGCACCTGGCCCACATGGATCATGCTGGGGCCCTCCATGGTATCGTAGTTGGCTTCGTAGATCAGTCTCCACTTGAAGATGGTTCCGTAGAATTCCTTGGCGATGCTGCGGATGGTGTCGCCTTCCTTGACGGTGTAGGTAGTGGTGCCTTCCGCGAAAGCGGGCGTGATGTCGGGGATGGTGGCGGGAGCAGGCTCCTCAGCGGGCGCGGGTTCCTCGGTAACATTGGCGGTCACCTTGCAGATGGCGGGCACCAGGATGGTGACGCCGTCGGTGGCAACGGCGGAGAGCAGGTAGCTCCCGGCAGCGCCGAAGGCGATGGTCACCTGGCCGTTTTCATCGGTGACATACTCAGTGGCAGCGCCGTCGCAGGTGATGGCAGCACCGGCGAAGGGGGCGAAAACCACGTTCCAGTTCTCGTCGAAGGAGCCGGCGTAGAGGGTAAGGGTCAGGGTGCCGTCCTCGGCCACGGCGTCGGCTTTGTCAAAGTAAGCGTAGATGTCGGAATAGAATTCCTTGTCGGTGTAGACGTAAGCGTAGACGCTGCCGCCGGCCTGCACAGGATCGGAAAGGCCCCAGGCCATGGTGTTGTCCACATAGTAACTGAAAGCGTAGGAGGTGTCGCCCCAGAGCATATCCATGCCCAGGCCCCAATCGCCCACGGAGGAGGCGTAGCCGGCCTCGGCACCGCCGGGATACAGCTGGTCATGGGCGCACTTCAGGACTTCGTCCACGTCGAACATGCCGTCCGCATTCAGGTCGGAAGCGAGGACGGGCACGGAGGGAGCGACGATCTCACCGGCGACGCTGATGGTCACATACACCACAGCGTCTTCGGCAGCGGCGGGAGCGGGCTCTTCGGCAGGAGCAGTTTCCTCCGCGGGAGCGGGTTCCTCGGCAGGTTCCTCAGCGGGGGCTTCCTCAGCAGGCTCTTCGGCGGCAGCGCTGGGCATGCTTACGGTGCCAGGGAACTTGTCGAAGGCGGTGTCGGCAGCCAGGGAACCGAAGTTGCCGGGATTGCTCTTGTCGATGAGGGCGATCATGTTGCCGTCGTCCAGGGTCAGGTAGCACTCGCTGTATCCGGCAATGCCGGTCACTTCGCCGGCCTTCAGCTCCGCCTTCACAGCGCCCTGATAATTCAGGGTCACGTCCTGGTCGAAGGAGAAGGTGCCGTCAGCTTCGAACCAGAAGGCATACTCGATGCCGGTGCCGAAGCCGATGGAGGCCAGATCGAATACGGTGATCTGATCGTCCACCTTGGTGGCAGTCATGTTGAGGACAGCGCCGCCGTAAGTGGCGCTCGGCGTAACGACCACGCAGTCTGCTGCGCTGGCGCCGAGAGCGCACAGGCTGAATACCAGCATTACTGCCAGGATCAGAGAAAGGGCTTTCTTCATAAGTATTCCTCCTTTAAATATATTCCTTTCCTGGTTCAATCATAATAACACCAACATGGGTGATTGACAAGCATCATCATCAAAAAATTAAGCTAATCAAAAACTCTTCCGCCCCTAAGCGAAGCTCCGGAGTGAGTGTGTTCACATAATATTCATCATTAGCACAGCTAAAGAAAAGCTCTATCAGAATTCGCGCATATTTCAGGATAATCATCATCAAATGCCGTTTTCTATGACGAAAAGTAAGAATCTTTTCACAATTTAAGTCCGGGAATGCTTGACAAACGGCAAAATTTCGTTCATAATTGCATAGAATGAAGAATAAGGTGCGATAGTGTTCGCACATAACTTTGGCGGAAAAGAGGAAGCGCGATGGCATATAAGCGTCTGGGTGAGCTGCTGGTAGCAGCCGGAACGATTTCAGAAGAGGAACTTGCACGCGGGCTTGCCCTGCAGAAGGGCACCAAAGAGCGCCTCGGCACCGTGCTGATCTCCAACAATATCATCACGGAGGAAAAGCTCATCGAAGCCCTGCAGATGCAGCTGGGCATCGAATTTGTGGACCTGACGAAGGTCAATATCCCCACGGAGCTGGCACAGGCTCTGCCGAAGAACATTGCGAAGCAGTATCAGGTCGTTCCCGTGCGTGCGGTGAAGGATGAGCTTTATCTGGCCATGAGCGACCCCATGAACTTCTATGCGATCGAGGAAGTTCGCAAGGCTGTCCGCAAGAAGGTCGTGCCCATGGTGGCGACGGCCGCCGCCGTGGAGCGCGCCATCCAGGTGCTTTACGGCAACGAAGGCGCCGCCAAGGCCATTGAGGAGATGAAGCGGGAAGCCGCCGCATCCCAGGATGTGAGCGTTCCCGACGCTGCTTTCGTCTCCAATCAGCTGGGGGACGACACCATCAGCAACGCTCCCACCATCCGGCTGGTGAACGCCATCATCGAGCGTGCCATCACCGAGCGCGCCAGCGATATCCATCTGGAGCCCCGGGAGAATGAGCTGCAGGTCCGCATGAGGATCGACGGCCTGATGCGCTATATCATGACGGTCCCCCGCGATCTGCAGGGCAGCGTCATTTCCCGTATCAAGATCATGAGCAGCCTGGACATCGCGGAGCACCGCATCCCCCAGGACGGGCGTTTCAACGTGAAGATGAAGGACAAGGACATCGACCTCCGTGTCTCCACGCTGCCCACCGTTTACGGTGAGAAGATCGTGGCCCGTCTGCTGGATAAATCCGGCCAGAAGCTCTCCAAGGATGCCATCGGGCTTACCGGCAGCGATCTGCAGAAATATGAGCATATGCTCCATTGCCGCAGCGGCGTGCTGCTGATCGTGGGCCCCACCGGTTCCGGTAAATCCACCACCATGTACACCATGATCGACGACCTGAACAAGGACGACGTGAACCTGGTCACTCTGGAGGACCCTGTGGAATACAACGTGGACGGCGTCAACCAGGTCCAGATCAATGAAAAGACCGGCATGACCTTTGCCAACGGCCTCCGCGCCATCCTTCGTCAGGACCCGGACATCATCGCCGTGGGCGAGATCCGTGACGGTGAGACGGCGGACATCGCCATGCGAAGCGCCATCACCGGCCACGTGGTCCTTTCCACCATACATACCAATGACGCCGTGGGCACCATCGAGCGTCTCTACGACATCGGCGTGGAACCTTATCTGGTATCCAGCGCCATGCGGGGCATCATCTCCCAGCGTCTGGTGCGCCGGATCTGCCCCAACTGCAAGGAAGCCTATGAACCCAGTGAGGACGAGCTGCTGGAGCTGGGCATGCCCGCCAAGTCCGGCATGCTGTTTTATAAAGGAAAGGGCTGCCCCAACTGCTTCCACACCGGCTACCGCGGCCGTACCGCCGTTTTCGAGATGCTGGAGATCACCAGCAAGGTACGGGCCATGATCTCCCGCCGCGCCGGGCGCGACGAGATCGAGACGGAGCTGAAGAAGCCCGAAATCGGTTTTGTCTCCCTGCGGAAAAACGCCCTTCGTCTGGTACTGGAGGGTGTGACTACCGGCGAAGAAGTCCTGCGCGTGATCAGCGAAGAAGACTGAGCGGGGGAGGACAGTTGCCATGATGACGATAGAAGAAATGGTGGCTAAGGCGAAAGCCGAAGGCGCCTCCGATATCCATCTGATCTGCGGCATCCGACCTAAGTATCGCGTCAGCGGCAGCCTGGAGGATATGATCGACGAGGTCATGACGCCGGACGACTGCATTGCCGCAGCCCGCTTCCTTTGCGGGGACCGTTACGACGAATTCGAGCAGATCGGCGAGCTGGACGCCGCCGAGACCTATGCGGACAACCGCTGCCGTATCCATGTGTTCAAGCAGCAGGGGTTCCCCTCCGTGGCGCTGCGTCTTTTGCGGGAAGAAATCCCCGATCTGAACAATCTCGGCCTGCCTCCCATCGTGCCGACGCTGACGGAGCTGCACAAGGGCATCGTGCTGGTCACCGGCGAGACCGGTTCCGGTAAATCCACCACGCTGGCCGCCCTGATCGATTCCATCAACCATAAGTATAAGTATCATATCGTCACGCTGGAGGACCCGGTGGAATACATCTACAAGCCGGATCTGTGCGCCATCAACCAGCGTGAGATCGGGAAGGACACCCGGAGCTTCTCCGAGGGCCTGCGTGCCAGCCTTCGTGAGGACCCCAACGTGATCCTTATCGGCGAAATGCGTGACCGGGACACCATTGAGACGGCCATCACTGCCGCCGAGACCGGCCACCTGGTTTTCGGAACCCTGCATACCGGCAGCGCTTCCGATGCTGTGGACCGTATCGTCCAAGTTTTCCCGGCCGATGCCCAGACGCAGATCCGCCTGCAGCTGTCCATGACCCTGGCGGCTGTGCTGACGCAGCAGCTAGTCCCCAAGAAGGGGGGCGGCCGGGCCCTGGCCTGCGAGCTCATGATCGTGACGGATGCCATCCGCAACCTGATCCGCGCGGGCAATACGCCGCAGATCGCCAATGCGGTCGCAACCTCCTCCGCCATCGGTGGCATGACTATGGATCAGGCTCTGGTTAAGCTGGTGCGCAGCGGCACCATCTCCAAGGATGTGGCGCTCCACTATTCTCACAACCGCGATTATGTGAACAAAAACGCGATGTGAGTTTTATTACGGCAGACAGAAAACTTGAATTGATCGATATGATTTCCTGCGGAAGGAAGTGAACCTGTTTGGAAACCTTTAAGTACGCGGCCATTTCTCACAGCGGAGAGCGTGTCTCCGGCATCATGGAAGGTTACAATGAGCTGGATGCGGTGGATCGCATCAAACAGACCTGCGATGTGATCCTGAAGCTGACCCCCGTCAAGCAGGATGTGGGCAGCCTCATGAGCATGGATATCGGCGGGAATAAGCTCAATGCCAAGGCTTTCACCGTCATGTGCAGCCAGTTCTCCATCATCCTTCGTGCCGGTATCCCCATCGCCAGGACCGTGCATCTCATTGCGGAGAAGACCACGGACAAGACGCTG
>JAEEGJ010025836.1_pt1 | contig 11975 bp, 9 predicted proteins | sample 8958761 | NCBI WGS metagenome assembly JAEEGJ01 (sample SAMN16246546, study PRJNA631951) | gut metagenome | biome: gut microbiome; feature: rumen; material: RS-attached | host: Bos | place: Iran: Karaj | collected 2018-10 | reverse complement strand
ACCTCCATGTTTCTTACCGACTATGTGTTTGGCGGCATCGACAAGGCACAATACACCATCACGCCTATCTCTGGCAAGAACTATCCCGTCTACTATCAGTCCAAGGACTTAAACGAATATATTCAATTCTACGAATCTAATAAACAATAACAACTATGGCAATAATGGAATCACAAGTACGCAACCTCATTGGCACAGGAACTACCATCAAGGGCGACATTGAGTCGAATGGCGACATCCGCATCGACGGCCACCTCATTGGCTCGCTGAAGTCGAATGGCAAGGTCATGATTGGCCAGACTGGCGTCATGGAAGGTGACCTCACCTGCAAGCAGGCCGAGGTGTCGGGTGTGGTGAAAGGCACCATCAACACCGAAGAACTGACCGCCTTGAAGGCCACCTCGAAAGTGGAAGTCGACCTCAACACGAAGCAGCTGCTCATCGAAGTGGGTGCCCAGTTCACGGGTAAGTGCAGCATGGGACAGCAGTCGACGGTGGCGATGCCCAAGCAAAAAATCGGCTGATGATGGACGATAAGCTTAGGAAGCGTTTCGGATACGAAGCCATCGAGCAATACGACACCGAAAGGCTAGCCAAACTTCAGGAGCATTACACGGCCATCCTGGAGCTTTTGGGCGAAGACCCTCAACGTGAAGGCCTTCTGAAGACGCCTTTGCGCGTGGCCAGGTCGATGCAGTTCCTCACCCAGGGATATGAGCAGGACCCGATGGAAATCCTGCTGTCGGCGAAGTTCAAGGAGGACTACCGCCAGATGGTGATTGTCAAGGACATCGAAGTGTATTCCCTGTGCGAGCATCATTTGATCCCGTTCATTGGCAAGGCACATGTTGGCTACATCCCGAACGGTTATATTACAGGGTTGAGCAAAATCGCCCGAGTGGTGGAGGCTTATTCCCGCCGTCTTCAGGTGCAGGAACGTCTGACTACGCAAATCAAGAACGCTATCAACGACGCTTTGCATCCTTTAGGCGTGGCCGTGGTCATTGAGGCACGACATTTGTGTATGTCGATGCGCGGGGTGCAGAAACAGAGTGCAGTGACCACGACGAGCGACTTCATCGGGGCCTTTGAACGCGAATCCACCCGCGAAGAGTTCTTCCAACTGATAGGTAGCAACCTACACTAAATCTTTGAATTTTGAATTTTGAATCTTTGAATCTAAAATATTGAATGATGATTAAAGCATACGTTTTCCCCGGACAAGGGGCTCAGTTTGTGGGGATGGGCAAAGATCTTTACGACAAGTCGTCGAAAGCCAAGGATATGTTCAAAAAAGCCAATAGCATCCTGAAGTTTAAGATAACCGACGTCATGTTTGAAGGCACGGATGAGGATTTGCGCCAGACCAAGGTGACCCAGCCGGCCATTTTCCTGCATTCGGTGATTTTGGCTTCCATGCTGGAGGACTTTGACCCCACGATGGTCGCAGGTCATTCCTTGGGTGAGTTTTCGGCTTTGGTGGCCAATAAGGTGCTTACTTTTGAAGATGGTTTGCGTTTGGTGAGCAAGCGTGCCAAGGCCATGCAGAAGGCCTGTGAGGCACAACCTGGAACGATGGCAGCTGTCATTGGGGCTGAGGATGCTCTCATCGAGAGTGTTTGCGCTTCAGTTAAGGATGCCGTGGTTGTGCCTGCCAACTATAATTGCCCTGGTCAGCTGGTCATCTCCGGATCTGTTGAGGGTGTGGCAGCCGCTTCCGAGAAGCTGAAAGAGGCGGGTGTCAAACGTGTGGTGCCGCTGAGCGTGGGTGGAGCCTTCCATAGCCCGCTGATGGAACCTGCCCGTGTGGAGCTTGCAGAAGCCATCAAGGGGACTACATTTAACCAAGGCATTTGCCCGATTTATCAGAATGTCACTGGCCAGTCGGTCAATGACCCTGAGATCATCAAGAAGAACCTCATCGCCCAGTTGACTTCACCTGTGATGTGGACGCAGACCATGAGCAACATTCTGGCTACCGGTGTACGTACTATTGTCGAAGTGGGTCCTGGTACTGTACTGCAAGGTTTGTTCCGCAAGATGGACAGAAATTTGGAATTGATGAGTGCAACCGTCTGAATGACAGTGTAAAACATGGATAAAAACAAGATTAGACCCATTGTGAGTGTCTTGCTGATGGTGGCAGGCATCATGGTGGGTTTCTATATTATTAAAGGTGTAAAAAACACTGCTCCAATCGTGGATGGAGGCAGTAAGTTTGACGAGGTGATGTGGTATGTCGGCAACGATTATGTCGATGAGCCTGATGCCCGTAAGATTCAGGACGAAGCCATTGCCGCGATGATGGAGAAACTCGACCCCCACAGCGCATACGTCTCTCTTGAGGAATTCAATGAGGTGAATGATCCGCTCTTGGGCAGTTTCGACGGCATTGGGGTCCAGTTCCGCCTGGAGAAGGATACCATCGCCATTGTCAACGTCATCAAAGGCGGACCTTCTGAGAAGGTGGGTATCTTGGCAGGCGACCGTATCATCTATGTTGACGATACCTTAGTGGCCAGCAAAAACCTAAAGAACGAGGACGTGATGCGTAAGCTGAAAGGTCCGAAAAACACCAAAGTCCGTGTTAAAGTGCTGCGTCGTGGGGTGACTGGACTGCTTGACTATACCATCACCCGTGCTGCCATTCCTACCTATAGTGTGGATGTGGCTTATATGCTCGATGACAACATCGGTTATCTGAAACTCAGCAAATTCTCTGCTACCACGGTTGACGAGTTCAAAAAAGGAATCAAAGACCTGAAGGCCAAAGGCATGAAACAGCTGGTCTTTGACTTGCGCGGCAACTCGGGCGGTTATCTGAATGCCGCAGTGGATATCGCCGATGAGTTTTTGCCCAAGGGTAGCCTCATTGTTTATACAGAAGGCCGTAACCGTCCGCGCCAGTATATGAAGGCACGCCGCCGTGGAATGTTGGAAGATATCCCCGTTGTGGTGCTTATCGACGGTGAGTCGGCCAGCGCGAGTGAAATTGTGGCAGGGGCCTTGCAGGATAACGACCGAGGCACCATCATCGGCCGTCGTTCCTTTGGCAAGGGGCTGGTGCAGGAGCAGATCATGCTCAGCGACAATTCCGCTATTCGCCTTACCGTGGCGCGTTATTACACGCCGACAGGAAGGTGCATCCAGAAACCTTACGATAGTGATCACGAGAAGTACCTTCTTGAGTCGTTTGAACGTTTGGAAAATGGTGAGCTCTTCAGTGAGGACAGCATCCATTTTGCCGATTCACTGAAATATACCACGCCTAAAGGCAAGACCGTCTATGGCGGTGGAGGCATCATGCCCGACATTTATGTGCCTTTGCCTAACGACACTTTGGAATACTATTTCAACCGTATTGTCAATCTGGGATTGCTATATCAGTATGCCTTTGAATACACCGACCGTAATCGTCAACAACTGCAACGCTACAAGACCGTGGAGGCATTCGACAAATCTTTTGCCGTGACCAATGCCATGTTTGACGGAGTGCTGAAACTCGCTGAAGAGAAAGGCATCAAAGGTACAGATGAGCAGAAGCAGGTGGCGCGTCGCGAGGCTGATATCCTGTTGAAGGCATACATTGCCCGTAACTTGTTTGACGAAGAGGGCTTCTATCCGATTTACGCCCCGATGGACGAGATATTGCAGCGGGCAATAAAAGAGTTGAAAGGAATATAATAAGATTAAAGAAGGGAATGGAGATAATTCATGTCAATGGATAAAACAAAAAAGCCTCACTACTGAGGCTTTTTTTGTGGAGCATAACGGAATCGAACCGATGACCTCTTGCATGCCATGCAAGCGCTCTAGCCAACTGAGCTAATGCCCCTCAATTGCGGCTGCAAAAATACAACTTTTTTCAATCCACCAAACGGTTTTGCGAAAAATTTTCGTTTTTTTTTCAACAATCGTTGTTTTATGCTGTATTTTTGCGTCTTGAGAATACTATTAGACGTTTATAATAATAGGTGGAATGCCTCGCAAGGCGGTTTGGCACGCGATTATGAGCAAATGGAATGATAATAGTTTTGTTTTCTGTAGAAAAAGACTAATTTTGCGGTGTTATTTGTTGCAATAATGAACACGAAAAGAATCAATAAAGTGCTGGTTGCCAACCGTGGCGAGATTGCAGTGCGGATTATCAAAACGTTACGCAGGTTGCATATTGCCTCTGTGGCGGTTTTTGCCGATAATGATGCCAATGCTTTGCACCGTCGTATGGCCGATGAGGCTTATCCTCTTGGCGGAGGCATGCTGAAAGATACCTATCTTAATATCCAGAAAATCATCGACGCTGCTTTGGATGCAGGTGCCGATGCCATCCATCCCGGTTACGGCTTCCTTTCGGAGAATCCTGAGCTGGCCGAAGCGTGTGCGTCCAACAACCTGATTTTCATCGGTCCCGACGCGGAGGTGATTCGTTTGATGGGCAATAAGATTGCGGCCAGAAACATTGCCATAAAGGAAGGCATTCCTGTCACTTTTGGCCTCACGGGAAGCAAGGAGGAAATTCTGAAACAATCCTCAAAATTGCCCTATCCTGTGTTGATTAAGGCTGCGGCAGGCGGTGGTGGCAAAGGTATGCACATCGTCAGACGGAAAGAAGACTTGCAGGACGAACTGGAGCGTGCCTCGCGTGAGGCGGAGAAGTATTTCGCTGATGGAACCGTGTTTGTCGAGCAATACATTGAAAATCCGCGACATATAGAGGTGCAGGTCTTGGCCGACCATTTCGGCAATGTGATTCATCTGCATGAACGTGAATGCACCATCCAACGCCGCTACCAGAAAATCATCGAGGAGTCGCCGTCACCGACTTTGACGGAAGAAAAGCGTCAGCAACTTTGTGAAACCGCGGTCAAACTGTGCAAGGCCATCGGCTACCGCAACGCTGGGACGGTGGAGTTCTTAGTCGACAAGGACTTGAATTTCTATTTCTTGGAAATCAACACGCGCATTCAGGTGGAGCATCCGGTGACGGAAATACGTACGGGCATCGACATTGTGGAAGAACAGATTCGTATTGCAAGAGGGAAGGAGATGGGTTGGACGCAGGAGGCCATTCAGCCGCAAGGCCATGCCATCGAACTGCGTATCTATGCCGAGAATCCTGAAAATGGCTTCCTGCCCACGCCTGGCAAGGTGACGGCTTATCACGAGCCACAGATTCGCGGTTCTCGTGTCGACAGCAGCATCGATAGTCCTTGTTCAATTTCAGAGGCTTACGACCCGATGATTGCCAAACTGATTTGTCATGCCAAGAGCCGTCAAGCGGCGATTGAGACCGCCCAAAATGCACTCAAACAGTTCATCATCCAAGGTCTGACCACCAATAAGGCTTACCTTTGGGAGGTGATAAAAAACTCAGATTTTAATGAAAACAAGATAGATACAGGTTTTTGTGCTACCCATCAGGAAGGATTGTTAACAGCCTTGAAGGAAAGCCGATACAACCTGAATGTCAACGATATAGCGGTTTCGTTTCTGCTTTTTGATTGTTGCAAGAGACAGTTTGAGCATCATACAGAAAATGTTTGGGAGGAAATCGGTTATTGGCGCTACCACATGCAATTGATGGTGGATGTGGAAGGTAAGAAGATTCCTGTCAGCATTAGCGACGCCGAGGCGGGAAAAATTAAAGGTTCGGTAGGCGCGACTCCGTTCAAGGTGGAGTTTATCCATTATGATAACAATCAGTTGAAGATTATGCTGAACGGCCGCACAGAGACGGTGTATTGCTCGGTGAATGACGAGCAGAAGACCATCGTCAATTTCCATGGCCTCAATTTCACTTGTTTCCGCACCGACCATTTGAACGATACATTGGATTACGCCTGCAAGGAGACGGTGAACGACAAGTCGAGACTGGTGTCGCCGATGCCTGGCAAGGTGGTGAAAATCAATGTGAAAGAAGGTGATGAAGTGAATGAAGGCATGATCATGATGGTGGTGGAAGCCATGAAGATGGAGAACAATATTGTTGCCGCCGGAAAGGCCAAAGTGAAACGGATTTTTGTGGAAGAAGGCCAGATGGTGGATAATAAAATGCAGTTAATTGAATTAGTGTAAAAACAACATACTATGAATTTCGATCTCACCAAAGAACAGGAAGCCCTCCGCCAACGGGTGCGCGACTTCGCCGAACAGGAAGTGAAACCCGTCGCTCGCGAAAACGATGAAGACCAGCATTTCGATGTCGGTCTGACCCTCAAGATGGCTGAACTTGGTCTCTTGGGCATGACCGTCCCTAAAGAATATGGTGGTCAAGGGCTTGACAATCTGAGTTATATCATCGCTGTGGAGGAACTGGCCCGCGTGGATGGCTCCACCGCTGCCACCATCGCCGCCGACAACTCCTTGGGCATCGGTCCCATCAAGGATTATGGCACCGAGGAGCAGAAACGCAAATATCTGCCACAACTCTGTAAAGACCGTCTATGGGGCTTCGGCTTGACCGAGGAAGACGCTGGCAGCGACTCGCGCGGCACCAAGACCACCGCCCAATTTGACGGCAAGATGTGGCACCTCAACGGTTCCAAGATCTTCATCACCAACAGCGCTACTCCGATTAGTTTGGGTACTACCGTCCAAGCCGTCTCGGGTGAGAAGGATGGCAAACCGGAATTCACGGCCTTGTTGGTGGAAAACAAGCGCGAAGGCTACACACAGACCCCCATGCACGACAAGATGATGTGGCGCGCTTCCAACACGGGCGAGCTGATTTTCAATGATGTACGCCTTCCAGAAGACTGCATCCTCGGCAAACCTGGCGAAGGTTCCCACATTATGCTTGCCACCCTTGATTCAGGTCGTCTTTCGATTGCGGCCATGGGTCTGGGCTGCGCACAGGGTGCCTACGAGATGGCGTTGGCCTATTCAAAGAAGCGTGTGCAGTTTGGCAAGCCGGTGTGCAAGTTCCAGGCTGTCAGTTTTAAGTTGGCCGACATGGCCATGAAGATTGAAGCTGCGAGAAATCTGCTCTATCGTGCTTGTTGGCTGAAAGACCAGCACCGTCCCTTCGGTATGGAGGCGGCAATGTCAAAGCTGTATTGCTCCGAGGTGGCTGCCGAGGTCTGTGATAAAGCCGTTCAGGTGATGGGCGGTCACGGGTTGCTGAAGGAGTTCGATATGGAACGTTTCTACCGCGATCAACGCATCCTGCAAATCGGCGAAGGCACCTCGGAAATACTCCGTCTGGTGATTTCAAGGGCCATCGGTTGTTGATAACGAATCATTAAATCATAAAACAAATGAAAGTAAAGTACTTAGCAATCATCGCAGTCGTGGCATTGGTGGTCACAGCCTGCAACAACAAAAAGCCTGAACCGGTGCAAGAGCCTGTTCAAGAAGAAACAACCCATCTGTCGGACAAGTATGCACAATACACTCTGACGACCGACATCAGCCATTTAAGTGAGAATGAGCGTGAGATGCTGCCGCTGCTCTTCGAAGCCGCCGACATCATGGACGGCCTCTTCTGGAGAGAGAACTACGGCGACAAGGACGAGCTGATGGCCAAGATTGGCAACAATGCCGACATCAAGAAGCTGGCCACCATCGCCTACGGTCCTTGGGACGGCCTCGACGGCAACAAATCCTTCGTGGAAGGCATCGGTGAGAAGCCTGCCGGAGCTCAGTTCTATCCTGCCGACATGACTGAAGAGGAATGGAACGCCTTCGACGACCCCAACAAGACCAGCCAATACACCATGATTGTCCGCGACGAGAATGGCGCCTTGAAGTGCGTGTGGTATCACGATTACTTTGAGCAACAGATCAAGAAAGCTGCCTCTCTGTTGGACGATGCCTCTGAACTGGCTGGTGACGAGGAGTTTGCAGAATACCTGCGTCTCCGCGCCAAAGCCCTCCGCACCGACGATTACCTTGAGAGCGACATGCAGTGGATGGATGTGCGCAACAACAACATTGACATGGTGATTGGCCCCATCGAGAACTACACTGACGCCCGTTATGGCATCAAGGCCTCGCACGAAGCCTTCATCCTCATCAAAGACCAGGAGTGGACGAAACAATTGGCCCGCTATGCAGCCTACGTACCTCAGTTGCAGAAGCAATTGCCCGTACCTGCCAAATACAAGAAAGAAGTACCTGGTTCCGATGTCGACTTAGCCGCTTACGATGTGGTTTACTACGCTGGCGACTGCAACGCCAATAGCAAGACCATCGCCATTAACCTGCCCAACGACGAACGTGTGCAGTTGCAGCGCGGTACCCGCAAGCTCCAACTCAAGAATGCCATGGCCGCCAAGTTCGAGAAGATTCTCGTTCCGATTTCGGAAGTGCTGATGACCCCCGAGTCGATGGAGCACATCAAGTTTGACGCCTTCTTCGCCAATGTGATGTTCCATGAGACCGCCCACGGCATGGGCATCAAGAACACCATCACGGGCAAGGGTACGGTACGTCAGGCACTCAGTAACCAGTACAATGCCCTTGAGGAAGCCAAAGCCGATGTGTTGGGCCTGTATTTGGTGACCAAACTCTCCGAGATGGGCGTGTACACCAATACCACGATGGAAGACAACTACACCACCTTCATGGCGGGTATCTTCCGCTCGGTGCGTTTCGGTGCTGCTAGTGCCCATGGCAAGGCCAATATGCTTACCTTCAACTACTTCCAGAACGAAGGCGCTTTCGTTCGCAATGAAGATGGCCGTTATGCCATCGACTTCGACAAGATGAAGGCGGCAGTGGAGAAGTTGGCAGGCGACATTCTTATGCACCAAGGTGATGGTGACTACGAAGCTACCAAGGCCTGGATGGGTGAGATGAGTGTCATCAAGCCGGAACTGCAAGCTGACCTCGATCGCGTGAACAACGCCGGCATTCCCACTGACATTTATTTTGAAATGGGACCTCAGGTGTTGCTGAAGTGATGGCTTCTCCCTGGGAGGGCATCAATCAATTTCTGAGTATAAGCGTTAAGCGGATGTTCGAAGAGGGCATCCGCTTCGTTTGTCTCTACGGGCTTGCCGTTGTACATCACCAACACACGGTCGCTCATGAAACGCACTACACTGAGGTCGTGGGAGATGAAGATATAAGTGAGATGACGCTCTTCCTTCAAGCGGTTGAGCAAGTTTAAGACTTGAGCCTGCACCGATACATCCAAAGCCGAAACTGACTCGTCGCAGATGACCAAGCGCGGGTTGACCGCCAAGGCACGGGCGATGCAGATGCGCTGACGCTGTCCACCCGAAAACTCATGTGGATAACGGTCATAATGTTCGGCTTGCAAACCTACCTGTTCCAACAAGTCACAAACAGCGTCACGCAGTTTGCCGGAGTTTTTCTCAATACCATGTACCCGCATGGGTTCGGCGATGGCTTCGCCGATGGTGATGCGTGGATTAAGGGAAGAGTAGGGGTCTTGGAAGACAATCTGTGCCTGCTTGCGGAAGTCACGTAAGTCTTGGCCCTTCAAGGCTGTCACCTCAACACCGTCAAACCACACCTTGCCGCCTGTAGGCTCGGCCAAACGCAGGATGCTACGCCCCAAGGTGGTTTTGCCACATCCCGATTCGCCCACCAAGCCAAGGGTCTCGCCTTCAAAGACTTCGAGGCTTACATCGTCAACCGCCTTCACATGGTCATAGACTCGGCTGAGGACGCCTTTTCGCAAAGGATACCAGGTCTTCAGACCTTCCACTTTCAGCAAAGGCTTTTGACTGTAGAGTTGCTTGAGGTGGGTCTGTCGTTCCTCATCTGTGATTTGCAGGTCACGCAAAATCTGTTCTTTCCCGCCTTTCCATTGTCCATCCAGAAACTCCTTGACGATGGGCAGGCGTTTGAGGCGCACATTCATTGGCGGACGGCAAGCCAAAAGGCCTTGGGTGTAAGGGTGCTGGGGCTGGTTGAGGATTTGCTGCACGGTGCCGCGCTCCAAGATTTCGCCACCATGCATAACGGCCACGTCATCAGCGATTTCGGCCACCACACCGAGGTCGTGGGTAATGAAAATCATGCCCATACCCGTCTCGCTTTGCAGTTTACGCAGCAACTTCAGGTTCTCCAATTGCACGGTAACGTCCAATGCGGTAGTCGGTTCGTCGGCAATGAGCAGTTTAGGGTGGCAGGCAATGGCCATGGCAATCATCACGCGCTGTTTCTGTCCGCCCGAGAGCTCGTGGGGATAACTGTCGTAGATGGCTTCAGGCCGGGGCAGCATCACCTGTTTGAACAGCTCAATGACACGGCTTTTGGCTTCTTCTTTGCTCACAGTCTCGTGCTGTAAAATCATCTCCGTCACCTGAAATCCACATTTGTAGACTGGATTGAGTGAGGTCATGGGCTCCTGGAATATCATGGCAATGCGTTTGCCGCGCACATCCGCCATCTGCTTTTCGCTGAAACCTTTGATTTCCTCACCCTCGATTTGTATATTGTCGGCTTCTATTCGGCTGGTTCTCTCGTTCAGCAAGCGCATCACCGCCAACGAACTTACCGACTTGCCCGAGCCCGACTCACCCACGAGACCTAAAGTCCGTCCTTCAAACACGTCAAGATCAATGCCATGGACAGCTTCGACCCATTGGCTTTCGTGTTTGAAAGAGACTTTTAGGTTACGAATGAATAATAGGGGCGTGGGCATTGCATTTGTTTTAGAACGAAGTCATGTGATGTTACTCTCCAAAAACACCGATGGCCCTGACTTTGGCATCGGCCTTGAAGGTAGGCTGCTCGACCTTCACTGGGGTGTCGAAAGGAACAGCGGGTAACTCTCCTTCATAGTCCTCGGGTTTGATAGTATAGGTTAAGCCGTTGTCTTGAATGAAAAGCCTTTTCTCGTTGAAATAAGTCGTCACCCCTTGTTTCTTTAGGATGTCATGTACGCTTGAACCTACATGGATGCCGTCTGCTGTGGCAAACTGGTCGGAAATAACGAGGATGCCGGCAATGGTGTCATTGGATGCATCGGTCTCATCTATATAACCAGGTTGAATTTGTAGGATGAGCTTATTGTCTTTTTCGATGTTTACGATGACATCTTCCATGCCTTCTTCAACTTCATAAATAACGAAAATGACATCGTACCCTGGAATCGTATCAGGAATCTTTGTGCCAAGTATAAGACTACCTATACCGTCGGCAGTGATGATGGCACCTAATAGTGCATCGGTTTCTGATGCATCGGTGATTTGCGCTGTGGAGGCAGGCGCATCGTCGTTTCCTTTTGATGAGGTCGTGTTGTTGCAGGCCAAGAGGCCAAAGGCCATTAAGGCAATGAATAAGGCTTTTTTCATGATAAAAAGTGTTTTTGCCGCGCAAAGATAAGGATTATTGAAAAAATATCTATTTTTGTAATATAAAATCAACCCAATTGCAATATGAAGAAATCACTTTTTATCCTGCTGGCGCTGTTGCCGATGATGACTTGGGCACAGTTTGACGCGTATTTCATTGAGTCGTCCTTGCGTGTCGATTATTGCCTGACGGGCAATAGCAAAGAGACTTCATTCTCTTTGAAAGAGTTGATACATGAGCCCTATTGGAGCGGCTCCAAGACCAACCTCATCGATTCTTTGGAGTTTGGCAACTATATCGTCAAGGTGTTTGAGGCTGGGACGGATAAACTGCTGTTTTCCAAAGGCTACCAAAACCTTTACGGTGAATGGACCACAACGCCAGAGGCTTTGAAGCTTACCAAAAGCTTCGAGGAATCCGTCATCGTTCCTTTCCCAAAGGTGAAGGTTGACATTGTTTTATCTCGCAAGACATGGGATGGCGAACTCGTGGAAGGGATGCGCCTCACTGTCAACCCTGACGATTATTTCATCCGCGATTACGATAACCGTAATCTGCCTGTCTACGATGCCTGGATTGGTAACAAAGACATTACAAAAGCCGTTGATATTGTGATACTTCCTGAAGGTTACACCCAAGCCGAAATGGGCAAGTTTGTCAAGGATTGTGATTTCTTCGTGAAGAGTTTGTTCAGTTATGCGCCC
>JAEEGJ010025835.1_pt1 | contig 11975 bp, 14 predicted proteins | sample 8958761 | NCBI WGS metagenome assembly JAEEGJ01 (sample SAMN16246546, study PRJNA631951) | gut metagenome | biome: gut microbiome; feature: rumen; material: RS-attached | host: Bos | place: Iran: Karaj | collected 2018-10 | reverse complement strand
GTATGATCTCCATGCAAGTAACCTGTCACTTCAACAGTAAACTCATACTCTTCGTCATACCATTTCTTCATATAGATCCTCCTGACACGATTCGATCAACATATGTATCTTACTTGCGTCGTTTTATTCCATAAATTGCATCAGAATAAGATACATCAAGTTCAATGTATCTTAATTATGTCGTATTTTTAGCAAAAACTGCAAACCATAAGATACATAAAAGAAGAGTTTATTGCTTAATCAGCACTACGCTGCGAATCTGTCGCTTTCTGTGCCCCTCATTTCAGGTAATCAACAATCGGCTCGAGATATTTCTCATCCGAGATGTCATAAGAAGTCGCCACCATCTGAGTCATAATCTTCTCTTCCTCAGTCGGATCCTTCTTTTTCTTCAGAGCTGAGACAAACATCTTCATCGCAAGTCTCGACGGCGCATTCATCCTCTCGTAGTTAAAGCCGCCCTGACAGTAGAACGCCTTGATGTATTCTCTTTGCTCTTGGTCAAGCAATTTATCAAGCATAACCTCGACGTCCGGGTTATCGTTCGGGCTTCCGCCCACGCAGTAAATTGCAAGCTTTTTGTCCTTCCAGGAAGCGGCTTTGTTAAGAAACCACTTTACCTTCACGACGCTCGCTGCCATGACCCAGCCGCCGTAAACGATGGCCTCATAGCCTGCAAAGAATGCATCGTCCTTCTTCTGCGCTTCCTTAAGCTCCAGCATGTCACCGCCCGTCTTCTGTGCGAGCCACTCTGCATATTTCTTTGTAAAACCTGTCTGTGAAGTATATATGATTAGTGTCTTCATAATGCACTCAGATTCCTTTCCATTTTCATTACCGTCTGTATGGTGGCATTCAGGCTGGCTTCATCCACGCCGTCGAAAATACGGCCTATGATGTACTGGCTCTGCTGCCCGTTATTGTCGTTCTTCTCCAGAAAGTCCCGGCAAGCGTCCGTAACATGTATACGCTGCTTCCTCCTGTCCTTCTCGTCTGCCACGAACTCCACAAAACCCTTTTTCTCGAGCTTGAGCAGGATCTGCTTCACATTCTGGTGCGAGCTTCCCATAACATCCGACAGCTCGTTTAACGTGGGCGGCTCCTTGCAAAGGTTGATGCATATCACTGCGAAAAACTGTTTCCATGTAATCTCCTTAAAGAATGCGTCTGCCGCGGCCTGATAGCGGTTATCGAACGCACTCAGAAGTCCTAAGAGAGACGCCTGCGGCGGCATATTTCCGAATTCGACATTATTCATATTCATCTGTTCGTCGTAGTTCATGAATATCCTCCTTGCCCCAATAGGTAACATATTACATTTATGAATAATGTAATACATTACCTATTTTCTGTCAATACCATTCCGTATGATCTGCATTATAAAAGCCTCGGATTCTGCTCCGAGGCTTAGTTCATTTAATTCAAGATTTTCCGCTCCAAGGACTTACCTTGGATAAAATCTCTATAGCATGATTAATTAATCGCACCGACATTATTCCCATGTGCTGTTTGCTCGTGCCAAACAAGTGCTCCTTCTGAATAGAATATTGCACCACAATCTGGACAAGTATGAGTAGTAACATTCTCTATCGTTCCGTCAGGACGTAAAAAACCATCAACAATATAACCACCGTTTACTTTTTCTAACTCATCAAGATTGATATCTCTTTTATCTTCTGACATAGTCTTATCCTCCTACTCTGCATCTTATAAGTGGATATTATCACAGCGAAAAGCGGAAAGGATGGATTTCACAGATTCATAACAGATTGTTTCGTTTTGTTAACGGGGTATTAGAACATAATGCTGATGATCTTCTGTATCAGGGAATTACTCCCTCGTACAAGATGATTATATAACCTATAAAACTGTCTCATCGCCATTATCTTGGTATATCTATGTAATACACCTGATTTGTCCACCGAGATCCGGGAATATAAAGCCGTATCTCATCTTCCGATATCCATTCCACATCCCAGTAAACTGTCTCATTGAATCCCGGACCGTCATACTCAAAGATGCATTCTCCGTCATAGAATACATCTGGGCAGCTCAAATAATCGACCATAACAACAACTTCATCATTTCCAAAGGGAGATTCAAATGTCTGATCACGGTCAGGATCATGGCATCCTGTAAAAAGGAGCACTGCTATGATCAGGATCATCAGTTTCTTCATTTTCATTGTATTCCCATTCCCCTTAATCCTCCTCAAAAACTCGCGTCAGGATAAGATAGATGACGGCTCCTGCAACGAGGATTACAACCATCCCTTGTGCCCGAACGTTCCTGTGGCTTACTGATATCAGGATACAGAATACTGAGCCGAAATATGACCGTAAGCAATGATATTACCTGTATTACCCTCTGCATCAATATCGAGATGAGCGAGGAACAAAGGGAAATTCTCATTCGGCAAATGCCATGATCCTCTCAGACGATCGATCGGATTTCTTATTGCGATAACGTAGATGTCGTAAGTGTTTGTGAGTCCCGGACGAGGATAAGGACCAAAATAATAAGAATCTGCCCACCCACGATCGAGATGAGTCTCGGTAACACCTTCAGCCTTCCAGTGAATGAGGTAATTAGCCGATATATCAACCATGTAGATTATATACTGGCCAGCGCCGTCGACAGGATCCCAGCTAAGCTGCGGAGATACATCGTCGCCTGCCGGAGAACTGGAGATAGCATCAACCCAGAAGCCGTCCTCGATATCTTCGGATGTAAGCTCGAACTCTTCGAACTGGCTCATAAGGTTGCCATTCTCATCTGCGATAAGAGGAACAACAGTCATTTCAGTCTCAGTAGCTGTAGTCTCAGAAGCTTCAATTTGTTCTGTCGTTTCAACGGCTGTTGTCTCTGTTGTTTCTTCGGAAACCGAAGCTGCCGTGGTCTCGGCAGCCGGCACCGCTTCAGTATCCGAGCATCCTGCAAGATTCATCAATGCGGCGGCACAAAGTACCAAGGCTGCAATCTTCTTGTTCTTAAGTACCATGCGGGTTCTCCTTTATGCTTCCGGGGATACTGTTATTGCCCGTATTCGACTGTACCCGTACTGTCATAGTTATTATAACATCCATGTAAAGATATCTTAAGAAATACAAGCTATTGGGGCTCAAAAATGCAGATTAGCTGATTAGACTGTTAACGATTTTTAACAGTCTCGATCTTTTTTCGAAATAACTGCTGGGAAGGTTCGAATTCTGTACAATGTGTCCCCAAAAATTCGGAATAAACAGGCTGATAGACAGAAACGTCGGGGAAACAGAAAGCTGTTAAAACAATTATACCAATGAATCCAAACAAAAAAACAAAAGCCAACATTCCAAAACTCCATATGTTCAGAGGGAATATGAGATATTCGCCGTAATGGATATAGGCTACGGCGACGTTACTGATCAAAAAGCCACTGAAGTTTGAGCTTCAGTGGCTTTAATGATTACCTATAGCCTTAATGTCAGACTCAATCCTGAGAAAGCTTTCTGTATTCCTCAGAGTCAAGGAATCCGGAAATGATGGCCGTGCGGTCGTCTGCAGTCGCAAGAATACCCAGCCAGTTGGCAAGTCCGGCTTCGTCTGACTCTCTTCTTAGACATACGAAGTACAGATCCTCGATGTATTCCTCATCAGTCTTATTCAGGGCCTGATACTCTTCACTTCCTATGAATCCTTCGATCAGCTCCTCGATAGTCATATCACCTGATCTTACCGATGACAGCCAATGCTGCTTTCCGGACTCGTCGGGCTCACGGCCGAGAAGTCTTCTATACAGCATATCGATAAACGAAGACAGGTCGTGAGCATTGACGTTAGAAGACGGTTGTCCGGATGATGATCCCGAAGAAGGAACAGCGGAATTCGAAGAAGTCGTCTGCGCAACAGCTTCAGAGGAAGAATCAGCAGAAGGTGTTACGGGATCGGCAGGTACCGGTGCTTCTGTTACGGGGGCTTGTTCAGTATCAGCATCAGTATCTGTATCAGTATCGATCGCAGCTTCCCCGGACTCAGCCATGTAGAAAAGCAGATCATCAACACTTCCCCAGCCGTCAGGGGCGTAGTTAATATCAATCACGAGATTTACAGTAACAGGCTCCGTAACAGTCAGTGTCGCCTCAGGCATCAGCCAGGTATTCCAGCCTGTAGTCTGAACTTGATCACTTGCTGCGAGTACATCTCCTGTAGCTGCATCAACTATCTTAAATGTCACGTAGGAACCCTTATCGCCGTCACCCTGCACGTAGCCTGTAAAGACGTATGTTCCCGCCTCAGTAAGCTCGTAAGGAGCAGTCAGAGTTATCGATCCTTCAGAGCCTTCAGCGGACCACCAGTGTGCTGAATAGCTTCCGGATCTTGCATCGTGTGTATCGTGAACTGTGATGCCTTCGCCTGTCACGTCGTATTCCACTTCATAATCAGATGTCTCAAATCCTGCAACGTCATCACTTATAAGAGTGGAAGGACGGACAGTCAGTGTTATCGAAGTAAGAAGTCCTTCACACATTCCGGAAACTACATAAGTTCCCGCCCGCGTTGTATCGACTGCTTCAAGCTCTGCCGCAAGCCATGTGACAGAAGCGGAGTATGTGGAGCCATCTCTTCCCGTTACAGTTGCCTGAGCAGGGAATGTATAGCTGCTGCCGGCATCGATCGTTACATCAAATGTCTCTACGCTGTCTGCAGCTGAAGATGAAGATGTCTCACCTGTTCTTATATTCTCGAATACTCCCCATGCGTCTGTAGGATGTCCGTCAGGATAGAACAGAGCCTCGTTATCAACTGCGGTTCCGCCATACCAGCGTCCAGCATCATCGGGATCGTAGACATACGCATATGAGGATGCCCAGCCGCAGCCGTAAGTCTCCCATGCAAGTCTGTTAGCAGATACCTGCACATCGTATGTATCACCTGACAAACCGAAAGTATTTCCAACTGTTATCCATGCAGGTTCCCAATAGAATGTACCGATACCGCCGGCACGGTTAACTGCATTGATCACGTCGCGGACTGCTCTCGCCTGACCCTGAACAGAGAAAGGCTGAAGGAGGTTATCGCCAGTGTCGTTGTTGCCGGGCCTTACTGTGTTAGAGTGGCCGTCTGAATCAGCAAGAGTATATGCGTAGGATGTCTCTGCGACCATGACATCATAGCCATAGGATCTCGCTGAAGAAAGCTGGTTTGTTAAGTTAGAAAGGGAACCATGCCAGTACGGATAATACGATGTCGCGAGAATATCAGCGGAGACACCTTCAGAGCTTAATGTCGCAGCCCATGATGCGATCGTACCGTTCTCAGGGTTAGTAAAATGGATCACTGCACGGACGTTGCTGTCCCAGTCATGAACTGCATCACAGCCGGCATCGAAGATCCTGCACATATCAGAGCTGTTAGACACGCCGCAGACTGCACCGTTTGTCTCGTTTCCTACCTGTACCATAGCGACAGTATTGTGGTTAGGATCGATGGTATTAAGCGAGTCGGTTATGAACGATGCAACCGCAGATGCTCTTTCCGCAGCGGACATCGAGCTCCATGCAACAGGCACCTTCTGCTTACCGGGATCACACCAGAAATCGGACAGATGGAAGTCTACAAGCATCGTGATGCCTGCCGCTTCGCACGCATCTGCAATGGCAGCTGCTGTTGCAACATCGTTGTTGCCTCCGCCGAATCTGTTGCCCTGTGAATCATATGGATTATTCCACACGCGGACGCGGACACAATTGACACCCTGGTCTGCGATGAAACCTATAAAAGAATTAACGTTAGTAAGTGCGTTCCCGTTATAATCGTAGTAGACGACTCCTGCGTTAAGCTCGGAAACAACAGAAGAAACATCAACGCCGAGATAGAAATCATCGGGAAGTGTAGGCACCCCATCGAAATTAACATCACCCTCTACAGGTGTTACGTCACTCGGCAGCACTGTTACTGTTGTAACCGGGTAAGGTGTGATCAGGTCACTCCAGGATGAATCCTGAACTCTCGCCTGAATCTGATAATCACCAGCTGCGGTGAATGTAAATGTATTTGTAAGTGTGTTCCCCGTGCTGTCATCAAGTGCACTTCCGGAAGTGTTGTTCCAGAACCAGACCGTAATGCCTGTATCTGTAAGATCGGTGATCTCGGTTACATCCTCACCATCTACATAGTTAAGCGTAACCTCGAAAGTAACTTCCTGACCTACTTTGGGCGAAGAAGGAGTAACTTCTATAGCAGCTTCATAATGCGGCTCGTCTGTATCAACAGGCGCATCTGTTCCTTCAGTAACAGTTACTGTTACATAAGCACCCGCCAGAGCTGTGGACCCGTCAGAAGGGTCCCACAGCTCGACCTTAAGGTCGTAATCATAAACACCTGCATCAGGATAAGTAAACGTATTGGTAAGACCGGAAGAATTAGATCCGGAAGAGTTAAGTGACTCGCTCCACCACGAGATAACAAGATCTTCATCTGACGGATCGAATTCCACTCCATCGTTATAGAAAGCAGCCGTAAATGTGGTCTGCTCACCCGCCGTTACCGTGGCCGGGGTAACCACTACTGAATACCCCGTCTCATCGGGTGTTGCCGAAGGATCTGAGCCTGATTGAGCTTCAGATACAGTAACAGTAATGTAGTCTCCTGTGATCCTGGCATAATAACCGTCCGTCAATTCGACTTTGAAGTCTGTATATTCTCCCGCCTCATCGAAAGTAAATTCACTCGTCAATGAGTCATCTCCGCCACCGTTGGACGAGATAGAATTACACCACCAATAGACGTGAAGTCCGTCTTCATTGGTTTCAAAGTCGTACTCTTCACCGTTCTTTGTGATCGTCGCAGAAAACGATGCCGGAGCACCCGCAGTAATAGTATCGGGGACATCGATCGATATCGTATAGACATCGTCTTCAGCCAATACTGTTCGGGCTCCTGCGATCGGAGTAAGCAGCATCGAAGCTGACACCAGACCTGCGATCAACCTTCTGACTGTTTTTAATAGTTTCATGGGAACACCTCATGTTGTCTTAAACTGCGCAATTCATTGTTGCGCAACCGCTTGTCCACAATTAGAGTAACAGATTAAAAAATGGCCAGCAATTAGCATTCTGCCAATTTAGAAAAATGTTTTTTGTTTAAAAAGTAAATTTGCGACAAAAAGTTGCGCAAGGCCTGTAAACACTACATATTTATCAAAAAGAGTCCCACATTCGTCACAGTATTTGTTTTTAATGCAGAACAACTCATAAAACCGAGTAATATATCTGAAGCATTTGCCAGATTCCTGTATGAGTTAGATAACTTTAGAAAGCTTGGCTATAAGGATCATACAACTATCCAATACACAGGATCGGTACTTAAGATTACTTACTTCATCACAGCCGGCGGTTTCAACATGGTTACTGAGATGGTCGATAAATGGATAAACTATAATCGGAAAAGATCTGCTTATTCATTATTGGCAAGAAAAGATTTTAAAAAGCAGTTTGAGGATGATCTCAAGTACTATAGCGATGCCACGATCAAAGAGATAACTGAGTTGTATGGGAAGTAATATGACAATAGTATGGGGCGGAACACTGGCTGTTCTTCTAGCTTGTCTTCAAAAGAAGCCTTTTGAAGTGACCAATATTAAGCACGATAAGAACGACCAGATTAAGAGAATTGGTGTCTATTACATGTGCCTTGATGATCTTCTGCTATGATTCTTCATTATAAAAGCCTCGGATTCTGCTCCGAGGCTTAGTTCATTTAATTCCGATTTAATGCACAATCACCTATGACTCCGGTGACCTCATCATAGCTCTATCATTTATGATCTCGTATCCATACTTTTCATACAGTTTATGGGCATCTTTCGTAACAAGCAGCCCTCTTAATCCTTTATAATCGGGCATAGAGACAACATATGATACTAACGCTTTCCCAAGTCCTTTGTGCTGATAGTCTTCGTCTATTATCACATCGCATAGATAATATGTAGTGGCATAATCGCTTATAACTCTGGCAAATCCTACAAGTCGTTCAACACCGTCGACATATAAGCCTACACACTTTGAATTCTCCATAGATTTGTCTATTTTTTCGACAGGTCTTGAGTCAGCCCAGTATGTCATCTTAAGCAGTCTGACTACATCCTCAACTTTTATATTCTCTTTACCCTCAACAATCCTGTATTCCATATGATCTCCATGGTAGTTTATCCTGAAAAATAAAAAGATTCTTTCTCCATATCACTAAGAGGTCTCTCGTGAGATTGTCCATAACTTTTATACTTGCATGCTTCAATCCGGGCATAAAGATTCCCTATGAAATCCAGCCAATTTGAAGCATATTTCTTAGGATTTTTTACTTTAAAAAAATCATAACTGCCAGCAGCATAAAAGACTTTACAGGCATTTCACACACTTTCCATCTTTAAAGGAATATATCTCTTCTATTAAGCTAAGGAAGAAATATTCTGATATAACTTACTATAACATTATCCCGACAAACTTGAATTTATCTGGATAACATCAAAATCCCGGAACAAAACGTCATTTTCTCAAATGTTAGATTTGGAAATTCTTCTTTTAAATCATCAGCAACACAATAGATTTCATCATCATCCCATTCGTCGCCACAATCTTTTTTGCATACGTCCAATTCATCCCGGTTCTTGAAAGCCACATCACCGATTATAATCTTGCCACCATCCCTTAGATGATCAAGTAATTCCCTTAAGAACACGATCTTTTGATCATCCGCCATATGATGAATAGAATATGTTGCAACTATGAAATCATAAACTTCTTGCTTTAGTTCTTCTACTAATCCCTGTGAAAAATCTCCCTGATAAAGATGTGCATCAGGCATCTTTTCAGAAGCCAGTTCAATCATCCTTGACGAAAAGTCCTGTCCATAGATACCGCACCCGTTTTCATATAGTTTTGTTGTCAGTGTAGCTGTTCCAAAGCCTATATCAAGCACAACTGCATTCGGCTTTTTCATTATTGTTTCATAAATACTACCAAGAATCTTTTTGTAGCCTGCAAATGGATATGTATTATCTTCTTCAGATACCCCAACGGATTTATCATATCCATCTGCCCATAAATCAAATCCTTTATTATCCAGCATAATCCTCCAAATCCCGATTTTCATCGATCCTCAAACTGCCTATTTTATCAATCTATCTCCAGTATTTAGATATAATCAACATCTATTCTGTAGCAGGTCTCTGTGTCTTTTGTTCTCCACCTTATGAGTGGAGCATCCTTTATTAGTTCATTATCATAGTAAAAAGCTCTGAATATCTCTTCTATTAAGCTAAGGAAAATATATTCTGATATAACTCACTATCACATTAAATATGCTTTTTCCTCATTCATCAATGTTGAACCAACATCAAAAAAACAACCATTGTATCCCCTTCAATACGTCCTCCTCACATCAATACAAGTACAGAGAAAATTATAATCTATCTCTATACTTCTCAAGCAATTCCCCGGAGTAAGTCTTCTCCATATCCGAATCTCTAACTATACCCCATAGTTTGGCGGCCGCCTTTAGTCTTTCTCCATAGACCTTTGTCGCATCATCTGCACAGAAATCTTTTACAAACCTATTCCATTGAAGAGCCGACTTATCATACTTTGCATAGGTTTTCTTCCCATAATAAACATCTAGCAAATCACCAAGCGTAAATGACTCATCACCTTTTTCCTTCACCTCTTTGGCTGTTGCTACTATATCCACATTGAATTTGAAATGCTCTTCTCCCGTTTGTTTAGAAAAGAATTCCCTGAATTTTTGTCCGAAAGTAAAACCGCAAGCTATAAGTCCGGTTTCTAGCGTAAGTTCCGTAACAACAGCTTTCTTTTTACTTACACGCTTCATTTCCGGCAGGATTCTTTCTCCGGAAAAATAGGCTTCAATTACTTTATTCAGTTCTATTTTTCCGCTTGGCGCTTTCAATCCGTGATCTTTGCATATTTTGATCAGTTCATCACGATACCAGTAGTACTTATTAAATTCTTCATAGTCCCGAATAGTGTCAAATTCCGGCCTGCTGTTATTACATTCTTGTCTCATTTCAACCACTCATTATTCTTGTAATCATAGCGAAGTTCTAGATTATTCATTTATATATCACCTATTATTTGAAAAAACTGCATTTGCCAATTTTAACTGGAATTCAAATTTCCAAAGATTCCCCTCATCATATAAGCTCTTATCAGATCCACTGTATGAAAGCCGTCTTATCACTGCTGTTATACCCAGCCTTCTCATAGAAATGCAGAGTCTCAGGCTTCTTTGATCCAGTCAGCAGCATCATTTTGTAGCAGTTTTCCTTCTCAGCAATCTTCCGTGCATAGTCCAGACATTCACCTGCATATCCGTTCCCTCTGAAATCCACGTGTGTTACCACATTCTCAACAAAAGCATATGGTCTTACATTTCTTGTCAAATTCGGGATGATCACACAAACACAGGAAGATACAATCTGACCATCAATCTCATTTACAATTAGATGGTGATTCGGATCTTCAACAATCTGATTCCATGTTTTTTCAAGATGTTCATCCTGCTTTGGAATGCTGTCTTCATGTAAATACAGATACAGTTCCAAAAGTGCTTCCAGATCCTCTTTTTTCACTTCTCGTATCATTATATTTTATGCCTCTCCTCCATAGTACGTTTTACTGAAGTTAATTTTTCTCAAACAAAATATTGTTCACATGCTCTGTAATATACAGTTCGTTATTTCTTAATCACAAAATTTAACGCCCCATTGATGGTATGTATCAAAAAGAACGGTACCGCCATGCCAGCCAACAGATAATTGCTCCTCCATAATCCAAAGGACAGATAGTACAGGGGAACAACCGCAAACTGGCTCAGAACAATCAGCCATCCATATTGATGCCTAGCATAGTAAAATGCCCATCCCACGAAATTTATCACTATCATGAGTATAGTTAGTAGGAAGAATACTTTTTCTCTAGGTGTTGCTAATGGAAAGGAAGCGACATCATCTCTTACTATCAGCATCAACAAGATCATGGACAGCATTCCAAATATCCCTTGTGCCATCGCAATCCACTTAATCTCATTTTGCATATTCATTATCGGATTTGATTCCGGCTTTATCATAGGCATTATCATATATGGGATTTCCTGTATTACAAATGCCGCTATTCCAATGAATGATAGTCCCAGATAGTAATGCTTAAATAAATGAACAAACTTTAACACGCCATTCTCCTTGTTTTATTATGCTGAAAATGATCTTATAATCCATTACAAACTCTTGAATAAATCTCATTTACGATCTCGTCCTTGCCCTTCTCTTCAGTTATGGCAGTTTCTTTTATCAGATCCAGATAATCCTTTTCCTTCCACCAATCGCGCATCTCATCGACTCCAAACTCAGCTGCTTTGGATCTGGTCTGATGCCGTCTTACAGTTTCTTCAAAAGGAATGTCAAAATAATACGCATATATGTCAGATCCATATAGTCCGATCGCTGCTTCAAATAGTTCTCGATACCAATCCGCAATAAGTATCCCTTCCAATATGACCACTTCGCAGTTTTTACTTCCGTACTCAAGCATCTGTTTTATCAGTGGAAGTGCCGGAGGATCTATTCCATCCCTTTCTTTAAGCACTTCTCTTCTGATCATATCCTGTGAAAGGACCATGGTACCTCGTCCGAAAAGTGTCTGCAGCTCCTTGGCTACCGTAGTTTTTCCGCTCCCAGAGTTCCCGCGAAGCATGATTAATTTATGCATATTCGTACCTCACATACTCCTGGACACATAAAATTCCGTTTCATTCTTTTCATAACTCGCAACGGCTTTATTATATTTCTTTACATCGGTGATTTTTGGTGGCTTGACCCCGGTAAAAAATCCCACCGGTTTAGCAGATTTTAAATCCACAACGCCCACTATGAAGAATAAGACAGCACAAAAACTCCAGATAACATATCCGAATATCATACCCAG
>JAEEGJ010025834.1_pt1 | contig 11976 bp, 7 predicted proteins | sample 8958761 | NCBI WGS metagenome assembly JAEEGJ01 (sample SAMN16246546, study PRJNA631951) | gut metagenome | biome: gut microbiome; feature: rumen; material: RS-attached | host: Bos | place: Iran: Karaj | collected 2018-10 | reverse complement strand
ATTAAATTATAAATTATTAAAAATTAAAAATAAATCAAATAGTTATAGTTTTATTTATTAAATAAAAAATCTATTTTAAATAAACAATAAATATAAATTGATTTTCTTTTTTATGGAACAAAAAGAAAAAGAAAAAAAAGAAATGGAAAAGAAAATGAAAGAAATGGAAACTAAATTAATAGAAATAACTAGAAAATATCAAGAAAAAAAAGAGCAATCAGAGAAATTAGAAAATAAAAAAAAAGAAATGGAAGATAAATTAATAGAAATCAGAAAAATAGAAAATGAAAAAAATGAAATGGAAACTAAATTAAAAGAAATAATTAAAAAATTTCAAGAAAAAAAAGATCAATCAGAGAAATTAGAAAATGAAAAAAAAGAAATGGAAAATAAATTAATAGAAATCAGAAAAATAGAAAATGAAAAAAATGAAATGGAAAAAAAATTACAAGAAATAACTAGAAAATATCAAGAAAAAAAAGAGCAATGTGAAAAATTAGAAAATGAAAAAAATGAAACGGAAAATAAATTAATAGAAATAACTAAAAAATATCAAGAATTAGAAAATGTTTCACTTAAATTTATTTTTCCAAAGTTCAATTTCAAATGTAATATACATGTTAAAGAATTATACTATTATTGTACTAAATGTAATAAAAATATTTGTGAAAATTGTTTAAATGAAAAAGAACATAAAACACATAAATTAATTCCTTTTAATGAAATTCAAATTTCAGAAAATGAAAAAAAACAGATTGAAAAAATTTTTTCTAAAATAGAAGAAAAAATAAAAAAAATGAATGAATTGAAACATAAATTATTTCTATTTTTAAATAAATTTAAATCTAATAATGCTTCAAGTTATGAAGAAAATTCTCAAGATAATTTTATAAAATATTATAAAGATTTTTTAAATATTATTAATGAAAGACTAAATATTGAAGATTTATATTTTATTAAATTTAAAAATAATGAAATTACTTGTGAACATAAAATAAAAAATGAAAATTTAAATGAGGCAATTCAAATTATTAATTGCTTTGAAGAATCAAATAAAAAAGAACCAAAATTTAAAGGAGACAATAATGAAAATGAAATAAAACAAAACTGTGAAATTATAATTAATAAAAAAAAAGAAAATTTCAAATTTCAATATGATTTCAAAATAGAAGATAAATATAAAATTAAAATATTATTCAAAAAAGATTTATCAAATTTAAATTATATGTTTAATATGTGTACAACTTTAATTTCAATAAATTTTTCTGAATTCGATTTTTCTAAAATAAAAAATATAAGTAGTTTATTTAATCATTGTGTTTCATTAAAAAAAATAGATTTTTCAAATGTCAATACAGAAAATGTCATTAATATGTTTGCTTTATTTAATGAATGTTATTCTTTAAATAATTTAAATTTAAAAGATTTTAATACTAAAAATGTTAGTAATATGAAAGGAATGTTTCAATCATGTAATTCATTATCAAATTTAAATATATCTAATTTTAATACTGAAAATGTAAAAGATATGTCTATAATGTTTCAAAAATGTAATTCTTTAACCTCTTTAGATTTATCTCATTTTAATACAAATAATGTTGAAAATATGAGTTATATGTTCTCCAATTGTTGTAACTTATATGAGTTAAAAATATCGAATTTTAAAACTGATAAAGTTAATAATATGTTTGCTATGTTCAATAATTGTTCAAAATTAAAGCAATTAAATTTATCAACATTCAACACTGAAAATGTTACAAATATGGATTATATGTTTAATCAATGTAGTTCTTTGTCAAAAATAAATGTATTAAATTTTAATACTGAAAAAGTAATAAGTATGAAATCAATGTTTTCAAATTGTAATATTACATTTTTAGATTTATCTAATTTTAATACTCAAAATGTTAAAGATATGAGTTTAATGTTTTCGGATTGTACTTCTTTAAATTCAATTGATTTAGGTAATTTTAATACTCAAAAAGTTACAAATATGAAAAAAATGTTTTTTAATTGTTCTTGTTTAACTTATATTGATTTATCGAGTTTTAATACTCAAAATGTAAAAGATATGAGTTTTATGTTTTATAATTGTTATTCTTTAAAAAATTTAGATTTGTCTTCTTTTCAATCTGATAATGTTGAAACTATGGAACAAATGTTTGCTTATTGTTCTTATTTAAAAAAAATAAATTTAAAAAATTTTAATGTTAAAAATGTTAAAAACACCCAAAATATTTTTCAAGAATGTAATAGAGAATGTAAATTAGAAACTAAAGATGGAATCCAAAAATGTTCAATATTTTAATTTTTTTATTTTTAACAATATTGTTAATATTTTAATCTTCTCTCTCTATAAAATTTATATTAATATTGTGTTTTATCATTAATAAACAAGTAAAGTATTTTTTTAATATAGAGTAAAATAATAATAACAATGAAGTAATGGAAATAATAAAAAAATAAATCAAAAAATGAAATTATAAAAATTAAAATTTAAAAAATAATTTTTCAAAATATATATTTTTAGTTATTTGTTAAAGATAATATTTTCAATAAAATTTTATCATTAACTCTTTCAATATTATTTTCTTCATAATATTGTTTTCTCAAACTTAATTTATGTATATCAATTTTACCTTCATTTGAATGAGAAGAATCAGATTGTAAAATATAATTAGAATAATCAGTAAATAAAGAATCAGAAATTTCAACAAGAGAATTTTTAGAAGTTAAATTTTGTTTGCTTCCCATTTCTTTTTTTTTTTTAACTTTCCTAATATCTTCAATCTTTTTTTGATTTAAATCAAAAATAATAAAATCATTTTTAGTAGTAAAAACATAGAAATTAGCAAGTAAAGTTTTTCTAATTAATTTCCCAATTTTATTTTTGCAAATAACATTAGACCAAACAATTTTATTAATTAAAGCTCCAGATTTTAAATCTCCAATAATACTAGAATAAATAATATCTTTATTAATATCAAATACTTTAATTGAATGATCATTAAAACCAGAAACAATAAAACCAGAATCAGAAATATCAAAACAAGTCATTGAATTAATATTACTTTCATTTTCATTATTATATATTGGATCTATTGAAAAAGTATCTTTACCTTCAATTTTTATTTTACATAAACCAAAATTACTTAAAAGATATATTATATTTTCATTATAATGTTTCATATCAATTACTTCAATATCTTTATTTGGTTTTGAATTAAAAACTCTTTTTATTAATACATTTAAATCATATTGAATATATGGATTATTCACTTGATTTTCTATTTGATTATTATAATGAGTTTGAGTTTCTCTTATTTGGAATGAACCTAAAAAACCTAATTGATCTATACATAAAATATCATATAATTTATCTGTGTTTATATTAGAAATTGATGATACCCCTGTATATGTTATTATTTTTATTAATTTTTTTATTTGAGCTTTAAATCCATATGATATGTTACTACTTACTATTGTTAGTATTAATTTAAATTTGGGTTCACTTATTTCATTTAAATTATTTACATTTATTCTTGCTAAACTCATTTGTTCTATTTTTTCATATCCCATAAAATATGTTTCTTCCTTTCCATTCAAATCAAATATATCAAATTGACCATCTGCTCTTGCTGAAATTAATATATTTTCACTTTCTCCTATAATTATCATATCATTTATTTGACTAAATGAATAAAATATTTTTTCAATTTGAGAATTATAAATATTAAATAATAAAATTAAATTACATGTTGATGAATTTGAACCTAAATCAGGAAGTATATTTGATATTATTGATGAAAATTCAGATGTTATTAATACTGAAATTATAATAGTAAAAGGTTTTGTATCAAAAAATTGGAATTTTTTAAAAGTTATTCTTACTTGATCTGTAGGAAATAAATAAGTTAATAAATCTTTTGGAAATTCAAAACTTTTCAAACGATTCATTCCAGTTTGTTCAGAAGCAACATTTTTTTTTTGAAGAATATATTTATTAATATTATTTAATAATATATTTTCAATATAAGGACCAATATCAACAAAATATTTATAAGCATCATATGTTAAAGGTTGATAACTAGAAATATTAGTAACTGAAATTTCTTTTCCATAAATATTATTTTCACTTGTTAAATTAGTTTTATTTATATTTTCTTTATTTTCATTATTATTATTATTTTTAATTAATATAGAACTTTCATATTCAGTTGATATTCCTTTTTCTTTCATTTCAATTTTTACAGTATTAACAGAAGCATCTTCTTTTTTATTATTAATATTTCTTTGCGCTAAAGCACTGGTCGTATCTAAATTTGTATAATCAAATTGTAAGAAATTAATATTTTGATCAGATAAAGTAATAGCACCTTTTAAATCATTAATTCTTTCTAATATTTCTTCTCTTTTATCTTTAAATTTTTGTTTAATTTTAGGTTGTAAATATTCATCATCAACATTATTAAATTCTGCATTTTCACCAAACATATCTTCAAAATCTTCTTTTTTTTCATTTTTTTTTACTTTTAATTCATTATCATCTTTTATAAAATCATTATAATCATCATAATCATCATAAAATTGTGTTTCTATTTTATTTAATTGCTCATTATATATTTTTCCTTTTGGTAAATTAAATCCATTATCATTGATTATTTTATTTGTATCCATTGAATTTCCTTTTATTTTCATTTGAGGATTATTAATCATTTTTTTGTTATTTAAATTATCTAAAATTTCTTTTGTTTTTTCATTTTTAATTTTATCAGCAGGAAATTTAATATGAAAAGGTTGTTCTTTATTATTATTTTTTATATTTTGTGAAAGTTTAACATCTACACTTTTTTTTGTACTTGAAACAGAAGATGAAGTTTCATTAAATTTTGAAGCTCCATTAAATCCATCAAATTTTGAAGCTGTCGAATTCATTGTTTCTTCAATTTGACTTTTTGGATTTTTATTTAAATTTCCTTTACTCATTGATTCTCTTAAATTCTGCTTTGTCTTTTCTGATTCTTGATCACGAATCACCGGCTGATTCTGCTTTACTACAGGCTGAATTTTTCCCTTTTTCATTTTTTGTAAATTTTTTAACTCATTGTTTATAAAAGAATCTATGTCACTTTTTGGTTTTATTGGCTTCTCTTTTTTAACTTTTTTGGGAATCATTTTTTTTTTCCTTTTTTAATTAAGTATTTTTTATTCTTTGAATGATATTTCTATTAATTGTTTATTTGAATTTTTGTTTAAATAAATCACAATTTAAAAAAATGGTAAAAAAAAGCAAAAATATATATAAAAAAAATAAAAAAAAACTAACAAATAAATTAAAAATTTATATTAAATTCAATCTTGAATATCCACAAAGAAAAAACTATGTTTTAAAGCTTCTTCTCCATTAGGTCTTTTATTTGGATCAACTTGTAAAAGAAATTTTAAAAAATCTTTGAAAAAATAGTGTTCAGCAGGAATAAAATGTTCAATTTGAATTAGATTGTCAACAGCTTTAATAACATCATGTTTCTTATGTAAATAATTATAGTTAATACAATTTTTATTTAAATTAAATATCTTTCTAATATTATTTCCTTTAGAAATCATCCAATTAGGAAAATTACCACATATTTTTTCGATCATACATAAATGTTCTTGATCATCATGAGTAGGAAATAAAACTTCTCCAGAATATAGTTCATAAATAATACAAGCAATTGACCAAATATCACTTTTTTCATCCCAATTTGAACATTGTAATATATCTTCTGGTGCTCTGTATTGTCTTGTATTTATCACATCACTTATATTATCTTTTTTATATAACACTCCTCCAAAATCTATTATTTTTAATTCATTATTTTCTATTGATGGAATATAATAAGGCTTATTTTCATCAAATAATATATTTTTCCCTTTTTTATTCTTATATATTAAAGATTTTTTTACTACGTTTATTGGAAGTTTTTCTGGGTTTGTTGTTATTGTGTAATTTGAATTTGAAAATAAAATATTTTCTGGTTTTAAATCTGAGTCAATAAAACCATTTTTATGTAAAAAATTGACTCCTTGTAATATTTCCTTTGCATATAATCTTATTTGACTTAATGGAAAACCATGATAATCATTCATTTTAATATAATCATATAAACTAAATCCTAATTTTTCAGTTACTATTCCTAAATATTCTACATTATCTTTTTCAAAAAGAAAACTTTCAATTATTTTCATACAATGAGAATTATTTTCTTTATCTTTTTCTTTAATATCATATAAAATTTCTGCTTCTATTTTTCCAGAATCAATATATCTTTGAACTGGTTTAATAACTTTAATTGCATATTGTATGTTGTTTTCTAAATTTTGACATAGAAGAACTCTTCCAAATGCTCCATCTCCCAGTAATTTAATGATCTAATAAAAAAAAAATTAATTTATTTTTAATTACTTTATATTTATGATTAATTAAATCGCCAATAATAAATTTAAAATGAAATTTGTTACTTTTGATTACAGTTTTTGAATAAGATAAATTATTTTTATTTTTATTTTTATTGTATCTATAATAAACTCTGCATCTTTTATAATGTCCACTTAAACTATTTGAAGGGCTTTTCCAACGATGTTCTCTATGATGATGTTTTGAAAATTTCCTTCTATGAGATTTTCTACTTAAATCTCTACTTCTACTTAATTTATGATAATGTTCACTTGTTGATTTTCTTTGTCTTCTGTGGTAATGATGATGGTGATAATGTTCTTTATGATGATAGTGCTTTAAAGATATTGATGTATATGAATCTTTTCTAGGTGATGATCTATTGTTTGAATGACTGTGAAAATATTTTTTGTATTTGTGATATGGATGATGGCGATTCATATTTATTTGAGAAATCTCATTTTTTCTTTTTTTTGTTATGTGGGAAGAAAAAACCATTTTTTTTAAGTATCTTTAATAATGTTTATTTTTTTATATTTTACGTTTACGATAGGTTTTTATTTTTTTTTTGAATTATTTTTTTTTAGAATAGTTAATTTAATTAAAATGGACAATTAAAAGATTATTTTATTTAAATTTGGAAAAAAAAACAAAAATATTATATTTTTAACTTTTAAACCAAACATTAAATAATTAAGAATTTTTTAATTTAAAAAAATTATTTTGTTAAAAAGGTAGATATATTTAGTTAGTAGACTTGACTAAAATATCTTCTAAATCAAATTGAACATATTTTCTTTTAATACTTTCAGGCCATTCACTTTCAATTAAAGGTAAAGTAAACACTCCAAGGAAAAAATAAGGTTCAGCAAAAATAGGAACTTGTACAGTATCAAATTCTCCAGTTTCAGGATTTTCATTTTTTCCTTTTGTAAAAGCAAAAGGTTCAGTCAAAGGAGCCATGAATAAGAAATTAGTATTTAAAATTAAAATTAAACCATTTCCAGTAATATTATTAATTTCAAATTTATTCATCATTTCTTTAATTGAATTTCTTAAATTTGTCATATTTAAAGTATCTTTTGTAAAAGTTTTTATTAAATGTTTTATTTTTTTACTATCATATACATCAATTGTTAAATATTCAGGTAATTCAAAACATTGATCAAAGAATGGATTATTTAAAATTGATTCAAAATTAGGTTTTTCTTTTTTATTTTTAATAAATTTTTTTTTTGCTTCATTAAAAATTTGTCTTTTAATTTTTTGGATTTTTTGATTGATTTTATCAACAAGAGGGAAATTTTCTTGTTTTAAATCTTTTGGTTTATTTGGAATAATTTTGATTTTTCCTGTATTAAAACATTTCCAATCTGAATATTTATATGGTAAAATTTTATAAGTTAAATAACCTTTAGTTTCATTTACCATATTAATTAAAATTTTTAAATATTGATCATCAAATAAAATATTATGTTCAATAGGTAAATTATATAAATTACTAGTATTAGTAATATAATTTTCTAATTGATAAGGTGGAATTTCATCTTGATAAAATTGTAAGTCATCATCAGTAAAATGCATAATTCTTAATGAAGGTAATTTTCCAAAATCTTTAATTAATAATTTATTTTTTTTCATTTTATCTTCTGGTAAATTTGGTTCATATGTTGTTGGTAATTCTGGATTATGAATTCTTTTAGGAGGTGGTTCAATTGGTTCTTCTTCTTTATCTTCTTCTTTTTCTTCTTCATTTTTTTCTTCTTCTTTTTTATTTTTTTTATCATCTTTCTTATCATCTTTTTTATCTTTCTTATCATCTTTCTTATTATCTTTCTTATTATCTTTAATATCAATTTTTTCATCAATTTCAATCTCTTCTAAATTTTCCTCTACTTTTGGAATTATAATTGGTTTCTCTTTTGGTATTAATTTTGGTCCTTCAGGATCTTTAATAATATTAATAAGTGTTTCACCATAAAAAGTAAAATATGGATTGATTAATAATTGAAAATTATCATTTGGATAATTTTCAACTAATAATTCTTTATCAAAAAATTCAATTGGAATATCAAAATCAGGATAACAATAAAAATGAATTTCTTTATATTCTTTAGGAGGAATTACTGGTTCAATTGGTAATCCTGTTTCAGGATCAATTTCAACTTCTTTTTCTTCTTCTCCTTCTTTTTTTTCTTCTTCACCTTCTTTTTTTTCTTCTTCTCCTTCTTTTTTTTCTTCTTCACCTTCTTTATTTCCTTCTTCTCCTTCTTTATTTCCTTCTTCTTTATTTTCTTCTTCTTTATTTTCTTCTTCTTTATTTCCTTCTTCTCCTTCTTTATTCTCTTCTTCTCCTTCTTTTTTTTCTTCTTCGTCATTTTTTTCTTCTTCTTCAACATATAAACCTTCTGCTTTTAATTTTGCAATTTCTTCTTCTTTTCTTTTTCTTTCTTCTTCTTCTTCTCTTTTTCTTTCTAATTCTTCATGATAATTATCATATATTTCTTTTTCTACATATGAAGTTCTCATTTCAACAACATCAATTTCTTCTTTATAATCATTATCTTGAGGAGTAAATTTTTCATTGTATTTAACAAAAACTTTCATATCATCAATATTTTTTTTTTGATAATCAGATTCAATTGTATTATATTTATAATATATTGTATCATAATGTTCAATTGGAATTTTTTCAAGAGCTTTTGATATTTTATCAATTGTGTATGAACCTTTTGTTCTACAATTATATTCTTTTTCTACTAAAAGAGAATTTTCTTTTGTTAAATTTGTAATTAACATTTGATCAATGTCTAAAAAATATTCATCTTCTTTTTTTATTAGTTTATCATATTTAAATGATTCTGATATTAATTTAAAAAATTGTTGTTGACCTCCTATTTGAGTTCCATTTGAAAACATTATCAAAGGATGAGTTTTTTTTAATATTCCAAATAAATTGCATATGTCTTCACAATAATTTTCCCATTCATTTGGACTTTTTAATACTATTGTAAAACGAGAACTTGGATATAAATTTGCTATGTTTTCTGCTACTATTATACATTCTGATGTTTCTTCACTGTTTGGTCTTCCTGCTATTATTATTGATGTCATTTTTTTATAAGGAGTTATTTATTTATTAATTAAAATTATTTATTTGTTTTTGAAAAATTATTTTTAAATGTTTTATTTATTTTATTAATATTAAATGTCTCAAATAAGTAATTATAATTATCACAATCTTGGAACAAATTACATCAAGTAATTTTATGTTATTTTTATTTTTGTTTTTATTAGGTTTCCTAATAAATTATCTTAGAATTTTCGAGAAGATATTTTCGATTCAAATCAAATAAATAATATTGAAGCAAAAAATAATTTTAAAAACTAAATACTAATTATAATCCTAATATAAAACAAAATAAGAAATTTATTCTTCCTAAAATAGATATTGATATTTTACATGAAAATTCAATTACAACTTTTTCAATCCAAGAATAATGGAAGATAATATTAATAATAATAATTTATTGTATGAAAACAATAAAAAAATAATGAAATTAAATAATTATAAAAATGAAAATTTAAATGATGGTTACTTTAATTTTGATGTCAGCAATGAAAATGATATGATATTTATTTAGGGAAACTGCACATTTTAATATTATTTTTGAAGAAGTTAATACAGAACCTTCAGAAAATAAAATAATAAAAAAAATAAGAAGATTCATCAATCAATATCAAAACAAATAAGTAAAAATAATAAATTTAATTTAATTGAAAAATCAAATATAAAATATTGAAAAGACCTTCTTCTCAAAACCAAAAAATATCTTTTAACACGAATAAAAATAATCATAATAATAAATAGAAAAAAATAATATTTCAAAAAAAAGAAAAATAGAAAAAGAATTAAATAATTTAATACATTCTCTTCTAAATGAATTTTATAAAGATGTGTAATTAAAAGTAAATTTTATGAAATTATGAAAAATATAGATGAAATAAAACAAGTTGAAAATAAGAAAAGTGTGATGAAAAACAATAAATTTATACTAAAAAAAATGAAAAGGTTTTAATTAAAGATAAAAAAATTTATAAATCTATTTAATTCAACCTAGGAAAAAAATTATTGAATTTTTCTTAGAGAAATATTTGTTTAATTTTTCTATTGATTTTATTATTCAATAACATAACTATTTGTAATTTAAGAAAAATAAATTTAGGTGTTGATATATATAAATAAAAATATTTAAACAAATTATTTATAATATAATATAATTATAATTTCATTTTAATTAATTACTTATTATTGAACTTTCAATATTAAAAGAAGAACTTTCAATAACATATTTTCCAATAAATTCATTATAATTTTCTTGTGATTCGTCATCATTATATTGTTTAGAAAAAGAATTAGTTATTCCTAAATGTTCAAAATTTTTTGGCAATTCATCTTCAATATTATGTTTTTCAATCATTTTTTGATAATTTTGAAATAAATCTAAATTAAATGCTCTATTTACTGTTATTTGACTTGGATTATTTGATAATGTTTCATCTTTTAAATCATTTCTTTCATTTATATTATTTTTTTTTAATTTTTTCAATTCAAAATTTAAAATCATATTTTCTTTATTTAAAAGGAAATTTTTATTAACTAAATTTTCATTTTCAACTTGTAAAATTTTAATAGTGGAATTTTTATCAATTAAATAACCGAAAATCATTTCAACAGCATCGGTTAATTTATTATAATTTTTAATTTTTGACATTTTTTGAAATTCAGTTTTAGATAAACCAACATTTCTTAAAATTTCAGCAAATTCATCATAAGAATGAATATTAGCATAAAAATTACCTTCATCAATTTTTAATTTAGTTTTTAATTTAAAGTCATCTGAAGGTAATAAACTTATATTTGGTAAATTTTGAGAATTAGTTAATTTAGTATTATCAGTTGTTGCATTTCTTGTATTTTGACTTAATAAACTTAAATATGTTTCTTTATCTCTATTTGCACTTAATATTGATAATCTATATTTATTTTTTAATTTCATTATTTCATTTTGTAATTTCGTTATTAATATTTCATATTTATTTATTGTACATTGACATCTTTTTAAACTTTGTATTAATTTTATATATATTTCTTTATATAAATATAATTCATCACTTATTTGAATTAATACTTTTGATGGATCTAATATTAACGTCTCATTATCTTTTTTATTTTTTTTTGTTAATTTTTTTTTTAACAATGCTATTGTTGTGGCTTTTCTAAATAATTCTTGTTCTGCTAAAAATAATTTTGTTGATAAACTATTATTTTCTTTTTTTATTTTCCCTATTGATGATTCTATATCTTCTTCTAATTTTAATATCTTTTTTTAATTGTTAAATAATTATTTACTTTTTTTCTACATAAATCTCTTTCTTTTGCGGTTTTTTCTAAAATATCATATAAATTTGAGTTTTCTTCTTTTAATTTCTTTATTATTATTTCTTTTGAATTATTAGAATTTGAATAAAAAGAT
>JAEEGJ010025826.1_pt1 | contig 11979 bp, 11 predicted proteins | sample 8958761 | NCBI WGS metagenome assembly JAEEGJ01 (sample SAMN16246546, study PRJNA631951) | gut metagenome | biome: gut microbiome; feature: rumen; material: RS-attached | host: Bos | place: Iran: Karaj | collected 2018-10 | reverse complement strand
GGTGACCCGCAACAGTGAGGTCTACGCCACCGCTATGCGTTTGGCCCAGGCCCGTCTGTCACCGCCGTCATTCGGTCAGATTTTCGCTGAGGCCGCTGTCAACACTCCGCAGGAGTACTTTGACGCAGTGTATAACGAATACATTTCCCGTCGCAATGTCATCGTTGATGGTATCAACAAGATTCCGGGCTGCTTCTGTCCCATGCCTAAGGGTGCCTTCTACACGGTTATCGACCTGCCGATTGATGACAGTGACAAGTTCTGCCAGTGGTTGCTCACCGATTTCAGCTACAATGGTGCCACAGTCATGTTGGCTCCCGCTACGGGCTTCTATGCTGACCCGGAGAAGGGACGCCAGCAGGCTCGCATCACATACTGCTTGTGCATCGACGACCTCAAGGCCGCCATCAAGTGCCTCGAAGAGGCTCTGAAGGTGTATCCCGGAAGGAGATAAACATCTATCACCACGCGTAAGCCTCGGCTGTCATCCACTTGCCCTGGACTTTCAGGACACGCTCGATGACATCGCGGACGCAGCCTTTCCCACCGCCGCGCTGACTGACAAATTGGCTGATTTGTTTGATTTCGTCGGTGGCATCGGCAGGACAGGCGGGGAGGCCTACTGATTTCATTACCTGGAGGTCGGGGATATCGTCACCCATGAAGATGATTTCCTCGGCCTTCAGATTTTTTTCCAGCATGTATTCCTTGAGTTTCAGTACTTTATTTGGAATGCCCGTGAACACATCCGTCACGCCAAGGCTGTTCATGCGCACAATCATCGAAGGGCATACGGCACCCGAAATGACCGCCACGTTGTAGCCTAGCTTGGTGGCAAGTTGCAGTGCATAGCCGTCTTTAACGTTGGTGGCTCTTAATGGATGTCCCTCGAAGTCGCAGAAAACGGTGCCGTCTGTCATTACGCCGTCGAAGTCGAAAATGAAAGTAGTGATGTGTGAGAGTATTTCGTTGAGTTCGTTCATTTTTGTAGGTTTTACGCTACAAAATTAGGGATTTTTTGTCAAAAGCCGATGGATAACGCAAAAATGCTTAAATTTGCACCCTTAAATCAGACACGAGACTGCGAGACAGTCCCACGTCACAAAGTCCCGCGTCACGAAGTCAAAAAAAGAATGAGAGTAAGACACCAAAACGATAACGTTGAAGAGATTGTGGCCGCCACCATCGAGGCCATGGAAGCCGTGAAAGGCAAGGAAATCGTCACTTTGGACCTTCGTGAGATCACCACTGCCGTGACGGACTATTTTGTCATCTGCCATGCCGCGTCGAAGACCCAAGTCGATGCCATCGCCGACCGGGTGGAGGATTTGGTCTTCGAGAAGACTCATGCCAAACCTTATCATGTAGAAGGCCGCGACAATACGGAATGGATTTTGATAGACTTCGTGGATGTCGTCGTCCATGTGTTCCTCGATTCGGCGCGTAAGTACTACAAGTTGGAGGAACTTTGGGCAGATGCAGAACGAATCGTGAAAGAGGCAGATGAGTAAAATAATCAAAATCAACATTTTGTAAATGGAAGACAAACAAACTAATGGCGGTAACAATTCCCGACAGCCAAATCAACCCAACAATCCCAAAGGCAAGCGACGCTTCAGTTTCATGTGGATTTATGCCATTTTGTTCGCTGTGCTGATAGGACTTCAGTTCTTTGGTCGCGACAATAGCGTCGAGCGAGAGGAAATCGACCAGGGCAGGCTGGTGGAACTGCTTCAAAGCCAAGAGATTAAAAAGATTGAGCTGGTCAATAAAGAGGATGCCGAAATCTACCTCAACGAGCAAGGTTTGAGGAATAACTTCCCTGACGCACAACCTGTTGGAGGTACCACCGTCAAACCGAACTATACCTACAAAATTGGCTCGTTGGAGCGCTTCGAGGAGTTGGTAGAGAACACGCAGGAAGGCATAGAGAACCCCGTGTATATTAAGAATGTCAGCCGATCAAGATGGATGTCCGACTTCCTGTTGAGTTGGCTTCTGCCTTTGGGGCTGCTCATCGTGTTTTGGGTTTTCATCATGCGTGGCATGGGTAACGGCATGGGAGGAGCAGGCTCGATTTTCAACATTGGCAAGTCGCGGGCGCAGCTCTACGACAAAAACACCAATGTCAATGTGACTTTCAAAGATGTTGCAGGACTGGAAGAAGCCAAGGTAGAAATCATGGAAGTCGTTGATTTCCTGAAAAATCCAGAGAAATACACCAAACTCGGCGGCAAGATTCCGAAAGGCGTTTTGTTGGTAGGTCCTCCTGGAACGGGTAAAACCTTGTTGGCCAAATCAGTGGCTGGCGAAGCCAATGTGCCGTTTTTCAGTCTGTCGGGCTCCGATTTTGTGGAAATGTTTGTTGGCGTAGGTGCCTCGCGTGTGCGCGATCTTTTCAATAATGCCAAGTCGAAGGCTCCGTGCATCATCTTTATCGACGAGATTGATGCCATTGGTCGTGCTCGTGGCCGCAGTGCCATCACAGGAGGCAACGATGAGCGCGAAAGTACGCTGAACCAGCTGCTTACCGAGATGGACGGTTTCGGCACTAATTCAGGCGTCATTGTGCTGGCTGCCACCAACCGCGCTGATATTCTGGACAAGGCTTTGCTTCGTGCAGGCCGTTTCGACCGACAGATTTATGTCGAGTTGCCCGACATTGTGGGTCGTAAGGAAATTTTTGAGGTGCACATGCGTGGCTTGAAGCTCGGTGCCGATGTAGACAAGGAGTTTCTGGCCAAGCAGACCCCAGGTTTTTCAGGCGCTGACATTGCCAACGTATGCAATGAGGCTGCACTGATGGCTGCCCGTAAAGGCAAGGAGGAAATCGACAAGCAGGACTTCTTGGATGCTGTCGATCGCATCATTGGAGGACTGGAAAAGAAGAACAAGATTATTTCGGTGGAAGAGAAGAAGGTCATCGCTTTCCACGAGGCCGGTCATGCTACGACGAGTTGGTTGCTGCAATATGCCCATCCCTTGGTGAAGGTGACCATCGTGCCTCGTGGCAACTCACTTGGTGCGGCTTGGTATCTGCCTGAAGAACGCCAAATCACGACCAAAGAACAAATGTATCACGAGATGATAGCCACCTTGGGTGGCCGTGCTGCCGAACAAGTCATCTTTGGCCAAATCTCGACGGGTGCCTTGTCTGACCTCGAAAAGGTGACCAAGCAAGCTTTTGCCATGGTGACCTACTATGGATTGGATGATGAAATTGGCAACTTAAGTTATTATGATTCAACGGGACAGCAGGACTACAGCCTGACTAAACCCTATAGCGAGAAGACCGCCGAAACCATCGACAAACAGGTGAGCAAAATCATCGAAAAGGCCTATCAGGAGGCCATTACCATCCTCACCGAGCATCGTGACGGTCTGACCGAGCTGGCCAACAAACTCATCGATGAGGAAGTCATCTTTGGCGAGGACTTGGAAAGCATCTTCGGCAAACGCCCTTGGGGCAACTCGGAGGACGAGAAACTGAAGAACGCTGCCTTGAAAGCTGCTGATGAACAAAAGCAGGAATTGCCTGAAGCACAACCCGATAACGAACCCGAAAATGCATAATGCCATGGCTTGGGGAACAAAGACCGACAATGAGGACATCACCTTCAAGGAACAGATTTTAGCCAAGGTGCGCAACGCACTCATCGAGAAACCCGAGGCCATGTTCAAGGACATCGACCAACGTACCGAGACATGGGTTCCTATCAGTGAAGAGGATGGTACGGCTGTCACTTTTGCGCAGAATTTCAAGGATTTGGGCGGTTTCTTTTTCTATCTTGAGGATGAGAATGAATTTGCCGATTGCATCCGCCAGTTGGCTCCTGAAAACAGTTGGGAACCATTGTGGTGTACCAGCCCCGCCATGCAAGCCTTGCTTACCCGACATGGTATTACTTTTACTGATAGCTCGGATCGCGAGCCGAAGCAGAAGTTGGTCAGCCTAGTCGACTGCGAGTGCTTGGTGGCGCAGACGGGCAGCATCCTGTTGAGCGACGCACTGTCGCGCACCCGTCAGGCCTATGCCTTGCCTGACATCCTTTTGGTATTTGCCACTACCGATCAAATCGCGGGCGGTGTGAAGGAAGCTTTTCGTTACGTCAGGAAACGTCATGGCAACAAGATGCCCTCTCAGCTCACCTTCGTTACTGGCCCAAGTCGCACCACCGACATCGAGCAGACCCTCGTCATCGGAGCCTGCGGGATTCGACAAGTGGCTGTGTTTTTGGTTGACGCGGGATAAGTTTGGTTTGGAAGTCATAACCTAAAAGTTGAATGCCTCTGTGCCAAAATGGTGCGGAGGCTTCTTTTTATAAGGAAAAAGTGTAACTTTGCAGCCTAAAAGCAGATAAAGAATTATGACAGCGGAAGAATTGAGAGAGATTATAGCCTGTGGCGAAACCAGCAAAGTGCAGTTCAAGTTGATGTTCAACACTCCAAAGCAGATTGCCGAGGAGATGGTGGCTTTCGCCAATAGCAAAGGCGGAATGATAGTGTTTGGCGTGGAGGACAAGACGGGTCAGATTGTTGGATTGTCATATAGTGAGATACAGAAATTGTCAAACGAAGTTTCTACCGTCGCCAACGACCAAGTGCGTCCTGTGATTTACTTGGAAACTGAAGTAGTAATTGTTGACGGGAAACGCTTGCTCATCGCGCATGTCCACGAGGGCAGTAATAAACCCTACAAAACTCTTGGCGGCAACATTTGGGTGAAACAAGGCCCCGACAAACGCCGCATTGTGGAGAATAATGAGATTTTGTCGCTGTTTCAGGCTTCGGGAAGTTACCATGCCGACGAGGCTGTCATTGCGGGCACTAGTGTGGCAGACCTTGAAGTGGCCTATATCAATGACTATTTCCAAAAGGTGTACGGCAAACCGAAAGAGTCGTTTGGAATGCCTGTCGATAAATTGTTGACGAGTTTGGGCATTTTGGGGAATGGCGGTCAGGTAACCCGCGCAGGCATGTTGTTCTTTGGCCAATATCCCCAGATGAGGATGCCTACCTACGTCATCAAGGCGGTGGCTTATTATGGCAACGACATCGGCGGCAGCGATTACCGTGACAGCCGCGACATCATCGGAACCGTTCCCATGATGTTCCGCGAGGGAATGTCGTTCTTGAAGTCGAACTTGCGCCATTTGCAGGCTGGGCAAAACTTCAACAGCGTGGGCAAGTTGGAGATCCCCGAGGTGGTGTTGGAGGAGTTGCTTCAAAACGCCTTGGTGCATGTGGATTTGTTGGGTTCGGCGTATATTCGGTTGTTGGTTTTCGACAACCGCATTGAAATCATCAATCCGGGCAGTTTGTTTGGCGGTTTGACTGTTGAGGACATCCGTTTGGGCAAATCCAAACAGCGCAACCAACTAATGGCCGACTTTTGTGCGCGAACGATGATTTACCGTGGCTTAGGCTCCGGCATTCCTAGGGTGTTGAAAGAGGATGCCAAGATTGACTTTGTCAGCGATGATAACACGGGTGATTTCAAGACCATTATTTGGAGGGATACTAATTTAGAGTATTATGAAGAAGATTCGGAGGAAAATGGTTCGTTTATTGCTGCTGAAGGTCAATTATATGGTGATAGTGGTCAATTAAATTATGGAAATGGTCAATCAAATGTCCGAAAAGATGTCCGAAAAGAACTTACAGAAAGACAGGCTCTTATTGTTGATTTGATAAAATCGGATGTCCGTATTGGCATTGAGAAAATGTCCGAAAAGATGTCCGTTAACGAAAAAACTGTCCGAAGAGATATCAATGTCCTGAAACAATTAGGACTATTAACTCGTGTAGGAGGCAGAAAAAGCGGTTGTTGGAAACTTTCGGAGGAATTGTCCGAAAAAACGTCCAATTAAAACCTATAAAACAAGCCTCGTTCTATAACATTTTGCGCTTAAACGAAAAACTTGTACTTTTGCCGCAAAATTGTCAAAAAGATGAACACCTGGATTATCATAGCCCTAATATCCGCCGGCCTGTTGCTAATGGTCGCGGCATTGATTATATTGCTTCGTCTCGCGAAGATGAAGGATGTCGAACTCCGTAACAGCGGCAAATTGGAGCTGAAAGTGCATGCCCTCAAAATCATCATGCCGCTGAAGGTGCAGGCTTACGAGCGTTTTTTGCTTTATCTTGAAAGGGTGCAACTGCCCCAATTAGTGAAGCGCGTTTATACGCCCAGCATGGAGAAAGGCGCGTTCCATCTGCAATTGTTGCAGAATGTGCGCGAGGAGTTTGAACACAACCTTGCCCAGCAACTTTATGTCTCCAATTCCACTTGGAACGCTGTCAGCAATGCCAAGGAAGAGCTTGTCAACCAAATCAATGAGACTTTTGAGCAACTCAAGGATGAGGATGACGTGGCCATCATTGCGCAGAGCCTCGTGGCTTTGCCGAATCCTATGGTAGAGCAGGCTGTGGCTGTCTTGAAACATGATTTTGAAAGACTATTGTAAATGCGAAATGCAGAATGCGGAATAATTAAAACTAAAAGAATGAAATTTACTGCTATCCAAATCGCTGGAATCCTTGAAGGCAAGGTGGAAGGCAACCCCAATGCCGAAGTCTGGAACGTGGCCAAAATCGAGGAAGGTGCACCAGGAATGATTAGTTTCCTAGCCAATCCGAAATACACGCATTACATTTACGAGACCCAATCGAGTGTCGTTATCGTCAACGAGGATTTTGAGGCCACAGCACCAATTCAAACCACGTTGATACGGGTAAAGGATGCATACGCCGCGTTTGCCCAATTGTTGACCTTCTACGATCAAATGTGCCAAAACAAACAAGGCGTTTCATCATTGGCTTTTGTCTCGCCATCGGCGCAATGCGGTGAGAACCTGTATCTTGGCGAGTTTGTCTATGTGGGTGAACATGCCAAAATTGGCAACAACGTGAAACTTTACCCGCAGGTATATGTCGGCGATGGTTGCGTTATCGGTGACAATACAGTGCTGTATCCGGGCGTGAAACTATACAGAAACACGGTCATCGGCAAGAACTGCATCCTCCATGCTGGTGCGGTGCTTGGTGCTGACGGCTTTGGTTTTGCACCGCAGCCCGACGGCCATTATGAGAAAATCCCGCAGGTGGGTAATGTGGTCGTTGACGACAATGTGGAAATCGGCGCCAACACCACCATCGACCGTTCCACGATGGGTTCAACCCATGTTCACCAAGGTGTAAAAATCGACAATTTGGTGCATTTGGCCCATAATGTTGAAGTGGGAGAGAATACGGCTATGGCGGCCCAGGTGGGCGTGAGTGGATCGACGCACCTCGGCAAGAACTGTGTCATAGGTGGCCAATCGGGTTTTGTCGGGCACCTGCATATCGCCGACGGGTCGAAATTTGGCGGTCAGAGTGGCATCATGGGCAGCATCAAGGAGGAGAACCAGGCGTTTATGGGCACACCAATTCAACCTTTGAAAAAGTATCTGATTTCCAACGCCCGTTTCCGCCACATCGACGAAATGGCGCGCAAGTTGGATGCTCTTGAAAAAGAATTGCAAGCTCTCAAAAACTCCTAACCATCAACTATTAACTTCCAACTTTCAACTGAATCAAATCCACCCTTTAATCCTGTAATACGCCAGTGCAATCCACTCTCTGACGCAGGTGATTTCCAGTTTCAAATAATTGAAAAACGTGTAGCGCATCTTGACGCTCTCCACCGATGGAATGGCTTCGTTTCCACCTAGCTTTTGCTTTTTCAGCGACAGGTCGAAATCAACGGTGGCAGGGTAGGCCGCTTTGCCGATGATATGGTCAAAACCGACCTTTTTCAGACATTTTATCGTGCGCTTGACATGTTCTGGTGATGTTACCACGACCGCTTGACTATTAGCCAGTTCCGGATAACAATCCATCAATTCCAGAGCTTGTGAGCGCGTGTTGGCTCCGGCAGTCATGTAGAGTATGCTGTCGATACCGTTTTGTCTTAAATATTTTGTCATTTCCTTTTGGCACACGGAGTCTTTGGGATGCACCAAAAGCACGGGTACGTTGAAATGATTGGCCAAGGCCGCCGTGTGGTAGAGCCGCATCAAGTTGTCCTCCGAGGGCATTCCCGCGCCACCGAACATTACGATACATTCGGGCTTCTTGACCACCGTTTCCTTGTCGGGGTTTTGGCCCAAATCGTACCACCAATAAAACGGTTTTGAGGTGAAAGCCAATGCAATCATTGCTGCAAAAATGATACCGAGGCCAAAAAAAGTGCTTTTTATTGTTTTTCCTAAAAGGCTCATTATGTGAAGATTCTGAAATATTGCTCTGATAAAATCAGGCAAAAGTAAGGTTTTTTTTTGCGTTTGAAGAATAATTCCCTAATTTTGCCCGTTTTTTGTGGAGAAAGCTCCACCTTAATATGGTTTTATGACTGAAAAACAGTGTACACTCAAAAATAAAGTCAGCGTTTCAGGAGCTGGTCTCCACACGCGTCAATGCGGCACGCTGACCTTCAATCCGGCTCCAGTAAATTCAGGAATCCGTTTTCGCAGAATCGACCTTGACAACCAACCTATCATAGAGGCAGACGCCGACAATGTCATTGACACGGCGCGTGGTACTACGCTTGGAAAAGGCGGTGTGAAAATTTACACCGTCGAGCATGTGTTGGCTGCATTGCGTGGCATGGGTGTCGACAACGTAATGATCGATGTCGACGTGGAGGAAACCCCCATCATGGACGGCAGCAGCAAGTATTTTGTCGAGGCCATCCGTAAGGCGGGCATTCTCGAACTTGATGCGCCGCGCAACTACTTGGTTGTCACCGAGCCTATATCCTTCAAGAACGAGGTTTTGGGCATCGAGTTGAACGTTGAGCCATGCGACCATTTCGAGATTGATGTAAAGGTGAAATACAATACCAGAGTGCTTGACGAGCAACATGCTTCGCTGCATGACTTGAAGGACTTTGAGAACGAGATAGCGCCTTGCCGTACGTTTGTTTTCTTGCATGAATTGGAGTTGTTACTTAGCCGTAATCTGATTAAGGGCGGCGATTTGACCAATGCCATCGTGTTTGTCAATAAAAATGTTTCTTCGGAAGAACTTGACCATATTGCTGCCTTCTTTAAGAAACCGAAAGTTACGGTGAAAGAGGGCGGTATCTTGAACAACGTGGAGCTTTATTTCGACAACGAACCGGCGCGCCACAAACTGTTGGATGTTATCGGTGATCTCACTCTGGTTGGTCGACCCATTTTGGGCAAGGTGACTGCGGTCAAGCCTGGACACTTCTCCAACACCTCCTTCGCAAGAAAGATTAAACACACCTTATTGTATTAAGCATGAACCAGCCTTTAGCTTACATCCATCCGAATGCTCGTATCGCGGATGACGTGAAAATCGAGGCGTTTGCATGGATTGGCGAAGACGTGGAAATCGGTAGTGGCACTTGGATTGGCCCTAATACGACCATTATGGATGGTGCCCGCATTGGAAAGAACTGTAAGATTTTCCCTGGCGCGGTCATTTCGGCCATCCCGCAAGACTTGAAATATCAAGGTGAGACCACCTATTGTTATATTGGCGATGGCACCACAGTGCGCGAGTCGGCGACGGTCAACAAGGGTACTGCGGCTTCGGGTAAGACCGTGGTCGGCAAGGACTGCCTGCTGATGGCTTTCACTCATGTGGCGCACGACTGTTACCTTGGCGACCATGTCATCATGGCCAATGCCGCGACTTTGGCGGGTCACATCATCGTTGATGATTGGGCCATTTTTGGCGGATTGGCGGCAGTGAGCCAGTTCAGCCGCATCGGTGCCCATGTGATGATTTGTGGTGGCGCGTTGGTCAACAAGGACATCCCGCCGTTTGTGAAGACGGGTCCGGGCTATCCTGTATGCTATGCTGGTGTCAATTCCATCGGACTCCAACGCCGTGGTTTCTCGCGAGAACGCATCAACGCCATTCAGGACATTTACCGTGTCATTTACAGCGTCGGGATGAATATGACCCAATCGGTGCAATACATCCGAGAGAACCTTCCCCAAACGGAAGACCGCGAGTTTATCCTCAACTTTATTGAAAGCTCGAGGATTGGTGTGATGAAGAATTCGATCGGGAACGAAGTTTAAGCTTTATTTTACCACTTTTTTGTATTCCTCAAAGATTTGTTTTCCAATGATTTCGTTGGAAAATGTCTCAATTGCATACTTTCGTATGGCTTCATGGTTGTAGTCACTGCTATGGTTGAGGAGGGTGTCCATGCCTCGCAGCAAAGCGTCTTCATCGCCGGAATTGATGAGGATGCCTCTTTCGGGAGATAGGATTTCAGCGATGCCGCCCACGGCCGTGGAAAGCACAGGAACACCGCTCGCAAAGGCCTCTACGATGACGCAAGGCAAGTTCTCAAAATTGGAGAACAGCACGAAAAAATCGGATTTTTGGTAGGCTTCAGCAACCTCGGAAGAGGTTTTCTTGCCGTGGAAAATGACACAGTCCGATAGATTGTGCTCTTTTACAAAAGCCTTGAATTCAGGGGCCTCGTAATCGTGAATGACATGTAACTCAAAGTCATCGCGTTGTTGTCTTAATCTTTCGATGGTGCGGAGGATGCCGCTGAAGTTCTTAGCCTCATCACGCAAGGTCGAAATATGAAGCATTCGCTTCTTGCCGCCGTGTATGTCATTCCTGTCGAGGCATGTGGGTTGATTGGAATCTATGCACGGCCTCAACTTAAACATATCCGTGTTCACCAGGTTGTAAATTACCCTAAAGCGGTTATGCACCCCATGTCCTTCCATGCAATGTTGCAAGTCGAGGCTGACGGGCATGATGACTGATGCGTTGTTGGCAATCCTGACGGTTTTCTTTTTCAGCTTCCCGATAAAAACATGTTGGTTTTGAGGCTGATAAATGGTCCAATGCTCGGTGAGAACGTATTTGTATCCGTAGCGTTTTTTCCACAGCAAAGCCACTTGTCCAAGTGGATAGGCGACATGCAAATGGATTAAGTCAGGCTCGAAGAAGCGCTTTTTGATGTAGTTGAGGCCGTATTGGTACATCCGCAGCATCTTCAGTTTGCGCAAGGCTTTGACTTTCGGACGACGGATATAAATCTGCACATGAATATGGTGCGTGCCTTCTATCTCTTTGACTTCGAAAGGTTTCGTCATATTCTTGCCGTCGCAAACGGAGAGGATGACGGAATGGCACTCCTCGGGCAACGCATCGATCATTCGGACGCAGAAATTGCCCAAGGTCGGGTCGTCAGGGGAGGGGAACCAACTCAATAAGTGCAGGATGTTCATATTCATTTATTCGTAGGGGCAGACCTGTGTGTCTGCCCTTTCATTTATTCAATTCTATGGGTCTTAATATTGATTTCAAAGTATTTGTGCGGCGTTTCGTAAGGCACAAGTTTGTGAGTGGGGAAGTCTTCAGGCAGATAGACAGCACACAAGGTGTTGGAAATATGATAAATATGACTCCGTTTTTCAGCGGGTGCTCCGTCAAGTATGGCTTCCACGACATCCCATCGGATGGTCTCGGGATCCAGCCCGTAGTCGTGCCATACGATGACGGAACGGTTTCCCTTCAAAAGCTTGAAAGCAGTTTCCGTGTCTTTCCTTACACTCTCGTAGTGGTGGTCGCCATCGATAAAGACCATGTCGTACTTGCCGAGATGTGGCTTGAAGTCAAAGGTTTGTGAGTCGCCAAAGAGTTGCTCGACATTGTCTAATGTGTTGCTGAAAAAACCGTGCAAGTCGGCATATAAAGTATTGTCAGTCAATTGAATGATTGCCTCTTTGGGGAGATTGAAAGTGACGCAGTGGGGTGCTACTTGTGCCATATTGGCAACGCTCTCACCACGCCAGGTGCCGATTTCGAAATAGTCTTGCACCGCATAGCGTTTGCCCAAAGCCCGTAGCAAGGCAATGTCGATGGGCATGGTGGCTCCAGAAAGATAGGCGTAGGGTATGGCGGTTTCTCTGAAGTCAGGGAACAAAG
>JAEEGJ010025824.1_pt1 | contig 11979 bp, 8 predicted proteins | sample 8958761 | NCBI WGS metagenome assembly JAEEGJ01 (sample SAMN16246546, study PRJNA631951) | gut metagenome | biome: gut microbiome; feature: rumen; material: RS-attached | host: Bos | place: Iran: Karaj | collected 2018-10 | reverse complement strand
GGCCTTTTTAACCTTGAATAAGCTGAACTATGTCCTGAGAGAGCTTGAACGTCTTGGGCAGTATCCGAATGTTTCACCTGCTGAGGTGGTTTTCGGCGGCAAGGGCATGGATGCAGTAAACGATGCTATCGCAAGGCACCTGAAGCAGTATGAACGAGACCACCATGATCAGTATATTGAGCAGTTCTATGAGTTTACTTGTACTGGGGAAGAAGCACAAGATAATCTATATGCATTGTTAGATGCGGCCGCGTCTATTCATAAGTTCGTGGGGTTTCGGCATACCGATACCAGCTTTGACGTCAGGTTTCCGATCGGAAAGAGATATACATATATTGTCAGCAAGCACGGAAACCGGGAAGTCCTGCTAGAAATTGATACAGATACCCTGATTGGTTATAGCGGCAATTTGCGTTGCTTCTCGATTGAGTTTCTTACCCACTATCTCGACGTAAAAGATGGAAGTGTCCTGATTCGTTTTAAGACCTTGCCTGATTATTTATGAATGTGATATAGTAGAAATCAGCCACCCCATATATGGAAAAGGTCAAAATGTGATTCCAAGCCATAGGCGTTCTCCATCATTCGAGGAACCAATTTTGACCTTTTTACAAGTATGGCGTATCCTGTGGGTATCGGTTTTCGTGCCAATATTTAACAACGAATCAGCTCCACGAAAATGATTTCTTCTATGCGCTCGCGAATGCTGTTCATCCGCCGTACCCACTCCATCTGATTCTCAGCCTTGTGCTGTTCTGTGACGCCTTCGCTGGCAGCATACTGCTTCATGAGCAGATCGTACATCTCATTGGCCGAGCGGTCAATCTCCTCCAGATGGGCGTTTAGCTCGCCGCTGAGCAGCAGGCCGGTGTAGAGGCCGTCATGGTATTGCTGGAGGAAACGCTTTCTGCGCTGGCCCCACAATCCGATATTCGGGGACGGCGGCGGCAGCAGGTCGGGAATCAGGTAATCGCCCTCACGGTGGTATGTAATTTCGTTCATATTCAAGCCCTCCAAAGCTGCTTTCTAGCCGGTGCATCGATCACCTTCAGGATCAGGTTCTCGATGTCCTCCGTCGGTCTTCCTTCTGCCATCAGTCGATGCCATTCTTCATACAACGCTCGGACCAGCAGGCCATGCTCGTATCGGTCCAGCGTCAGACGCTTCACCTTGGTCATGTTCGGAACCTCCTTCGTCGTGGTAGTTCCATTGTAGCCCCCTTCAGGATGGAAGTCGAATGTGCGAAATGGTACTTTTAAATGCTTGAATATGCTTGCTCGGCGGCCTGTGTTTGGTCTTGTTTTTCTGAGTCCGTTATGAACACTCGGACCATCGTCGTCGCGGACTGTATATCGTTCGCGGCGGCGTTTTCTTTTGCCAAGCCTGCACCGTTTCCCGCGCACCACGCCTCTCTTCAAGCAATCAGAATCGGACCAGCCGTCCTGGGCTTGATCGCTTGGAGAGCCCAGCAGTTTTGTTATGAAAGGATCGTGAAACAGCATGGAATTTCTTTCGTTGGATCCAATATCGGCAGGATGGTCGGGCGATAGGAAATACCGTGCGATGGATAAGCAAGGACGTAAATTCTTCCTTCGTATTACGCCGCCGGAAAAAGCTGAAAGAGCGAAAAAGTCCTTTGAACTGGCGGATTGTCAAGTGAAGCGCAACAGTTGCTCAGAGAAGACCTCATATGGAGTAGACCAGTTAAGGCACTTGCGCGGCCTTAGATTGATAAGGGCAACAAAATGGGAAAGGTCTTCATCCGTAACATCGCCCAGATTGCTGTGCTTTGGTATGAATTGTCTCAGTAGCCCGTTTGTGTTTTCGTTTATTGGCCTCTCCCAGGGCGAATGAGGATGAGCGAAGAATACCTGGGTACTGAGCTCGCGTTCCATGCCAGCGGCATCGGTAAATTCAACGCCTTGGTCGAAGGTTATGCTTTTCACAGAACGCGCGGGTTTGCTCAGGAGCTGCACAACAACACGCCGAACCTCGGCGGCTTCTCTGCTAACAACACGTCCTGCTGCAAGATAGCGGCTTTTCCTGTCTACCAGCGTTGCAATAACCGCTTTGCTCTTATAGCTTACAATTGTGTCTCCTTCCCAATGCCCGCACTCTGATCTGTCATTTGCCTCGCTTGGGCGCTCGTCAATCTTCCTTGCAAAACACCGTCTTTCGGGCTTTTTTGCTTTTCCCAGTGTTTTGTATTTAAAACGAAGATAATACCGAAGCGTGTCGCGCAGAAGGCAGCGATCTAAAGCACGATATATGGTCGATGTGCTGACTGATCGACAACCTTCTTTCTTGAGCCTGTTAGAAATCTGCTCCGGGGACCAATAGAAATGTCCCAAGAAAAAACGGACAGTCCTCTCCAGTTGGACATCAGTAAGCAGACATTTCCGGCCGCAATTCTTGCGGCGCCGATGGTAGGCCTCCTGCGCATGGATAGGAAGATAATCTCGATTCCTCTTTAATTCTCGACTGACAGTTGAGGGGCACCGGCCAAGCTGCTCAGCGATTTTCCTCACACTTAGACCTTTTTGCAATAATCCATATAGCTTTTCTCGTTCAACGATGGTAAGATGATGATAGCAACTCATGGGATTTCCTCCTGTTCTGGTTTGTTTGGTCACTTACCATTTTACAGGACTTCTCATGAGTTGTCTTTAGTTTTCACTGTTGCACTTGATATGATAATCCGCCCTGGCAAAGGCTTCTTGCTGTGAAGCCATTATACCGCAATACCTAACTGCATGGAAGATTGTTTTCATGATAATAAAGGACGAGATTACCCGGTATCAGGAAATCTCGTCCTTTAATTCTTAAATATTGTTTTCTGAGGATTCTTTGGGTACAATCTTCAATGCCTTTCGGATCTTTTGCAAATGTCTTTTGGTATCTCTGTCAATCGGTTCTGTTTTTCCATACTCTCTCTTCGCTCGATTTACATACGTAAGAAAGTTTCCTCTCTCACTTTTTGCGCCTTTTATCGAATAACGCTCATAAAGATTCCTGCCACTTATCTTTTTCCCACTTTGAGTATATCCACCATGTCTGGTAATGGTTTTTGCTTTTCGGTATAGTTTATAGTAGTATTTCGAGATAGTTTTTGACCTGATGCTGACCTTCTGTCCGTCAAAAGTGAACCCCAGAAAGTTGATCGATTTCTTCCTTGTATCTGCTTCCGCATGAATCTTTGTTCCACAGTTTTCTATTTGTCCGTCACAATAATAGAAGAACTGTGTTTTTTCTGGCTCAAGATGAAGACCCAGCGTTAAATTAATCAAGTCCATGATTGACAGAAGAGTTTTACTTGCAGTCTCTTTCTCTTTATCTGGGATAACTATGATGAAATCATCACTATCCTTGAAAATATACTCCGGGAAACCTATGACGTCGTTTTCGCGGAGACGGGCGCCCAGGGGCTGGAGATCCTGAATGAGCAGTTCCGGACGCTCAGCCTTGTGCTGCTGGATCTGAACCTTCCCGATATGTACGGGGTGGATATCCTGCGCCAGATCAAGGCGGACGCCGTCACCGCCGTGCTGCCCTTCATCGTCATGACGGCGGATCAGGAAGCGGAGGTGCAGTGCCTGAATCTCGGCGCCACCGACTTTATTGCGAAGCCCTACCCCAAGCCGGAGGTGGTGCTGGCGCGCATCCTGCGCACGATCGAGCTCTTTGAGGGGCGGGACCTTCTCCGCTGGACCGAGCGGGATCAGCTCACCGGCCTGTATAACCCGGAATTCTTCTTCCGCTACGCGGCGCAGTTCGATGACCGGCACCCGGATATCCCCACCGACGCGCTGCTGCTGGACGTCAACCGCTTTCACATCCTGAACGAGCGCCACGGGAAGGCCTTCGGGGACGAAGCCCTCCGGCACATCGCGGACAAGCTGCGCAAGACGCTGAACGACGTCGGCGGGATCGTCGGCAGAAGAGGCGCGGACACCTTTCTGGCCTATTGCCCGCACCGCAGCGACTACGCTGACCTGCTCAAGCAGATCAGCGACGAGGTCGAGGAGGATTACCATGCCCGCGTTCGGATGGGGGTTTATCCCAATGCAGACCGGGGTATCGACATGGAGCGGCGCTTTGCCCGGGCGAAGCAGGCCGCAGACAAGGTGAAATCCAGCTTTTCCGGGGCCGTCGGCGTCTATGACGCTGCGCTGTACGACAAAGAGAGCTTCAACGAGCAGCTTCTGGAGGATTTTGCCGCGGCGATCCGGGAAGAACAATTCACGGTGTATTTCCAGCCGAAATTCGACATCCGTTCCGAAAAGCCCAGGCTCTGCAGCGCCGAAGCGCTGGTGCGCTGGAACCATCCCCGGCTCGGCATCGTCAGTCCCGGCATCTTTATCCCCCTCTTTGAGGAAAACGGCCTGATCCGGGAAATGGATTCCTATATATGGGGAAAGACCGCCAGGCAGATCCGCAGCTGGCGGGAGCAGTTCGGGTGGACGATCCCGGTTTCCGTCAATGTGTCCCGCATCGACCTGAGCGACCCGCTGCTGCCCAAGCTGCTGGATAAGGTCGTGGACGAGGCGGGGATCCCCCAGGCGGCCTTTTTGCTGGAGATCACGGAATCGGCCTACACCGACGACGCCGAGCAGATCGTCGGCATGGCCAAGGCGCTGCGGGAAAGCGGCTTCCGGATCGAAATGGACGATTTCGGCACGGGGTATTCCTCCCTGAACATGATCACCACCCTGCCCATCGACACATTGAAGCTGGACATGCAGTTCGTCCGCACGGCATTCCGCGACAAAAAGGACATGCGGCTGATCGAGGCGGTGGTGTCTCTGGCTCATTCCCTGGGGCTCGCCACCGTCGCGGAGGGCGTGGAAACGGAGGAACAGCTGCAGGCGCTGAAGGCGCTGGGCTGCGACATCGTGCAGGGCTACTATTTTTCAAAGCCGCTGCCGCCGGAGGAATTTGAGGCCTTTGTCCGCCTTCACAAAGATACGGAGGTCTGATCATGCTGACGATGGATGCGCTGCGCCGCTTCGGTGCGAATACGGAAGAAGGCCTCGGCCGCTGCCTGAACGACGAAGGCTTTTATCTGGAACTGGTCAACATGGTGTTGGGGGACGCGGGCTTTGATAAGCTCGCCGCTGCGCTGGAGGGCAAGGACTGGCAGGCAGCCTTTGAGGCCGCCCATTCCCTCAAGGGTTCCCTGGGGAACCTCGCCCTGACGCCGATCTACGCGCCCACGTCGGAGCTGACGGAAAGGCTGCGGGGCGGCAGAGAGGCCGACTATGCCGCGCTGCTGGCGGAGATCCTCTCCCGGCGCGACGCGCTGCTCGCGCTGCGCGAGGGCTGAGGAGCGCGAAACAAACTTTCAAGGGGGGCGACGGGATGAACCGCAGGATCCGGGACTACCACAGCTTCACAGGCAGATTCGTGATCTGCCTGTGCGTTTTGGCTTTCATCGCCTGCCTCCTGCCCGTTCCGGCCCAGGCCGAGGAGGAACCTGTCCGCGTCGGCTATTACGAAAACGAGGTCTTTCAGGAGGGCGCGGAGGAAGGCGCGGTGAAGACGGGCTATGCCTATGAGTATTACCGCAAGCTCTCCGAATACACGGGCTGGAAGTACGAATATGTGTACGGGGGCTACGGCGAGCTTTATCAGATGCTTCTGGACGGCGAGATCGACCTGCTGGCGGGCCTGGCATGGCGGGCCGAGCGCGTCGGGCTGATCGCCTATCCCGACGCCATCATGGGCAGCGAGGCTTACTACCTGGTCAAGCAGGAGGATGCTTCGGACATCACGGCAGATCCCGCCACGCTGAACGGAAAGAGGATCGGCGTTCTGGACAGCGCCATGGTCAGCGTCCTGAACCGTTATCTGGAGGACAACGGCGTAACGGCGGAGGTCGTCGCCTATCCCGATCATGGGCAGCTCTTCTCCGCGTTCGATTCCCGGCAGCTGGATGTTTTTGCTGCGGAGAGCGACGGCACCCATGCCAGGGAAAACGCCGAGGTGCTTTGCGCCTTCGGCGCTTCGGAATACTATCTCTGCGTCAACATCCGGCGGCCCGATCTGCTGGCCGAACTGAACGAGGCGCAGACGCTGCTGGCGGCGGAGGAACCGAACTACCTCAATTCCCTCAGCACGAAGTATTATTCCGTCAGCGTCAATGCCCGCGCCTTCTCCGCCGCCGAGCGTGAGTGGATGGAGGGCCATGACGCGCTTAATGTCGGTTATCTGGAAAACTACCTCCCATACAGCGACACGGACAGCCGGGGTGCAGTGACCGGCATGGTGAAGGACCTGATCCCGGAGATCCTGAAGGCCCTCAGCATCCCGGACATCTCCGTCTCCTACCGCGGCTACAAAAACTATGACGATATGCTTGCCGACGTGACCGCGGGAAGCATCGACGTGGCCTTCCCCGTGGGCGGCGGCCTGTACTATTCCGAGGAGAGCGGGATCTACCAGTCCAACGCCGTGACCTCGGCCTCCACGGAGCTGGTATTCAAGGGCGCTTACAGCGAGGACAAGGTCGCCCGTTTCGCGGTGAACGAAAACAACCGGATGCAGTATTACTATGTGAAGACCAATTTCCCGGAGGCGGAGATCGTCTTTTATCCTTCCACCGAAGACTGCCTGGCCGCCGTCCTCTCCGGCGAAGCGGGGTGCACGACCCTCAACGGCCTGCGGGCCAACGACATCCTGAAAAACAGCAAATACCGCGGCCTGTCCAACCGGCAGACCAGCCGGAATGACGACCGGTGCTTCGGCGTGGAGATCGGCAACGAGGGCCTTCTGAAGCTCCTGAACCGCGGCGTCAACGTGCTCGGCAGCGATTACGCCCAGCAGCTCTCCTACCGCTATGCCGGCGGGCTGTATACGTACAGCTTTGCCGATGTGATCCGGGACCACATCCTGCTGGTGGGCTCCATAATCTTCGCGGTGGCGGCCCTGGTGATCTTCCTTCTGGTCCGGGATATCCGAAGGACGCGGAAGGAAGCCCGGGAAAAGGAAGCCGCCCAGCTCGCCCTGGAGGAGGAGAACCGGGTCAAGCGCCGGGAAATGGAGCAGCGGATCGCTCTGCAGGAGCAGCTTATCCGGCAGCAGAAGCAGCATGAGCAGCAGAACCGGATGATCGTCGCCCTCTCCTCCGACTACCGCAGCGTATACTATGTGAATCTGGATGAGGACGAGGCCGTCTGCTATCTGGAGGACCACAGCTTCCCGGACGACCCCTCCGTCGGGGAGCATTTCCCCTATCTTCAGGTCTTCACCCGGTTCGGTCATGACCATGTGGCGGAGAGCTACCGGGAAGGGTATTTCCGCTTCATCCAGCCGGACAACATCCGCGCAGAGCTTCTCAAGCAGCCGCTGATCGCCTACCGCTTCCTGGAAACGCGGGACGGAAAGGAAACCTATACCGTGCTGCGCATGGCGGGCGTCCGCCACATGGAGGACCGGACGGACCACCGCGTCCATGCCATCGGCGTTGGCTTCGCGGACATCGACGAGGAGATGCGCCAGTCCATGTCCCAGCAGCAGGCCCTCAGCGAGGCGCTGGCCGCCGCGGAGCAGGCCAACCAGGCCAAGACCGCCTTCCTCTCCAGCATGAGCCATGAGATCCGCACGCCCATGAACGCCATCATCGGGCTGGACAGCCTTGCCCTGCGGAACGGGGAGCTTCAGCCGGAGACGCGGGAGTATCTGGAAAAGATCGGGGAAAGCGCCCGCCACCTGCTGGGCCTCATCAACGATATTCTGGACATGAGCCGCATCGAGTCCGGCCGCATGATCCTCCGGAAGGAGGAGTTTTCCTTCCGGGCCATGCTGGAACAGATCAACACCATGGTCATGTCCCAGTGCAGCGAAAAGGGGCTCCAATACGAATGCAGCGTGATCGGGGGCGTCAGCGACCACTATATCGGAGACGATATGAAGCTCAAGCAGGTGCTGATCAATATCCTCTCCAACGCCATCAAGTTCACGGAGGCGCCGGGCAGCGTCAAGCTGACCGTAGAACGGACCGCCACCTTCGAGGATCAGGCCACGCTGAAATTCTCCATCCGGGACACCGGCATCGGCATCGACAAGGCATTCCTTCCCAAGGTATTTGATTCCTTCACCCAGGAGGACTCCAACCGGAACAACAAATACGGAAGCACCGGCCTTGGCCTGGCCATCACCAAGAATATCGTGACCCTGATGAACGGCAGCATCAGCGTGGAATCCGAAAAGGGCGTGGGCACGGAATTCACGGTGGTCCTCACCTTGAAGAACTGCGATTATCACGGGCCTGCCGGCAGCTATGTCAGCCCGAAGGACATCCGCGTGCTGATCGTGGACGATGAGGAGATCGCCGCCGAGCACGCCAGAGTCATCCTGGACGAGATCGGCATCACGGCGGACACCGCCGGCAGCGGGCCGGAGGCGCTGAACATGATGGAGATCGCCCACACGAAGCATACGCCTTACAACCTGGTCCTGCTGGACTGGAAAATGCCGGGGATGGACGGGCTGGAGGTGGCGCGGCAGATCCGAAGCCGGTTCGATCGGGAGTCCACCATCATTTTCCTGACCTCCTTCAACTGGGACGATATCATGGACGAGGCCCTGCATGCCGGCGTGGACAGTTTCCTGGCCAAGCCCCTCTTTGCCTCCAATGTGATCGACGAATTCGAGCGCATCGCCCGGAAGAACAACATGAGCCTCTACCGGGAGAAGCGGCGCGCGGAGCTCAAGGGCCGAAAGCTCCTGCTGGCGGAGGATGTCCGCGTCAACGCCATGATCATGAAGAAGCTCATCGAGGTCAAGGGGGCGGAGATCGATCACGCCGAGAACGGAAGGATCGTTCTGGACATGTTCGCAAAAAGCGCCCCGGGCCAGTATGACGCCATCCTGATGGACATCCGCATGCCGGAGATGGACGGGCTGGAGGCTGCGGCGGCCATCCGCGCCCTGGACCGGCCGGACGCCCGCATCATCCCCATCGTCGCCTTGACGGCCAACGCCTTCGACGAGGACGTTCAGCGTTCCCTGCAGGTGGGAATGAACGCCCACCTCTCCAAGCCCGTGGAGCCGGAGCACCTCTACCAGACGCTGGAGGAGCTGATCTGGGAGGCGGAACAGGCCGGAAAGGAAACGCCCTGATAAAACGCAAGAACGCACATCGCCCCCCGACCGGCACATGCGGATCGGGGGGCGATTTCTCTCAAATAAAGCGTTTCCCTGCCGTTTTGTATCGGATGCTGCGGAGGAGGCCGTTCTCGCCCTGCATACAGCGGCGCTCCCCCATCCCCCGCCTCACAGCGCGGGGGCTTGCGGCATCAACTTCTGATAGTCCTCCTGCAGCGCTTCCTGATCGAGCTTCTTCAGAAACTCTTCCTTGGTCAGGGACATGGTCATTCCTTCCTTTCTTGATCGCGGTCAGTTTGCATGTTCTTCCCGGAGCTTCGCCGGCCGGCGGCCAGAGCCGGGAAAACGCCTGTTTTTTGCATTGTATCATCGGAAGTGTAACAGGAACGTTACAAAATGCGGCGATTTTCGGAAAAATTCTGCGAAATGACGTTTTGTTCCGGTCTCCCTGACCCTGGCTGTTGCTTTTGACCGCCCGCCTTGGTATAATTCAGGCAAGTAAAGAAAGCAGGTGATCCTATGTCGTCTCCGGAAGGGCCGAAGAAAACAAAGGCCCCAGCCGCCTCCTGGAAGGAGCGGTTCAGCTATTGGTTCGACAACCGGATCGCCCGGGGTTCCCTGGGCCTGATCCGCTTCCTCATTGCGGTGTCCATCGTGCTGGCGGTGATCATCGCCGGTCTCATCATCCTTCTGGGCTTCAATGAGGACAGCGAGCCCCTCGCCGTGCTCTGGGACAGCATCGCCTCCCTCGTCAACGCCTGGGTGCCCTTCTCCGGCGACGGCGGCCCCGGCTACATCATCCTCATGGCCGTCAGCGCCATCGCGGGCGTGCTGTTCACCAGCGTGCTGATCGGTATCGTCACCAGCTCCATCGAGGAGAAGATCATCGAGCTGAAGCGGGGCAATTCCCAGGTGCTGGAAAGCGGGCATACCGTGATCCTGGGCTTCTATCCCGGCGAATATACCCTCCTGCGGCAGCTGGTGCTGGCCGCCGCGGGCAAGGATGCCTGCGTCGTCGTGGCGGACGATATGGAGCGGGAAGAGATGGAGCAGAATATCGCGGAAAATGTGGAATGTCCCAAAAATTTCCGCATCGTCTGCCGCAGCGCGGACATCACGGACCCCGCCGCCCTGGAGCGCTGCGCCCTCTCGAGCTGCAAAACGGTGATCGTCCATCCCACGGACGACACCCGCACCATCAAGACCCTGCTGGCCGTTTCCGCCCTGAAGCGGGGCTGCGGGGAGGCGGATTTCCGCATCCTCTCCCTTCTCTCCGGCAGCGAGTTCGTTTTCCCCGTCTCCCTGGCGAAGCAATACCGCATCACCGCCCTGCGGGAGCATGACACCCTGGCGAAGATGATCGCCCATTCCTGCACGCAGATGGGCCTCAGCGAGACTTTCCGGGAGCTGTTCAATTTCGACGGCTCGGAATGGTACACCATTTCCCTTCCGGAGGCCGAAGGGCTCCCCTTCGGAGACCTGGCGGTGCGGCTGGACGGGGCCGTTCCCGTGGGGCTCTATGCCTCCGGGCACATGCGCCTCAACCCCGGCGCCGACACGGTGATCCAGGCCGGGGACCGGCTGCTGGTCTTTGCCGAGGACCGCAGCTCCATCCGCCTGACGGACAAGCGCGCGGACGATGCCCACAGCGCCGGGTCCGCCGCCGCGGAAGCGGACACCACGGCCCTGGTCCTGGGGCACAACGCTTCCCTGCCCATCATCCTGCGGGAGCTGCCGGAGAACGTCCGCCGGGTGCTGCTGGCCGGAAAGCGGGGCAGCGAAGAGGACCGGGCCCGTCTGGAGGAAGCTGCTTCCGGGCGTGGCCTTACCCTGGAATACAGCGACGCCGAGCTGACGGAGGAAGGGGCCCTGGAGGAGCTGGCGAAGGACGCGGAGCATGTGGTGATCCTCAACGACCACGAGAAGGAGGAAGAGGAAGCGGACATGGAGGTGATCTACCTCCTGCTGAACCTGCGGGACATCCGTTCCCGCCTGGGCGCGCGCTTCAACATCACCACGGAGATGCGCCGCGAGCGCAATCAGGACCTGGTGGAGGACAACGACCGCACGGACTTCGTGGTGGCTTCCAGCATGTCCAGCATGATCCTGGCCCAGCTCTCCGAAAGCCCGGAGCTGCTGGACGCCTTCCGGGAGATCCTCTCCAACGAGGGCAGCGAGATCTATCTCAAGAAAGCCTCCCAGCTGGGGATCCGGGGGCGCTATCCCGTGCGCAGCCTGCGGAAAATGGCCTTCATGCAGGGCTATGTGCTCCTGGGCTGGATGGACGCGGAGAGGCAGAGCTTCTTCAATCCCCCTCTGGACGAGGAAGTGGAGGCGGACGAGGGCTGCACCTTCATCGTACTGGGCGAAAAGTAAAGCATGGATATAAAAAACTGCCGCCGGGAGATTTCCCGGCGGCAGCGCCATTTTCGGTTTTCCGATTACAGTCCGGCCAGCTTCAGGATGTCGGGCACCTTGGACTCCCAACCCTGGGCCATGATGTGCACGCCCTGGCAGTAGGGCAGGCACTGCTTGATGAGCCGGGCGGTGATCTCCACGCCGGTGATGCCGGCCTTGGTCTTTTCCTTGTCGGCCTTCAGCTCGTCGATCAGCTCGTCGGGCACATGGACGCCCGCCACGTTGGCATTCAGATAACGGCACATGCCCACGCTCTTGGGGATGATGACGCCCAGCTGCACGGGCACGCCGAACTGCTTGGCCTTGTCCATGAAGGCGATGAACTTGTCGGGCTCAAAGACGGCCTGGGTCTGGAAATACTGGGCGCCGGCCATGACCTTGCGCTCCATCTTCGCCAGCTGCGCGTCGATGCTGTCGCTGCAGGGGGACACAACGGCGCCCTTGCAGAACTTGGGG
>JAEEGJ010025822.1_pt1 | contig 11980 bp, 10 predicted proteins | sample 8958761 | NCBI WGS metagenome assembly JAEEGJ01 (sample SAMN16246546, study PRJNA631951) | gut metagenome | biome: gut microbiome; feature: rumen; material: RS-attached | host: Bos | place: Iran: Karaj | collected 2018-10 | reverse complement strand
ATGATTTCAACAGGCTCTTTTCCCCGCCTTGACCTGTTGTTATCTAGAAATCCTAATATCCAACAGGCTATTTTATTACTTTCTACCTGTTGTTATCTGCAACAATACTATTCTCAACAGGTAAATTGGATTATTCTCACCTGTTGGAATTCTCAAGTTCACAATTCCAGCAGGAAGAGACTGCATTTTATCACTGTTGAAATCAAGCATAATAGCAATTCCAACAGGTAACAGCTACGTTTTGTCACTGTTAAAATCCCAAAATCTACAATTCCAACAGGTAATACCAAAGATTTCAGCCTGCTGAAAAGCCTAAAACATCAAATTCCAACAGTCTCTAAACAAAATTTGTCTAAAAATCTTGGAAGTCATCCGATCATAATGGCATATATTGCAATTATGCGGAATATCCGACCACAACAGCAGCCAGCCATTGTGTGGAATAGATACGCGGCTGGATGTACCAGCCGCGATAACTAGAATAATCTCAGAAATGAATTATAATATACTCTCAAAAAAAGTCAACCAATCGCCTCAGTAAAAATAACAATTGTTTATTGGAATGGTAATATATCCCAAACGGCATAGTTTTCATCATCGGAGTTTTTCACGTTTTTTATTATCAGCCCTCGCATATTTTATCCTCCAACAGTGTACTTGCCTTCCGTAACTACCTCGAAAGGTTCTCTCTTGAAATTAAAGCAACTGACCTTATCATCTGCAGCCAGCATATTTTTCAACCTCTTCCTGGTCAACGGAAAAGTCACAAGTTCCAGCGCTTCATCCTTTTTTACCCACTTCACACGCAAACTTTCATCGCTTGTAGTAAGCTTTCCTTCGAGATATTTACAGGAAAAATCTATGTTAACAACATCCTTCTGAACGTTCTTGCAAATTCCTATGAATCCTGTGATTTCTACATCTACACCGGCTTCTTCTTTGATTTCTCTGATAAGCGCATCTTGAAGTGATTCGCCCGGCTCAACCATACCACCTGGATATTCCCAGCCCCTTCTTGGACTTTCCACCATCAAAATTTCATCCTTATCGTTGCATACCAGTCCTGCCACTGATACAAAATGTGTGTATTCCACGATTCATCCCCCATAAACTTATCTTTTTAATTCAATCTGATAATGCTGCTTGATTATTCCATCTTCCTCAAATTCTTTAACCAAAACTCCGCCGCAACTTATTGCCGTTGAAGCAGATGCTGCGTTGTCCCTGTCGCAGGCAATAGTAACGTGATCCATACTCAAATGCTTGGCATATGCCAGCCCTAGCTGCAGCTGCTTTTTGCCATAACCTTTACCACGCTCGGAAAGTCTTATGCCATAAGCAATATGTCCACCGTTTTTAAGTTCATCTGTCAGCGAGTGATGGATCTTGATGCAACCAATCAGCTTCCCATCAGATACTCTCTTGGAAAAGAAAGTGCTTGTCTGTATGGGTCTTTGTGAGCTTGGTGTTCTTATAGAATCAATATGCTTAAGCCAGTCCCTGTAATCATCATAGGAAGCCAGTCCGCCACTGCCATGAACTTGCATATCTCCGAAGGCGAAATGTTCTTTTTTATAATCCAATGCCAATTCTTCCATTTCTTCAGAGGGTTCTATAAGAATAAGATCATTGTTTATTTCATCAAAATCATCGTCTAAGCCATAGTGTGATTTTGCCAGTTCCATGGCATCCTCCATCATTTGATTTCCAGCCACATCCCTATAGTTCAAATATTCTTTTACCCTATCTGAGACAACAAGCTTTCTTCCATACTCTTTTCCCGTAGCTATATCAATGTGATTCTCCAGAATGTCTTTTATCCTGGCTATCATCCTGACTTGAGCGTACTTATTGCCATCCTCTTCAACCAGCAGATATCCCAGATAATGAGCCTCAACCAGATTCACATTTAATTCTTCTACATATTCTCTGAGCAAGGTTTCTTCAAAAGTTTCTCCGCTCTCAGGCCTTCCGCCAGTCAGCTTATATTTCCCATCCTCGATTCATAGCAGAATTCTTCCATCATTCGAAAAAGCAATCCCATACACCTGCCTGACGGGTAAATCTTCAGGAACAGGGCATTTCATCCATGTATAAGTCCCCACACCAGCACCTTCCTGTATTCATGCGTACTTTTCGTATTAAATAATCATAACAGGCCTCTTCAGCATGCACAATAGCTTCAATCAAGCATATTTCCAAGCATTCCAGACAAAAAAAACAGCAATCTCAGAACAAATACTTCGTAATCATCTGCTTGATAAGCTTATCGCTAATCACAACTCCTGATGATTCAAAAGACACTATAAGATTCTCTCCTGGAAATATTCCACTTGAAATATATGTATTAATCTTACGTATAGCCTTGTCAGCATAAGCAGGATCATCCATTCTTCCATCATGCTCCCAATAGATTTCCTTACCATCTCTTTTTCTCAGGAATGTGAAGTCCGGATATACAACACCATATCCTTTCAGCTTCAATGGACACTCGTATTTGTATTCAATTCCCAGATCAAAAAAGATATCGGCCAAAATCTTCTCTGATTTGGAGCGGACTCTTTCACCCTTCTTGGTATAAATTTCAGGAATGCCAGGAGCAAACTCTTTTCCTACATATGGTATAGCCTTCCATTCTTCAAGTCGTTGTTCCCACGGCGTTTCTACCGGATTGATAAGCGTTTTTCTGATTGGATGAAGCTTGTTATAGATTTCTTCTATCTCATTGTCCTCGTATTCCTTGGTTAGTTTATCCAGCTGTTTCAAGCGCCTGTCTACTAGCTTTTGGATTTTCTGGTCATAGGACTTTTGGGCAAGACGGTAGGCAAGCGCCTGGTCATTTTTCTTAATATATGAAAGCTTATATCCAGCCTCATTGCTATCTTCGACGCAATGTATGTATTGGACTTTATTATTTGCCGTGGTTACTCTGACAGTTCCACTAGGAGCATCCTTAAGCCTATCATCCACTATTTTTTTGATATTGTTTAATCGATTTTCTTCATTTGTCAGTAATTCTTTTAATCCCTGCATTTTTCCTCTTTTCTTTTATTGACGCCTGTGTATTTTTCTTTTTCACCTATTACGATCATTTTGCTGGCGTCAGCAAAATGCTAGGTATAACTATCCATTGTTGTCGTATGAAACTTCTACTCTTGTTTGTCTGTTGAATTTAATCTTTATCATATTTTCAACAGGCTATTTATTTATATTTGTCTGTTTATATCGCGTTTTTCGTGTTTCCAACAGGCTGTTTTCCCCGCCATAACCTGTTGAAACGCAAGATATTCATGTTTCCAACAGTATGATTTGTAGCTTTTCATCTGTTGGAATTGGCAAATTGTCCTTTTCAACAGATACTTAATGCTAGTTCCATCTGCTGAAAAGTATAAAAGTTCAAATTCCAACAGATGTAAAGCCCAATTTCTTACTGTTGAAATTCATAAAACCACAAATATCAACAGGCAAATCCCCCTCTAAATTACTGTTGAAATCCAACAAATCAATAATTCCAACAGGTAATGCTACAGATTCTAGCCTGTTGAAAAGCCCAAAACAGCAAATCACAACAGTTCAAAAGCTAAAATTCTGCCCAAATATTTGGAAACAAGCCAATCCAAAAACATATACTTGCCATTATGTGAAACAATCCGACCACAACAGCTGATCTGCCATTGTGTGGAATAGATACGCGGCTGGCGCTGGATGGCCAGCCGCAGTAACTAGAATAATCTCAGATAAAAATTTGATATTAGCCTTCTGCCTTCGGTCCTTCAACCTTAGTAAGCAGACAAACGGTTTCAACATGATTAGTCCATGGGAACTGATCTACTGCGACAGCGCGTGTCATGGCGTAGCCATTTTCCTGGAGGACTTCGAGGTCACGGGCAAGGGATGTAGGCTTACAGGATACGTAGATCATGTATTTAACGCCGTAGCCGATGATCTTCTGAAGGGCCTTGGGGTTGATGCCGTCACGTGGAGGATCAAGGATAATCATGTCTGGCTTATCCTCAATCTCGTCGAGGACCTTGAGGACATCGCCGGCGATGAATTCGCAGTTGTCGAGGCAATTGAGCTTGGCGTTTTCTTTGGCAGCTTCAACTGCTTCCTCGACAATCTCAACACCGATGACCTTGTTGGCAACAGGAGCCAGGAGCTGAGAAATAGTGCCGGTTCCTGAATAGAGGTCATAGATGATGCCGTCTTTACTGATCTTCTTCTGGTCGTAGAGGCTCTTGATGTAGCTACGAACTGTCTGGTAGAGAACCTCTGCGCTAAGGCTGTTGGTCTGGAAGAAGGAGAATGGTGTAATCCTGAACTTCAGGCCAAGCAGGTGCTCGTAAAAGAAATCCTGACCATAGAGGATTTCTGTACCCTCGTCAATTACAGCATCTGCGAGAGAATCATTCTTGGTATGAAGAATACCAGCAATTCTGCCTGTAAGAGACAGGCTCAAAAGAGCATCCTTGAATCCAGTAAGGTCATGCTCCTCCTGAGTTGTTGTAATGAGGTCAACCAGGATGTCGCCTGTTCTGACAGCCTTTCTGACAAGAAGGTGTCTGAGGTATCCAACCTGCTTCATTCTATGGTAAAAAGAGATCTCTCCATTAGCATACATTGGTGAGAAATAATCAAGTGTAGCTGAGAGAATTGCCTTGTAATCGTCATCAACAATTCTGCAGCCACTTACAGTTACGATGTCATAGAAGCTGCCCTTCTTGTGCATTCCAAGGCACAGTGGACCTCCCATAACTTCATCTCCAAAGGAGAATTCCATCTTATTTCTGTAGGCGAACTTAACAGGGCTTGTCTTGATTCCTTCCCAGGTAAAGCGCTCAGTCTGTCTGTCCATGGCTGGTTTCAATAGAGTCTTAACCTGCTGTTCCTTAAGACCGAGCTCCTTAACATAAGGCATAGTAAGGTAGCTACAGCCACCGCACTTACCAAAATGAATGCATGGGCTCTCAATAGAATCAGATGGTTCCTCTAATACCTCTACGAGTCTTCCCTCTGCTCTATCCTTTCTGACTTTCTGAATCTGCACAGAAACCTTCTGATCAGGAAGGACACCTTTTACAATGACCTTACCCTCAGCAGTCTCAACAATTCCTTTATTAGGGAATTCTACCCTTTTTACAATTCCTTCTACTATCTCTTTTTTCTTCACAATCTTTTTTCTTTCTTAAAATTCTATTTCTTAACTATTTTCTTCTCAACCATTTTGCTGACATCAGCAAAATGCTGCTACATCTGAACATATTACGAGCCAAGCTTCAGATCAACTCCCCCACTTGGCTCTGAATAATCACTGTTCTATTTACTCCTTGATGAAGTCCTCATCATCGAAATCATCATCGAAATCATCGAAGTCATCATCATAATAATCATCTTCAAATGCTGGTGTCATATAGCGATAAACCATAAATGAGATGATTGCTACAGCAGAAACGGCTCCAAGCACAGCCAGAATCCAAAGGATCACATTGGAAGGCTTCTTAGCATTAGCAGCTTCTCTCTTGTCAAGCAACTCGTTGATACGTGTCATTTCAATAATGTCATTGATCTTAGATTGTACTTCCATAGTAACCCCTTTCTCATAAAAAAATTTCTAAGTTAATTATATCACAGCTTTTTGAGCTTGGCGAAAGCAGCGTACATAATCTTCTGACCGCAGTCATCAAATTCAACTGTAACCTTGTAATCTCTTGGTCCCTCTTCCAGAGAAGTTACCGTTCCGTTGCCGTATTTGATGTGAGATACTCTGTCGCCTTCCTGATAATCAGGCTTCTGCATCTTGGTAGGCATTCCCTTGGATAATCCGGCAAGGCTTCCCTTGGTATGAGTAGCTGCTGCCCCTGAAATATATGGCTTATCCTTGGGCTGTGCTCTCTTGATAGTGGTAGTCTTAGGAGATGCCTTGAGCTTGTAAGTACTAGCAACTCCAGACTTAGAGCTGCTTCCCGTCGAACTACTGAAGCTCTTACCCTTATAACTATCCTTTATTCCTGCACCAACTCCAGAATTCCTATATCCGTAGTCTTTATCTCTGTAGCTATCCTCTACGCCCTCGTACTCGTCAATAGAATCACCATCATCAAAAAGAAATGCTGGCTTCTCTACTGCTGCAGACTTATCGAGAAGATTACCCGGAATCTCAGTAACAAAGCGGCTGAGATGATTGAACATAGTCTCGCCCCTTACCATTCTGCGTCTTGCTGCGCAAAGTGTAAGGTACTTCTTGGCACGAGTGATTCCAACGTAGGCAAGACGTCTCTCTTCCTCGATACCCTCAGGATCTGAATCCTCGGTCTGAAGAGTCATATAGCTAGGGAATACTCCCTCTTCCATTCCTGCAAGGTAAACATGCTCAAACTCAAGTCCCTTAGCACTGTGGAGAGTCATGAGGAGGACCTTCTCGTTGTCCTCACCAATCTTATCTATATCAGCAACCAGCGCTACTTCCTCAAGGAAGCCTGAAAGTGTTGGCTGCTCTACTTCTTCGTTCTCTTCATAGGATGCAATCTTGGAGATAAGTTCGTCCACGTTCTGGGCTCTGTCGTTATCTTCGCTGTCATCATCCTCATCAAGAGTTCTCAAAAACTCCATGTATCCGACTGTATCAATGACATCCTTCAAAAGCTCTTCAAGTGAATAGCTCTTCATCTTGGTTCTGAAGGCTCTGATCATTGTCACAAAGTCTTTTAACTTGGAAGCACTTCTTGCAACAGCCATGATCTGGTCTGCTTCGCAAAGTGCATCATAGAAGCTGATCTTACGCTCGTCGGCGTAGTTCTGCACATAATCAATAGTTGTAGCACCGATACCACGCTTAGGCACGTTGATGATTCTCTTGACTGCGATATCATCTGAGCCATTGTCGATGGTCTTAAGGTAAGCCAAAAGATCTTTGATCTCGCGTCTGGAATAGAAATTAACGCCGCCTACGATGTCATAAGGAATTCCCTCATGAACAAAACGCTCTTCTATAAGTCGTGACTGTGCGTTGGTTCTATAGAGTACTGCACAATCATCATAGCTGAGCTTGCCATTTCTCTTGAGCTTGCCAATGTCACTTGCAATAAACTCGGCCTCATCATAAGCAGTATCAAACTGTCTCAAATGAACAAGCTCTCCATTTTTCTCATCAGTCCAAAGAGCTTTCTCCTTACGTCCATAGTTGTTATGGATAACAGCGTTGGCTGCATCAAGAATCTGCTGTGTAGATCTGTAGTTCTGCTCAAGCTTGATAACTGTAGCATCAGGATAAACCTTCTCGAAGTCAAGGATATTTCTGATGTTAGCACCTCTGAATCTATAAATACTCTGGTCATCATCACCTACAACGCAGAGGTTGCGGTATTTGTCTGCCAGGAGTCTGATGAGTTCAAACTGTGCATTGTTGGTATCCTGATACTCATCCACCATGATATAGCGGAATCTCTCCTGATAAGAATCAAGAACCTCTGGACAAGCCTTGAAGAGCTCAACGGTTTTCATGATCAGATCATCAAAGTCCATGGCGTTGTTCTTCTTGAGAGCTGCCTGATATTCTGTATATGCCTTGGAAATCTTGACCTTGATAAAGTCATTCTGAGTTGCAAGAGCATATTCCTCAGGTGATACCAGATTATCCTTGCACTTGGAAATGCTGCCCATGATCTGACGAACCTTGAGCTGTGTGGTCTCAAGCTGGTATTTCTTGCAGATTTCTTTCATGAGTGTTTTGGAATCATCAGTATCATAGATTGTAAAGTTATTGCTAAATCCAAGCTTATCAGCGTATCTTCTAAGGATACGTACGCAGCTGGAGTGGAAGGTTGAAACCCAGATACTCTCTGCACCAAAGCCAACAATCTTATCTACTCTCTCACGCATCTCACCTGCTGCCTTGTTGGTGAAGGTGATAGCCATGATATTCCATGGATTAACATTGCATTCATCTATAAGGTAAGCCACTCTGTGTGTCAGTACCCTTGTTTTACCAGAGCCAGCTCCGGCAAGTATCAGAACAGGTCCGTCTGTCTGAAGTACAGCCTTTTTCTGCTGTGAATTAAGTGTATCGTAAATTCCCATTAAAAACCTCTAAATCTGTATTGCTTTATTTCTTCTTATCCTTGCCTTTGTCTTTGCCGGCAGCCTTATCTTTGGCCTTGTTCTTCTCATTCTCAGATACCACGTTATCAAGTATCTTCTCGATCAGAAGCTTTTTAACATAGACATCGTAGGACAGCTCGATAATGAAAGAGAACATCTGCATGCGCTTTCTCTCTTCATCGGACAGCTTGATGTCATCAAAGGTATCAAGGCTTCTTGCATATTTCTTTTTAAGATCCTCGATAACAGGCTCAAGAGCGTCACTCTGAAGCTCATAAGCTGTACTATAAATCTTGGCAAGATTAAGCTCGTCATCACTTAAATGGAACCTAGCCTTCAAAGGCTCAATAAGAGTCTGAATGTCATTTATAGACAAGATATTCTTGAGATAATAAATAAATATCAAAAGAATCAGATGATCCTTGGAATACTTCTTCCTGACAGGAGGAGGTAAAAGATCATTCTTGGCATAGTTATTGATCATGGTCTTGGTCAATATCTTGTCAGTCTCAGGATGCCTTGTCGTCTTCTTGAGTCTCTCGTCCATAAAGGTCGTGAGCTGATCCATGTAAAGGTCGATATTAGGCATCTCCTCCAAAGAGATGGTATCAATCCTTCCAAGTGAAGCTATTATGCTGTTTATCAGGTCGTCATTATCAATTGTCATCAGGATTTCCTCACTATTTTCCTGTCAATTAGTCAAAAGAAATATCACTTGCCAGCTTTACTCTCTCTAGCCATCTTCCTCATATCAAGAGCATTCTGGATTGTGGCCTCTGTTATCTCTTCGCCTCCAAGAAGTCTTGATAATTCCTTGGTAGAGTCATCCTCAGAAAGAGAATAAATGCTGGTCACTGTTCTGCCATCAGATAAGCCCTTCTCGATCATGAAGTGGGTATCTGCCATAGCTGCAATCTGTGGAAGATGTGTAATGCAGATGATCTGGTGATCACGTGACAGCTCGCCCAGCTTCTGAGATACCTTCCAGGCTGTCTTGCCACTGATACCTGCATCAATCTCATCAAAGATGAGTGTGCTGATATCATCCTTATCTGCTACTACGGTCTTAAGAGCCAGCATGATTCTGGAAAGCTCACCGCCACTGGCAATCTTCTCAAGTGGACGAAGGTCCTCTCCAGGGTTAGTGGAGATCATAAACTCCACATCATCGTAGCCACGAGCTGCTATGTTTTCCTCATCGCTATTTACTGCTATTTCAAACTTAACATCAAGGAAATTAAAGTCTATAAGTGCACTCTTTAATTTCTCTCCGAGCTCCTTAGCACCCTTTTTCCTGATAGCAGATATCTTCTTGCAAAGCTCCAGAACAGTCTTTTTCTGCTCATCAAGCTCTTTTACCAATTTATTCCTATGAGCATCAAGGTCGGAAAGTGTATCAAGCCTTGCCTGCTTGTCATCAAACTGCTCCAGTACTGACTCAATGCTGCCGCCGTATTTATCCTTGAGGTGGTTGATGACATTGAGCCTATCCTCAGTCTCCCTGAACTCTTCATCATCAAACTCCAGATCCTTGATGTAGGCTGAGAGCGAATGATTGAAATCTGTTAAAAGATTCTCCACATCCGACAGCTGTGACAAAAGATCTGAAAGCTCTGAATCATAGGAAACAACTGATGAGAGCTCTCTTACAGCTCTTCCGATGATGTCTGAAGCACTCTCCTCTGACTCACCTGAGCCAGTCATGGCATAGGCTGTGTAAGCAGCTTCTGAAATCTTGCGGCTGTTAACCATCTTGTGGTAAGAGCTCTCAAGCTTCTCATCTTCTCCGACAACAAGATTAGCCTCTGAAATTTCATTAACCTCGAATTCCAAAAGCTCCTGTTCTCTTATTCTTGCTGTTTCATCAATATTTGTTTCGTCCAGCTGACTCTGAATATCCTTCATTTTCTGAAGGTTGTCTTTAAGCTTGCTTGGAAGGTCTCCCAAATTATCCGCGCAGTAATCATCGAGAATATCGAGATGCTTTGGTTTGTGCAGAAGTTCCTGATGATCATTTTGTCCGTGGATATTGATCAGAATGTTAGAGATATCTTTGAGCTGCCTCGCAGATACAGATTCCCCACAAACCTTGGAAACACTCCTGCCCTGCATGAGCTTACGCTGGATAACTACAGTTCCATCCTCTTCTACAGGGATGTCCATTTCTTCCAATAACTTCCTCTGGCTGTCATTCTCAAGACCAAAGGTCAGCTCAACAAGTGCATATTCTTCTCCGGTTCTGATAAGACCGGCATCAGCTTTTCCTCCCAGCGCCAGGTTCACAGAGCCGATAACTACTGATTTACCTGCGCCCGTTTCTCCAGTAAGGATGTTAAGCCCCTTGGAGAACTCGATCTCCTGCTCCTTGATAAGAGCAAGATTCTTAACGTGTAAACTGTATAACATATTTCCCCATCTTTCTACAAATGAGAACCCCGTCTTGTTTTATATAAAAAGAAATAGCGATTAAGCCATCATCTCTTTAAGCTTGTTCATTACTTCGATTGCCTCTTCGTTGGTCTTGATGGCAACAAAGATTGTGTCGTCTCCTGCAATACAGCCAACTACTTCTGACAACTCGATAGCATCAATAGCTGCAGCAAGCGCCATAGCCATACCAGAAACTGTCTTGATAACAAGAAGATTCTGAGCTACGTCCATCTTAACAAAGCCGGCCTTGAGTACGCTTACATACTTATCCTGCATTACATCGCTGTCTGCAGTTGAGTACACATACTTCTGTCTGCCATCCTCTGTAACCTGCTTGCTAAGCTTCATCTGTCTGATATCTCTGGAAACAGTTGCCTGGGTTACATCGTAGCCCTCGCCCCTAAGGAGCTCTGCGAGCTGCTCCTGAGTCTCTACCTCATGTCTTGCAATGAGTTCAATAATTTTGTCATGTCTGTTTTTCTTCATATCGTAACCCCCATAATAAAACATCTACCACGCCACAGGCGCCATTTCATACCTTGCCTGGGCTATTACTTATCAAATTTCTTACCAAGAACCTCAAGGAAACTAACTCTGTTTAGTCTGATGATCTTGGTGGTCTTGTCTGACCTCTCTATTTCGATACGGTCACCCGTATTCATGTCAATCCTTCCACTTCCGTCAAAGTAAGCAACAACCTCCTGATTGCTGCCATCTCTGCCTTCTCTTATAACAACAGAAATCCTGGTATCAGCTGCCAGGACCATACTTCTGGAATTGATAGTATGTGGACATATTGGTGTCACAAGGATCATGTTACCTGATGGCTCTACGATCGGGCCTCCGGCTGACATACTGTAGCCTGTTGATCCGGTAGGTGTAGAAATAACGATTCCATCTGCATGATAATTGCATAAAAAGAGATCGTTAACATATACATCAAAATTGATGGTGGCAAGTGATGATTTTCTTGAAATGATAATGTCGTTAAGAGCATAGTCATGTTTGTCACAACCATCTCCATAGAGCATCATCCTGTCTTCTATTTCGAAGTCGCCTGCAAGCAAGCGTTCAAGCGCATCGTCAACACCGCTCTTTTCAACCTCAGCCAAATACCCAAGAGTTCCAAGGTTAACACCGATAAGCGGTATATCAAGGTAAGCTGCGCTTCTTGCTGCCTGCAGCATTGTACCATCACCGCCCAGAACTATGATACATTCTGACTCTTCCGGAATATCACTCAGGAAGTCTCTGGCTACTCTTTGCTCCATAACGGCACCAGAGAATTTCCCGGCAATAACACATTTTTTACCATGCGCCTCAAGGTACTCCTTGATATGCATGGTCATTTCCATTCCATGATCCTTACTGGTATTAGTAACAATGCAAAAATGATCCATAGTTATTTATCAAGACTCCCATGTGCTCTTGCAACTGTCTCTGCAATGAGCTT
>JAEEGJ010025821.1_pt1 | contig 11980 bp, 9 predicted proteins | sample 8958761 | NCBI WGS metagenome assembly JAEEGJ01 (sample SAMN16246546, study PRJNA631951) | gut metagenome | biome: gut microbiome; feature: rumen; material: RS-attached | host: Bos | place: Iran: Karaj | collected 2018-10 | reverse complement strand
GAAAATGTTCCTGACGCGTATGGGTATGACTTCGAAATTCATCATCACGGGCGACGTAACGCAAATCGACCTTCCGCGCACGCAAGACAGCGGTTTGGTGCAGGCCGTCCGTCTGCTGAAAAAGATTGACGGCATCAGCATTGTCGAACTTGATGAGAGCGACATTGTCCGCCACCGCCTTGTAAAAGAGATTGTAAAGGCTTTCGACAAAGCGAAGGAGAAGGATTGAAGGATAGAATGAACTCAACATCAAACCATATTATTATGAAACACAAACTGATTTTTGCGTTTTTTGCCGCAACAGCCATTCTGCTCGGTTGCACATCGAAACCGACCAACAACGACAGTTTTTTTGTTGTAATGAAGGACAACAAATGGGGCATTATCGACCAAACTGGCAAGTTTGTTGTCGAGCCAAAATTCGAAGAATTATGGAATTTCGATGAAGGCGGTCTGGCTTTGGCTAAATCGGACGGCAGGTGGGGCTACATCGACAAAAGCGGTGAATTTGTAATTGAACCTAAATTCCAATTTGCCAAAAACTTCGCCAAAAATGGTTTGGCTCCCGCCCGTGTCAATGAAAACGACCCGATTGGCTTTATTGACAGGACTGGCAAGTATGTTATCGAACCGAAGTTTGACAAGGTTGGCAGTTTTGGCGATGATGGTTTGGCAATAGTGGTTGTGAACGGCAAGCAAGGCTTTATTGATGAGAGCGGGAAAATCATTATCGAACCGAAATATTTATATATCAGTAATTTTGACAAAAACGGGGTCGCGTATATGAAAGACGGGGGATTGTGGGGGTTGATTGACATCAAGGGCAACGTAATTGTTGAGCCACAGTTTTTTAGAATTAAAAACGAGGTGTATTATTTGACGCCGTTTAGTAGGTAAAAACTTAATTATCAAAAATATACCTAACGATTTACCGATTAAATATAAAAATATGAACACAGTATCAAAAACAAACTTCAGTTTCAGCGGTCAAAAAGGCGTGTACAACGGCAAGGTGCGCGATGTGTACAACATCAACGACCAGTATCTGGCAATGGTTGTGAGCGACCGCATTTCGGCATTCGACGTTATCCTGCCAAAGGGCATTCCGTTCAAAGGCCAGGTTTTGAACCAGATAGCGTCGTATTTCCTTGACGCCACGGCCGACATCGTGCCAAACTGGAAAATCGCCAGCCCCGACCCGAACGTGACCATCGGTCACAAATGCGAGCCGTTTGCCGTTGAAATGGTTGTCCGCGGCTACCTGACTGGCAGCTCGTGGCGTCTGTACCGCGACGGCGGACGCGAGATTTGCGGTGTTGCGCTGCCCGAAGGCCTGCGCGAGCATCAGCGTTTCGACCACCCAATCATCACCCCGACAACCAAGGCCGACATTGGCACTCACGACGAGAACATCTCGCGCGAAGACATCATTAAAAATGGTCTGGTTTCGGCTGAAGACTACGCCCAACTTGAGAAGTACACGCTGGCTTTGTTCCAACGCGGCACCGAAATGGCCAAGAAAATGGGCTTGATTCTGGTCGACACCAAGTACGAGTTCGGCAAAAAGGACGGCAAAATCTACCTGATTGACGAGATTCACACACCCGACTCGTCGCGTTACTTCTACGCCGACGGCTACGAAGAGCGTTTTGCCAAAGGCGAAGCACAGAAGCAACTCTCGAAAGAGTTTGTGCGCGAGTGGCTTATGGCCAACGGATTCCAAGGCCGCGCTGGCGAGCAGGTGCCTGAAATGACGCCCGAAATCATCAGTCAGATTTCGAACCGCTACATCGAACTCTACGAGCACATTGTTGGCAGCAAGTTCGTTCCTGGCGACGTCACCGACGTACAGAACCGCATCTTCAACAATGTTGAGAACTACATTAAGGCTAATCTGCTGAAATAGAGCAATAAAGGCAAAACCGGCTCAAACGAGTCGGTTTTGTTTTTTGTTTTCCGAAAAATTCTATTTTTGCCGACACAAACGCGGGCATAGCTCAGTTGGTAGAGCATCAGCTTCCCAAGCTGAGGGTCGCGAGTTCGAGTCTCGTTACCCGCTCAAAAGGCACTTGCAAAGCAGGTGCTTTTTTTATGTCCGGCCAACGTGAATAGCTATTCGTCATTTTTCGCGATTTCGTTTATCTTTGCCCGCTATCAGAAAAAAGCAATGCAGTTCAGTTTAACAGCCACCGACAGCAAATCAGCCGCCCGCGCGGGGCAGATTCTGACCGACCACGGCACCATTCAGACACCGATTTTTATGCCTGTTGGCACGGTGGGCTCGGTCAAAGGAATTCACCAGCGCGACGTGGCCGACGACATTCGCGCGCAGATAATCCTGGGCAACACCTATCACCTTTATCTGCGTCCCGGAACGGCTTTGCTGCGCGAGGCTGGCGGCCTGCACCGCTTTATGAACTGGCAGCGCCCCATACTCACCGACAGCGGCGGCTATCAGGTTTTCAGCCTTTCGGCCAACCGCAAGCTCACCGAGGAAGGCGCTCGGTTCAGTTCGCATATCGATGGCTCGAAGCACTTGTTCACGCCCGAGAATGTAATTGACATACAGCGTATTATCGGTTCCGATATTATGATGGCGCTCGATGAGTGCCCGCCGGGCGACTGCGATTACAACTACGCCCGAAAATCGCTCGACCTGACAATGCGCTGGCTGCGCCGTGGCGTTGATGCGTTCCGCAGCACCGAGCCGCTCTATGGCCATAGCCAGGCCTATTTCCCGATTGTGCAAGGCGCGTCGTTCACCGAGTTGCGCCAGCGTGCGGCCACCGAGATTGCCGAACTTGGAATGGACGGCAACGCCATTGGCGGACTGGCAGTGGGCGAGCCAACCGAGGTGATGTACCAGATGATTGAGGTTGTGAACGCCATTCTGCCCGCCGACAAGCCCCGTTACCTGATGGGCGTGGGCACGCCGGCAAATATTCTTGAGGGCATCAGCCGCGGCGTTGATATGTTCGACTGCGTGATGCCAACCCGCAACGGCCGCAACGGAATGCTTTTCACCAGCGAGGGCATCATCAACATCAAAAACAAGAAGTGGGAGAACGAATTCTCGCCCATCGACCCCAACGGCACATCGTTTGTCGATTCGAGTTACACGCTTGCCTATCTGCACCATCTGTTTGTGGCTCAGGAGATGTTGGGAATGTCAATTGCCAGTATGCACAATCTGGCGTTCTACCTTTGGCTTGTTGGCGAAGCTCGAAAACATATTGTCGAAGGCAATTTTGCAGAGTGGAAAAACGTTATGGTCCAAAAAGTTACAAATCGATTGTAGGCTATGAGCAACTATATGAAGAAGTTGGACCGTTTCATCATCCGCAGGTTTCTGGGGACGTTCGCCTTTGCGCTCATATTGATTCTGCTCATCGTGGTGATTTTCGACATTTCCGAAAAAATCGACGATTTTATTGTGAAACAGGCACCAATGAAGGCCATCATCGTTGATTACTATCTGAATTTCATCCCCTACTTTGCAAATCTTTTCTCGGCAATGTTCATTTTCATTGCTGTGATTTTCTTTACATCGAAGATGGCCGGTAACTCTGAGATAATTGCTATTCTGAGTAGCGGCGTGAGCTACCGACGGTTTCTGTTCCCGTATTTTGTGTCATCACTTATTTTGGCCATATTTTCTTATTTACTGATTAACTGGATTATACCGCCAGCCAACGAGCATCGTCTTGCTTTTGAAGAGAAATATTACCGCAACAACAAATTTGTAAACAACGAACAGGACATTCACCGTCAGATTCTGCCCGGACAGTTCATCTATATGAGCAGTTACAACACCAACTACGACAGGGGCTACAACTTTGCACTCGAGCAGATTGAAAACGGCAAATTGAAGTCGAAACTAATCTCGGAATATATACAGTGGGACACCACCATCAACAAGTGGAAAGTCTACAACTGCTACATACGCACGTTTGCCAATGGCGAAGAACATGTGAAATTCCATCCGAAACTCGACACCACGCTGAATATGCTGCCCGGCGATTTTGCGCGGCGCAACAACGTGGTTGAGGCAATGAACTACCGTGAGCTTAACGAATTTATTGAGCAGGAAACGATGAAAGGCTCTGAGAATGTGGTGCTTTGGAAGATTGAAAAGCACAAGCGTTTTGCCTATTCATTCTCAACATTTATTCTGACGCTGATTGGCGTAACGTTGTCGTCGCGAAAAAAACGTGGTGGCATCGGTATTAATATTGGTGTTGGTATATTATTGGCTTTCACATACATAATGTTTATGGAAGTATCGAACGTGTTGGCTACCAACGCCCACGTGCCGCCTGTGATTGCTGTGTGGATTCCGAATGTGATTTTCGGCGTGATTGGTATCATTTTGTACAATCAGGCAAAAAAATGATGTAAAAATTCATAGGATATGGCAAGATTTTTTACATTCGCTTTCGGCAATCGCCCCAAAACTGAAGAAATACAAAACTATATAAATGCAAAAAAAATGGATACTAAAGGAACAGGCCGAAGCGGGAAAGATTGATGAATTGGCAGAATCAGCCAATATCAGTAAACCCTTGGCAAACTTACTATTGCAACGAGGCATAAACGACAGCGAATCGGCACGCAAATTCTTCCGTCCCGACCTTCAACAGTTGTACGACCCATTTCTGATGAAAGATATGGACCGGGCTGTAGCAAGGCTCGAACAAGCCATTGTAGAACGGGAAAATGTGCTCATCTACGGCGATTACGATGTCGACGGCACTACAGCAGTTGCAATGATGTATGTGTTCCTGAAAAGCAAGTGCCGTAACGTATTTTATTATGTTCCAGACCGTTATACTGAAGGGTATGGAATCTCGTACAAGGGCATCGACTACGCCGAAGAGATGGGGTGCAAACTCATCATTGCACTCGACTGCGGCATAAAAGCCTTGCCCAAAGTGGATTACGCTGCTGAAAAAGGCATCGAGTTCATAATCTGCGACCACCACGAGCCGGGCGAAGAGTTGCCCAAGGCGGCCGCCGTGCTCGATCCCAAACGCACCGACTGCAACTATCCGTTCAACGAACTGTCGGGCTGCGGTGTCGGATTCAAACTGATTCAGGCCTACGCTTCGCGGAACAAAATTCCGTTCTACCAGATTAAACCGTTTCTCGACCTTGTGGTGGTGAGCATCGCCAGCGACATTGTGCCCATCATCGACGAGAACCGCATCTTGGCCTACTACGGACTCAAGCAGCTGAACACCAATCCGCGCGTGGGACTTCGCGCCGTGATGAAGAAATCGGGCATAACACCCCCGCCGCAGCGCAACAAGGACGACCGCCAGTTCGATGTGCCAACAACACCTTGCGAAGTGACTCAGCCTGCCGACGAGCCCGAATTCCGCCCGGTGAAAATCGGCGACATTGTCTTCAAAATCGGGCCGCGCATCAACGCTGCCGGACGTATGGATTTGGGACGCTATTCGGTTGATTTACTTGTCGAACGCAACGAAGCCAAGGCCGAAGAGATGGCCTGCAAGATTGAAACCGACAACACCGACCGCAAAACCCACGACCAGAACATCACCAACGAAGCTTTGGCCGTGATTGACAGCTGCGACGAACTGAAAAACCGCCGCTCAACGGTGCTCTACAACCCCGAGTGGCACAAGGGCGTCATCGGAATTGTGGCGTCACGGCTCATCGATTTCTATTACCGACCAACTGTAATCTGCACAAAATCAAATGGTTTGATTACCGGCTCGGCCCGCTCAATACCCGATTTCAACCTTTACGAAGCAATCGAAAAATGCCAGAGTCTGCTCGAGAGCTTCGGCGGCCACACCTACGCTGCCGGCCTGACGCTCAAGGAAGAGAATCTCGAAGCATTTGTCGAAAAGTTTGAAAGCGTTGTTGATAGCATGATTACCGACGACATTATGGTGCCGCGCATCGATGTTGACGAAGCGCTGACACTGTCTGACATCACGCCGAAATTCTTCAAATGCCTTGAGATGTTTGAACCGTTCGGACCAGGAAATATGGCGCCTGTCTTTGTCTGCCGGGGCCTTACTGACAGCGGTCAGTCGCAGCTTGTCGGCCAGATGCGCGAGCACCTGAAACTGACTGTTGTGGACGAGTCTGTCAACCGCCCAATGTCGGCCATTGCTTTCAAGCAGTCGGAACATTTCGACGCCATTCACCGCGGCGAAAAGTTCGACATTTGTTTCTCGTTGGAAATGAACACATTCCGCGGAAAAGAAACGCTGCAGTTGAAGGTTTACGACATAAAGATGTCGGACGGGCAATAGCGCGCCACAGCAGTTTATTGGTTTGAATTGCAATCGATTACCAGCACTTGTCGTGTCGTTTTGTCAACCTTGAACCGGTTGTCGGGACGGTAACCGATAATCCATGCAATCTTTTCGCCCGATGCAAGCACCATAACGCGCTCTTTGTCAAACACATTCACCTTGTTGTTGACAAAAAAGTCGCTCAATTTCTGCGCTTTGTCCATTCCTATCGGATAGAAAAAATCGCCGTGCTGCCAACGCCTGATTGTCAGCGGAAAACAGAGTTTGTCAAGGTCGAGACAAGCAACGCTCGGGCGTTTGTCGAGCACAAAATCGGCAATCGGCACAACGCGCATTGTCAGGCCAAGGCTGTCGATGTTGCGGGGTGAGTCAATCTCAATATTTTGAAATTCAGAATCTTCAGTCGGTTCAATGATAATGCGGCTGCGGTCGACAAGCAGACGGTGTGTGGCCGACACGAATGTGCTGCCCGACTTCTGCCCGACAGCCTTCATAATATCTTCAGTCTGCGAACTGTTAAACCCGAACGGCTTGATGCTCTCGAATAGGACAGTCTCGGCAAATGGTTGTTGCACAAGTCTTTCCGTATCGATAATTGTCTGTTGGCCTGCCGTCTGCACCACTTCGGCGGCAATCTTTGCCACATACCAGTTGTAGATGTCGGCTGCCTGACGGATATGCTTGAAATTCTTCGACATGCGCTCTTCGAACGCCGGATTCAACTCTTTCAGCACAGGCACAACGCGGTGGCGGATAATGTTACGCTGATAGTCGTCGGAAAGGTTGGTGCTGTCGGTGCGGAACGCAAGGTTGTTGAGCCGCGCATATTCTTCAATCTGACTGCGGGTGGCAAACAGCAGCGGTCGTGCAATGTTGCCATTGAGAGCTGCAATGCCCGTCAGGCCGTTGATTCCGGTGCCGCGCGTAAGGTTGAGCAGCATGGTCTCAATGTTGTCATTCAAGTGATGGGCCGTCAGGATGCGGTGGAAATGGTGCTCGGCGGCTAGTTGAGCGAACCAGTTGTAGCGCAGTTCGCGTGCGGCCATCTCAACCGACAGCCGGTGCTCGTCGGCATAAGCCAAAGTGTTGAAACGGATGCTGAAGAACGGCATTTGATATTTCGCGGCCAGTTGGCGCACAAACTCTTCGTCGCCATCGGCATCGGCACCACGCAACTGAAAATTGCAGTGCGCCACCGCCACCTTCAGCCGGCATTGCGCCAGCAGGTGCAGCATCACAACCGAATCGGCGCCACCGCTCACAGCCGCAAGCAGGCGCTCACCACGGCCAAACAAGCCGTTCTGATTCACAAATTGTTTGAACTGCCGAAGCATCATTCTGTTTTTTTTGCCAAATGTAGCAAATTTGAACGCAGATTTAACTCGCACAGACGACACACAACGACACTGATTTTCACAGCAAAAAAGCGGATTCCCCGCACTTGGGAATTTCCGCTTTTCTGTTGTGGTTGGCGCTTTCGCGACGATTATTTTCCGCTTTTCCGGCGGTTGCAGTCGCGGCAAAGCATTTGGCAGTTTTCGGCAACGGTTTTTCCGCCAGCGTGCCACGGCGTGATGTGGTCGGCTTCCATCTGCTCAAGTTCGAAATGCTTGCCGCAATCGGGGCAGATGCCCAACTGACGCTCGTAGGCCGACAGTTTCTGCGCATCGGTGAAGGCGCGGATTGACAGATACTTCTCCTTGCCTGTGAGAATGTAAGGATAGATGCCCGTCTTTTTTGTCACATCATCGTCGAGAATCAGGCGCTTGACTTCTGCGTCAATCTTCTGATTATCAAAAACTTGATCTTTGTATTTTTTATACAACATTCCCCAATCGACGCCTTTCATAATCTTTTTGCGCTCCTTGGTTGGGCGGAATGTGGTTTCAATCCAAGTGATGACTGACTGAAAGAACTGCCACAGCGGTGCGGCGTTGGGGTCGTGCTGATGGTTGCCCATATGCGTCTCGATGTTGCCGTCGGAAATCCACGAGATGGCCGTTTCAAGGTATTCTTGACGGATGGCCGAACCTGTCAGATAGTCGCTACCGATTTTCACCGCAGGGCAGCCGTTTTTGCTGAAATAGCGCTTTGCGTCGCTAACCCACGAGCCCGCATAAACGGCGTTGCGCAATTCCTGCTCGGTCAGTTCTTCGCCCGCTATGTTGATGGTTTTGAACCATTTGAGTTTTTCACTCTCCTCGCCGCTGCAGATGTAAACCTGAAGTTCGTAGTTCAGAATCTGCTCCTGCTCGTCGGGCTGAAGGTTGTGGAAATAGCGGAACATATAGGCGAAATCGCCGTTCACATACTGACAAATGCTGATTGTACGTTGCTGACCGTCAATAATTTCGTAAGTTCCATCGTCGCGGGTGGCCCAATACATCACGTTGAGCGGAAAACCCTGCGTGAGCGTGTCGATTACGGCATCGCGCTGCTTCTCTTTATAAACAAATTCGCGCTGATAGGGCGGGCGCACATCGAGACGGCCGCCGAAGGCTTTCACTCCGTTTTCGGCATTGTCCACGTAGCCGTTTGTGAGTTCGCGGACAGTGATTTTGTGAAGATCAATCTTCATATTCGGTTGATTTATAGATTATTTACCATTATACTTATTTTTCGGCTCTGCTGCCTGCGGCAATTGCTCATCGGACTGAACGTAAGCGGCGGGGTGCTTACGGCGGATTAGAATGCGAGCATAACATTTGTCTACACGGTAATCTTCTGACGTTAAATATTTTCCATTTTCATTTCTGATATACAAAAGAAAATCTCTCTTGTCAGAAATAAATTCTTTGGTAATTGGATCTCTAAATTTTTGATACTTCTTTGTCGGTGTAAAATTGCCCTCACCTATTCCAAGTGTTATTATCTCAAATTGGTCCGGATTGTATTTGTCCAAAAAAGTGATAGGAACTCCCATTACACCATTATAATCCACAGGAATGTCTGAAGTTTTGTCAACGTTTACAGCATCATAATTATCATATGTTGGATAATCTTGAGAATTATATGTTTTATACAAAATCAGTTCCTCGTTTCGTTTTGGTATTTCAAGATTTGTAAACCAATTAACTCCCGATACGCGAATCATTCCTTCTCGGTGGTCACCCGCAGTTGCAGTATCTTCATATTTGCTAATAAAATGGCCTGCGCCTCCTTTAAAACCGTAGCCAAGCCATATTTTATTGTCTTTTATCAATGGAAATACTTCTTTATAAGTAATTGCATTTTGGTGCCCAACAATCACAAATTTCTTCTCATACTTAATAAGTTGCGCCACATATTCACGAAAAAGTGAGAACGGCGGATTGGTAACAACAATATCGGCTTGCTTCAAAAGTTCAATGCACTCCTCGCTACGAAAATCGCCGTCACCTTTCAAATAGTTAATACCAATTTCTTCGGGGTCGGGCACGCGGTTGCCGTTGCGGTCGCCCGTGTATTCAAGCCAAATGGCGCGCTCACTGTTGTTTTGGCTGAACAAATCGCGTTCCTGACTTTTATAGCAAGTAGTAATCAACTTTTTAAGCCCCAATTGTTCAAAGTTGTAACTGAAATAGTGGAAGAAATTCGAAACGCGCGGGTCATCGCAGTTGCACAGCACAACTTTATCTTTAAAATGCTCTTTGTAGTGCTTCAGTTCGTTCTCAATGTCAACAAGTTGCGTATAAAACTCATCTTTTTTAGCAACTTTTGCTTCTCTAAAACTTTTTCCTGCCATAATTCGATTGATAGTTATTGCATTCACTATCAATCGTTAACGCAATAAGAGAAGGTGCTTTTCCTTATTGCGTTTGCCGGGGTGCCCACCACAGAAACCCCTACCCAATTAATAAGTACTCACCACCTTCAGGCGAGCATTACTTATTATTATTGAGTATGGGATTGCGTGACAAAGGCAAACCTTTACTTATTATTTCTTGTTTTTATTTCCTGAAGATTGGTGGGCTTCGGCAAACGCGAAATAATAGTTAATGCGTTGTTAAATAATATGTTAAATCAAACTTTCTGTTTCTTTTTTCGTGTTTTTAATTGTTCTTCACAAAGATAATATCTATTTGGTACGATTATCAAAGAGAATTTTTGCTGTGTAGGAAAATAAAATGCCCGTTGCGTACCTACGGCACGCTAAACGCTTGTGGTTAAATGGTTTCTACCAATCTACCGTCCCTAACGGGACTTTTTAAAGAAATCTGCGAGAATCAGTGTTCCCGATAACCATCGGGGCAGTGTCGTTTGTGCGAAAATAATCTGCGTTCATTAATTATCTGTGCCTCGGCGTTAGCCGAGCCTGTGTCGTCTGTGCGAGAACATATGCAAAAATCCCCGCCACCTGTTTCGGCAACAATGATCATCCACAAACTTGCCGATATCGGCAAGAATTTATATATTTACAGCAGATTTTATGCAAAAACCTTGCCGATAGAATGGAATATATATCTGTAACAAAGTTTGCCGATAAGTACGGAATCAGCGAGCGCACCGCACGCAACTACTGCGCAACGGGTAAAATCAGCGGCGCGTTTCTGACGGGCAAGACTTGGAATATTCCAACCGAAGCCGCACTGCCCAAAAGGGGGAAAAGCAAGGTGTCGCCACTGCTGCAGCGGCTGCGCGCCGAGCATGAAGCGCACCTGAAGGGCGGCATCTACCACCGCACGCAAATCGACCTCACCTACAACTCAAACCACATTGAAGGCAGCCGCCTGACCAAAGAGCAAACGCGCTATATATTTGAAACGAACACACTTGGCGCCAGCACCGACAACACCCGCATCGACGATATTATGGAAACGGTGAATCACTTCCGCTGCATCGACCACATTATCGTCCACGCAACCGACCGCATAACCGAAACGCACATAAAAGAATTACACAAAATACTGAAAACCAACACATCAGACAGTCAGAAGCAATGGTTTGCCGTTGGCGAATATAAGCGCCTTGCCAATGAAGTTGGTGGCGAAGAGACTGTTTCGCCAGACGATGTGCACAAGCGAATGAAGGAACTTCTTGCCGAGTATAACAGTTTGAAACATCCTGATTTTGACAATGTTCTGAATTTCCACGTGCAGTTCGAGCGCATCCATCCGTTTCAAGACGGCAATGGCCGTGTCGGGCGGCTGCTCTTGTTTTGGCAATGCTTGCAGACAGGCATTGTGCCGTTCATCATCACCGAAGATTTACGGCTTTACTACTATCGCGGCATTCAGAATTGGGGCCGCGTCAACGGCTATTTGCGCGACACTTGTCTTTCGGCACAAGACAACTATAAGGCCGTTTTGGACTATTTCGGCATCGATTATTAAAGAATTGGCAAAAAAAAATCCCCGCCACCTGTTTCGGCAGCGGGGACCACTACAACTATGTAAAGATTATTAGTCTTTCAGCTTTGCGCAAAGGAACTCGCGGTTCATACGGGCGATGTTGCTGATTGAGATGCGTTTCGGGCACTCTGCCTCGCAGGCGCGGGTGTTGGTGCAGTTACCGAATCCCAGTTCGTCCATCTTGGCAACCATTGCCTTAACACGTTTGGCAGCCTCAACGCGGCCTTGCGGCAGCAGTGCGAACTGCGAAACCTTGGCCGATACGAACAACATTGCCGAGCCGTTCTTGCAGGCAGCAACGCAAGCGCCGCAGCCGATGCAGGTGGCAGAGTCCATAGCCTCGTCGGCGTCAACCTTCGA
>JAEEGJ010025819.1_pt1 | contig 11982 bp, 8 predicted proteins | sample 8958761 | NCBI WGS metagenome assembly JAEEGJ01 (sample SAMN16246546, study PRJNA631951) | gut metagenome | biome: gut microbiome; feature: rumen; material: RS-attached | host: Bos | place: Iran: Karaj | collected 2018-10 | reverse complement strand
CTGTAAATGAATGATTAAAACAATACTACTTTGTTTTGAAATCGCTCTGGTACTTGAACAACATAAACTTGTCCGCGTTCATGTCATAATCAATGGTGTGGACGCAGAAGCGGCAGTATTCGTAGGTACCGTCATCGAGGAGCAGGCGACCGACATAGCCGTCCTGAAGGTTAATGTGCTCGATGGTGTCGGTCCAGCCGTCCTTGGGAATCTTGTTGACCATACTCAGGCGATACACCAAATCCTTCACGAAGGCAAACTCCACTTGGCTGGAGCCTGTATTCGTCATGTTGAAATCGCTGTCCGCAACGATGTTCACATCGCCCTGCGAAAAGAAGTTAACGCCCTCGGTTCGGTCAAGATACACCAGCGCAAGCTCATAATTCGTCTCAGAGGGGACGCAGGCACACATACCTAAAAGAAGTGTTATTACAACTATTATCCTACTGACTTTCATATTATTATCCTCCAATTTCGTCTAATTCAAGCCACCTAAATTCTTTCTCATCCAACAAGTCCTTGATTTCCTGCAGACGGTTGCCCATCTCTTGCAGTTTCTGGTAGTCCGTCTCGTTGTTTAAGGCCTCGGTGAGTGTTGTTTTTTCTGCCTCAAGGGCTTCCATTTCCTGGGCAAGTGTCTCATATTCACGCTGTTCCTTGAAAGAACGCTTCACCTTCTCGCGCTGCTTCACTGGTCGAGGCTCTTCCTTCTTTTGTGCCGACTTCTCCTTACGCTCTTCTCGCTGTTTGGCATCCAGATAGTCTTTGTATTGGCTATAGTTGCCCATGAAGCCTTTCACCATGCCGTCGCCTTGGAAGACGAAAAGCTGGTCGACGACCTGGTCCATGAAGAAACGGTCGTGCGAGACCACCAATAGGCAGCCTTTATAGCCTTGTAGGAAGTCCTCCAGCTTTTGTAACGTCAACAGGTCCAAGTCGTTGGTGGGCTCATCGAGAATGAGGAAGTTGGGATTCTGCACTAAGATAGTCAGCAGGTACAAGCGCCGCTTCTCACCACCACTGAGCAAAGCCACGGGCTGACGATGCATCTTGTAAGGGAACATGAAATGCGCCAAGAGTTGGTCGGCCGTATAGACCTTGTCCTTGCCGTAGGTCATCACTTCGGCAATGTCGCGCACGGTGCTGATCACGGTCTTGCTCTCATCGAACTGTATGCCTTCCTGACGGTAGTAGCCGTAAGTGACGGTTTCTCCAGTCTTCACTCGACCTCGGTCGGGCAATACGGAACCTGTGATGAGGTTCAAAAAAGTGGACTTCCCCACCCCGTTCTTGCCAATCAGGCCGATACGCTCACCGCGCTTGAAGACATAGTCGAAATCCTTGAGCACCGTGAGATCGCCGAACGACTTCGACACATTGCTGAGTTCCAATATCTTGCCGCCTAAACGCTGCATCTGGAGACCAAACTCAAGGCGTTCATCCTGTTCCTGGTATTTCGCACGTTCCTTCAAGTCATAAAACGCGTCAATGCGGCTCTTCGACTTGCTCGTGCGGGCTTGAGGCGTACTACGCATCCATTCCAACTCATATTTCAAAAGCTGGCTGTTACGCTCGGCTGTAGCGCGTTTCACTTCTTCGCGTTCGCGGCTCTTCCTGACGTAATAGTCGAAGTTGCCATTATGCGTGTACATCACACCTTGGTAGAGTTCAAAGATCTTGTTGCACACCCTATCAAGGAAATAACGGTCGTGCGTGACCATGAGCAGCGTCATGCTCGACTGGGTGAGGAATTTCTCCAACCACTCCACCATCTCCACATCCAAGTGGTTGGTGGGTTCGTCAAGAATCAGGAAATCAGGCTCATGCAGCAGCACCAAAGCCAAAGCCAGACGTTTCACTTGTCCTCCCGAGAGCTCGTCAACCGACTGCTCCAAGTTAGTGATGGCAAAACGGGTAAGATATTGTCTTGCTTTGAGGTGTTGCTCCTCGTTGAGGTCGGCCAACAAATCCGAGATGCGCGTCCCTGCCGCATACACGGGCAGTTGCTCCAAGTACCCGATTTTGAGGTCGTTGGCGTAGGTAATCGTCCCCGAATCGGGCGACTCCTGCCCCACCAAGATCTTCAGCATCGTGGACTTGCCCGAGCCGTTAGTGGCAATCAGCGCGGTCTTGTCGCCCTTCTCAATGCCGAAAGTGACGTCCTCGAACAGCGTCTTGATGCCGTACGACTTGGATATCGCGTTGACCGAAAGATAGTTCATCACTCGTAGCATTTGATACCGCAAAAATAGAAAAAAGCCTCGCATCCGCTGACACGAGGCTTCAACTTTTTCCTAATGAAGGTTATTTCTTCTCCTTCGGCAGCACAGCAAACTTATAGATGCAGAGCTGATGATACTCTTCGCCGGGATTCAGCACTGGAACGGGCGTCAAACTCTCGTGGTTGATGGCATCCGGGAAATACTGTGTCTCCAGCGCCAGACCTTCGCGGAAGTTCAAGGCCTTGCCCCATTTGCCTGTGCCTTTACCGTTGAAGAAGTTGCCGCTATAGAACTGCAAACCTACCTGGTCGCTCCACACCTGCACCTCACGACCGCTGACCGGCTCTGTCAAAGTGGCATCCCAAGTGTAGGCCTTGGGGTCGTTCTTGTCAATAATCCAGTTGTGGTCGTATCCCTTGGCATTTTTGAGCTGCTCGTCATCGGCAGCGATGTTCTCACCAATGCGATGTGCCTCACGGAAATCGAAAGGCGTATTCTTCACACCCGAGAACTTGCCGTCAGGAATCAAATGATTGTCAACTGTGGTCAGATAACGCGAATTAATTTGCAGTTCGTGGTCAAGGATGGTACCATTGCCCTCGCCCTTCAAGTTGAAGAAGGAGTGATGTGAAAGGTTGCACAAGGTCGCGCTGTCGGTAGTGGCGGCATAACGGATCTGGAACTGGTTGTCGTGCGTCAAGGTGTAACTCATCGTCACATCGAGGTTGCCAGGGAAGCCGTCTTCGCCATCGACAAACACGGTGTGCATCTTGATCACACTGTCGTTGACCGATTCCACATCCCACACGCGCTTGTCGGCACCGATGAGACCGCCATGAAGCGTGTTCTCGCCATCGTTCTTAGGCAGTTGATATTCAACACCGTTCAAAGTAAAAGTGCCATTGGAAATGCGGTTGGCGCAACGGCCCACCACGGCACCGAGATAACGCTCACCGTTGTTGTTCAAGTACTTGTCGATATGGTCGTAGCCAAGGACGATATCCTCATAGCTGTCGTTACGGTCGGGCATCCAAAGCGACACCACGCGACCGCCAAAATTGGTAACCTGCATCGTGAGGAAACCATTGTGTAAAGTATAGAGGGAAACGTGTTTGCCATCCACCTCGGTATTGAAGTTTTCGGCAGGAATCAACTTGACTTCTTTCTTCTTAGGTCCGCAACTGACTAACAATAAAGCCATTGCAAAAATCGATAATGCTTTTTTCATCTTTTTCGATTTCTAATCATCAAAAATTCGGGCTGCAAAATTACAAAAACTCATTCTATCCTGCAAATAGATTTTTATTCGGCTTGGTTGAATCCAAGATTTCTCAAAATCAATATCCCTGTTTTGCTCTGACTACACCTTGATAATCAACCTCTTTATGTTTACGCAAAAAGGCAATCAGCATCTCCTCAGAGGTCATGAACATGCTACGGCCCTCATCCTCGCTCTCAATGTTGACCGTGGATGCCATATAGCTGTTTATCGCCAATTTATACATCTTATTCGTTGAGAAGTTGCCGTTTTTCATGTCGATCCACACATTCTTTCCGTCATCGCTCACAGTGTAGGTCATACCCGAAACGAATGAAGGATGGCCTCCATTTTTGCGGAACGTGTCAAGGATAAACCTCTTCACCTGAGCTCCAGTCATCTGATACACAACGACATCATTATTGAACGGGTCGATACGGTAGACATCCTTCACGGTGATAGGCCCCTTCTTGAGATGGGTGATGCGGATACCGCCCGTGTTCTGGAAAGCGAAGTCGGCACCACTGATCTCACATAAGGCATCGCAAACCATGCTACCCAGCTCCTCAGGGTTCTCAAAATCCGTCTTAGCCTTTGCAATAGCCTCATTCAAGGCAGGAGTGTCGTTGAATTCGTTCAACATCTTCCTAATTTCAGGCTTTTCCTTTCTCACTTTGTTGACATCCAACACGACGGCCTCCTTGCCCACCACCTTATGGTCTTTCACCTTGATCTTCACCAAGGTAGCATATTTCAGGTGAGAGCCCGACTGTGTGACCAGCACGCCGTTGGTTTCCATAGGATGCTCAATCAAAGTATGGGAGTGGCCGCCGATGATAACATCGAGCCATGGGGTGGCTTGGGCCAACTCCATGTCGTCCTCGGCACCGCAGTGCGAGAGCAAAATCACCACATCGTTCTGATTCCTAAGGTATTTGTATTCAGGCAGGACATCGTGTGCGCGTTTGAAACTCACCTTTGTCAGGTTGTTGGGATGCGTGCCCGGGATGCCGTCGTGACGGATTTCAATCATACCCACCACAGCCATCTTTACGCCTTGTCGTTCCATCGTCACGAAAGGCTTGATGTCGAGATCGACCGTTTGGGGAATGAAGACATTGGCACACAGGAAGGGGAACTTGGCCCTTTTGATGTCGTTCTGCAGATTCGCGATATCGGCGTCCCATTCGTGGTTGCCGACAGCGCAGAGGTCGAAGCCGACTTCGTTCATCAGCGTGATCATGGGATAGTTGACGGGCTCATACTGGTCGTTGACGGGATTGCCCGTGCGATTGTCGCCTGCCGAGAAGAGCAGCAAATCGGGATAGACGCCTCGCAGGCTGTCGACCATCGTGGCGAACTTAGGGAACATGTCGATGTTGGCATGCATGTCGTTGACCGAGAGGATGGCGATTTCGGCATCGAACGCTGCGGACTGATTATCAGTTTGTTTAGTTGCGCTATCAGGTTGGTTGCGAAGGGTGAAATAGAACACTACCGCCAATAGGGCAAGCAGCAACAATAGTCTTTTCTTGTTCATAGGTCAATGATATAGATTTGCTGCAAAGATAGTGATTTTTGCATTGCAAATGCTAATATCAAGACACCTTTATTCCTTCACCACCTTGTCCGAATACACCTTACCGTCCTCCATTGTGACCTTCATAAGATACTGCCCCGCAGTGAGTCCTTGTAGGTCCACGCTCTCCAAACCTTTGCGTTGTATGCGTACCAGGCGGCCCTGCAGGTCGTAGAGCTCGATTTGCTCGGGCTTCACGTCGGGAGAGTACTCCAGATGGAGCACATCGCTGACAGGGTTAGGCCAAAACGCGTATGGGCGGACAAAATCCTCCATCTCGGGAGTGCCCACCGTGCCGTTGTCGTGGAAAATGAAGAGGAAAACCTTTTCATTGCTGGTTGTCTCCGTAGCCTTCAGGATGGTCCCTCCTACAACCAAACCGCCACTGAAGAGTTCCATCTTGCAGTATTTCTGGTGGTATCCCGTTGCGTCAAGGCAATACCTTTGCCAAATAATGTTAAGGTCAGTGTCCATTTTCACCACTGCGACGCGGCCATAAGCACTGGCATAAGATGTGTTTTGTGCGGTACGGTAGGCGAAATAGACATTGCCGTCATCAGATTTGTCCAACCCAATGGGATAGGCCATGTTAATGGGATCGAGGTATATGGGCCATGCCTGAAACTGGGCATTGCCCAAATATTCTTGGGTGGTTTTGTCATGTTTCAAGACACAGACGCCGTTCGTCACGGTATTGGTTCTGGTGTATTGTGTAGCCACGAGCCAGGTGCCGTCGTCAAGAGAGAGCATGGTCGGTGGATTGATCGGGTACAAAGAGATATCCGGTGAGTTTTCGTTTATGTTGTGGACAAGTCGGATGTTCGTATAGTTGTTCTCAACCACAATGGTTCTCTGATAGTTAAACATGGAGTCGACCACATGATATCTGAGGCAGGTGTCGTTTTCGGTGACTTCCCAGTCGAAGAAAGCGTATTCGCGAGGTGTATCGTTGAAGACGCTCAGGCGGTAAGGAAGGGTCGGCGAACTATGAATCAAGTCGGTGAAGGAGGCCTTGTCTTTCAGGGTACCGTCGAGGCCGACACGGACGAGCACGGGATTGTTTCCGTGCATATACATGACAATGACATTCTCCCCGTTTTCCAAAAGCATGTTACAAGCCTTATTGACCATGTCATCCTCAACCTGTACCATTATGCCGTCCTCCAGATTCTCGAAACCAAGATCTTCATCACCGTGTTGGATCGAAACCCAGCTTATTCCGAGACCGGGGGTGTTGACGCGGTTGTTGATAAGCTTCACTAGAATGTAACCTTCGCCAACGGGATTCCTCTTCAACAGCAGATTGTAATTGTCTGCTCCAAACACTTGGGAGTGCTCCATGAATCGGGAATTCGTTATGGAATCCCCGTGACAGGAAATCTTATGGAAGTAATCTCCTGAAGGATAGGAAGAGATGTTGGTAATAGTGTCCAAGAGAATCATATCAGATTGGATATCAGCCATAAAGTCACCGTCGGTCATTTCCACCAAACCTGCAACTTTATAGAAACCCGAGCCTACCACCACATTGTCCCATCCCTTAATCCTATAGATTAGCGTGTCGAAAGTATAGGGCTCCTGGGCCTGGGCAATCAATGCCGTGAAGAAAACTGCAATAAGTAATAAGTGTTTTTTCATAATAATGAGTTTTTTATCGTTGCAAAAGTACAAACTTATTCAACAGGCATCCAATAGAAAAGTGCATAAACAACTTCTAAAGTATGGAAACGATAGCAGACGGCTTTACATCCATTATTATCACAAAGACGCCATTCATCATGGACGGTACAATAAAAAAACGGGGAATGTAGTGTGGGAGAGTAATATTTTTGACCTGTCTGTAGAACAAAATTGTTTGTAATATTGCTCCATTCACAATTCAAGTCATCCTCACAAAGACATGGTTCATTGGATACTATTCCATACTGATAAAACAGCCAATTCTCACAAGGACTAACAATAGTAGAAGGAATCCAATAAACCCAATTGCCTACAACATCATCAGTGGCTATATATGTAACACGTTCTAGATTAGCTGTCACTAAAGTGTAACCAGGCCCTGGAGGAGTAAGATTAGATACAAAACAAGTTGACAATTCATCAGCTGCATCCCAGGTAATATTAATACCAGGCGTAGGATTACAATGGCCACCATTTAATCCCCATGTTAAACAAATGTCTTCGAAAGGACCGTCTACTGTTGGTGAGCGAAACCTGTCACTTGGAAATTCACCTTTTTGTCCTCTTGTAAAAACGATTTCAATGTCATTACACTTTGTTTCAGTTTGTGGCATCATGATGCTGAAGAAACTTGGTATAATTCTGTCATCGCTAATCGATTCCATGCGTTGCTGAAGCGCAGTTTCAAAGGCATCGTAAGTGCTTACCACGTCAGTTTCAGAAACGTTTCCATTGTCATCTATGGTGGGCATAGCAATTCGTAGAGTGTCAAGAATAGTGTTTTGGCAATAAGTCATGTGTTGACTATGTTCGTAGTTTGAGGTAAGGTCGAGGATTTGGCGCATCTCTTCCACAGTCATGGTGCCTCCATTCCTGTTGCCAAAATGTATGGCATCACGCAATTCTTGGAATTCATTGATTCTATTAATAAGTGCAGCAACTTCCTTGTCGCTGTTTTCATAGGTGACATTGGTTTTCTCTTTCTTGCAAGAAACCACCGCGGCCGCAACGGCTGCAACCACTAATAATGTGGCGATGAAAAATCTTTTTGTTTTCATTTTTCTAATGTTTTGGTTGTTAATAACTTAAATGATGTATATTGCTTTAATTATCGTGCTCGAAATCACCTTCAGCATAGCCATTGGCATTATTGAGCTCTATGGTATAGGTGCCGCTTGCAAAACCGGTGAAAGGAATAATGACTACTTGCTGCACAGCGGTATTCACAACGGTTCTATAGACAAGATTACCCATACTATTGTAGATTGAAATGCTAACGTTGCCGAAATCCAGGTTGAAGCCGATGTAAACAGCATCATCGCTGGCCCCAGCTTCAATTGCGTTTGGGCCAACTGATGTGGCCAAATCGCCATGCAATTCGACTCTGTCATAAATTACAGGAATGTCTGTTCCCAAACTGTACATAAATGTCGTTTGAGGATTCGTCGCTTGAACTTCCATTTTAAAGCCAAGAGCACATAGCACAGCTACAAGAATAAGTGTTTTTGTTCTCATTTTTTAGGTGTTATTTGTTGTTACATTACTTTGAAGTTTAGTGTGAATTCACAATGCAATAGTAAAAATTCAAGACGAATTCAAGACGGAATACGAATCCCATTACGAACTTTTTTCAATGGGAACAATGCATAAAAACTTGTTAATGTGAAAAATACAAATTTCACATTACGAACTTTTTATCCAAAAAAACGAGATGGAAACGCTATTTGTCTTTTAATGAAAGAAAGGAACAATACTATTTCTCATGATTTTGGCGCTGTTTCTGTCGCAGACTGCTTCATTTTTTGCCTTACTGAGTAACGCAACTTATCCACAGTGTGTATGCTTTTCTGAAACAGGCGTGCTTCTTCATCCCTTGAAACATTGAAATAGGACAATATAAAATCCTTCTGTTCCATCTCTGTCAATTCAGGATGCTGCAGTGCCAAATTGATCCTGACATTGGGGTAAAGCGTGTCAAAAACTTCCATCATTGCCTCCCAATGGTCTTCATTATTATTAAAAACAGCGTCTTTCAAAGCTGCCAAATAGGCCTTTTCCTCCTTGTTTTTCAAATAGATGTCGAACTTTCTCATGGTAAGTGCCTCTTTGTTCAAGGCATTCGAAAGCAGTTGAGCGTACGTGTTGCAAACTGCTTCAATCTCAGAGTTCTTTTGTATCAAGTCTTGATAAGCCTTTTCGTCGGCTTTGTGCATCATTGAAAGGTCTGCTAAAGCTTTCTTGCTAGACTCGTGTTTTTGTGCCAATTCCTTGTTTTGCAGCATGAAATGAAACAATCTATTTTTGGCTTCTACTTCTTGTTTCCGTATCCTAGCCAGACTAATCTGTGAAATTGCTAATGCGGTTAAACCGATAATAGCCACTATGCCAAAAATTGTGATGATATGTTGTCTTTGGATGAGTGCCTTGTTCATTTCATTTTGTAGGCTTTCGTAATTATACTGCTGTTGTATCCGAAATATAGATTTCTTTTCGTGGCGTGACAATATTTCGATCTTTAGGTTTTCATGCAATTTAAGGTATTGAAGTGCAGAGGTGGCATCCCCTTGACTTTCAGCAAATCTAGACAAAGCATCATAAGCAGAGGCCTTGCTATCGTCTTTCATGTTGTCCAAAGATAGATTATTCTCTATTGACTTATAATACATTAAGGCAGAATCCTCTACTTTCATGGCGGCGAATGTTTTGCCATAATTCAGATAGAGCAGTGTTTTTTCGGTGGTTGTCAAATTGGGTTCACCATCTATTTGTCTAAGGCATGTTAAAGCTTGAGCATAGTTCCCTTTAAGCCGATAATAAACAGCATAGTTGTTTAATACCTTTCGTTTGACTTGTGGAGATTGACTTTGTTCGGCGTATGTAAGACTTTTCTTTAAACACAAATTGGCACTATCAAAATCCCTCAAAACCATATATGCTGCCGCCGCCAGATTTTGTACAAAAGCGTGCTCACCAAAATGGGTTCCAAAATACTTGTCAGATGTTATTAACATGGAAATAGCTTCGCCCTCCATATAATCATCATAGAGCATCTTCCCCATCCAATACTGCGCCTGCGCCATGGAGAGGCTGTCAACGGCAAGCCCACCATACTGTTCCGCCTCCTTAAACGATTTCATGGCATCTTCCTTCTCGTTGTAATGCTGCTGCACAAACCCACTATAAAGCGCGGCATGGGCAGCTTTGGCGTATTGTTTCTTTTTTGCGAAATAGGCGGCGGCGCGCTCAAGGTCAGGGCTGGTGGAGAGGGTGGCGTGCTCGTCAAAGAAATCATCGTCCATCACGGGGGAGACGGCGTGTATACTGTCTCTTCCGCCAAATAAGGCCTCCGCCTGCAGCAGGGCCATGTCCATGCGCTCCCGCTCGCTGAAATAGACAGGCATGCGCAACACACTGTCAATCATGCGCACGGTGCTGTCGGGCAAAGTGTCGGCCAGTTGCTCAGCACGAGCCACCATGCGGCGTGCCTCACGTGTGGGCGTTTGGCAGGCAGCCAAGGCCAGTAACAGAAACAATCCCGTTATAAGATGCCTTCCTTTCATGCCTGCAAATTTACGAAAAAAGTATTATCTTTGCGCCGTCATGTCGAAGAAAGCAAAAAACGATTACCCGAGCGGGAGCCGGACGAGTTGGAAGGTGGTCATCACTTACACCTTCGTGCTGGCGCTATGCGCGGCTTTGTTTTACTATATCTTCAACCTGCGCAACAGCATTGAGAGCCAACGTTCCAACATCAAGATGCAACACGACGCCCTCAACTGGGTCAACCAGTTCACCAGAAACGTGCACGGCGCCCAGAATGCAGCCAACCTCTATGCCTTCACCGAACAGGCACGGTACAAGCGCGAATTCAATAGCTACCGCGACGAAATCACCCTACTGACCGACTCGCTCAACAGCTTCGAAATCAGCGAGGACAACAAATCGATGGTGGGCGAAATCAACAAACTCATCAAGAACAAGGGACGTATCAGCAACGAACTTTCGCGCCAGTTCCACGACTTCAACCCCTTGGCCGAGTTCGACCGCACCATCGACGACTACATCCCGCCGAAATCGGAAGAAGAAGTCGTGGTCACCACCGTGTCGAAAGACACCGTCATCCGCGTGCCGAAAACCGAGAAGAAAGGCTTCTGGAACCGCGTGGGCAACGTCTTCAGCCCCACCACACAAGAAGACAGCCTCGTCCACATCTCCATCGAACGCACCGACACGCTCCGCATACAGCACCAAGGCCAAGACTCGGTCAACATCCTGGCCAACCTCCGCGTACTCTCCGACAAAGCCAAGACAGCGTATTGGAAAAAAATCAAGGAATACGAGAAAAAGACCCAGGAACTGGTCAAGGCCGACAACCAACTCTCCGAGCAGATTTCCACATTGTTGATTCACCTCAACCAAGAGATCCTGGACTCCACCATCGCCGAAATCGAGAAAAGCGAGGACCTCATCCAAGAGAACATGCACACGTCCATCCTCATCGGTGCCGTCACCTTGGTACTTATCATCATATTTATCATTTTGATTATCAGCGATGTAAACAAAGGACACCGTGCCCGTCGCGCCGCCGAGGAAGCCAAGAAGAAGACCGAGGAGATCATGGAAAGCCGCCACAAGCTGCTGCTCTCGGTCTCGCACGACATCAAGGCCCCGCTGACCTCCATCATGGGCCATGTGGAACTGATGGACAAGAACGAAAACGAAAAGGAGATCAGCTCGATACAACAATCCGCCGACCACATCCTCAACCTGCTCAACAACCTGTTGGAATACTCCAGCCTCGAACAAGGTAAGCTGCAAGTCAGCAAGGAAACCTTCGACATCGGAGAGCTGTGTGAGGAAGTCACGGAGATGTTTGCCCCCATCGCCCAACACAAGAACCTGCAATTCCATTTCGAAAACAGCATTGAGCCCCATACCCTGCTCAACTCGGACAAACTAAAAATCAGGCAGATACTCACCAACATTATCTCAAATGGCATCAAATACACTTTGGAAGGCGAAGTCAGCTTCAAGGCACGGTTGGGCCGTAGTCTGGTCGTCTTCGACATCATCGACACCGGTGTAGGCATCCCCGAGGACAAGCTGGAAGAGGTGTTCAAGCCTTTTGTGCGCATCGAGACCTACAACCAGTTTGCCGAAGGCAGCGGCTACGGCATGCCGGTCGTCCAAGGTCTTGTCGGCCTCCTTGGCTGCGAGCTCCACATCGAGTCGGACGGGGGCAG
>JAEEGJ010025818.1_pt1 | contig 11982 bp, 7 predicted proteins | sample 8958761 | NCBI WGS metagenome assembly JAEEGJ01 (sample SAMN16246546, study PRJNA631951) | gut metagenome | biome: gut microbiome; feature: rumen; material: RS-attached | host: Bos | place: Iran: Karaj | collected 2018-10 | reverse complement strand
TGCATTTCGCCACCGATGACACCCATACCGAGGTGCCCGACTTCCCGTTCCTGTGTCTCACCGTCTCGGGAGGCCACACCCAAATCGTGGTGGTGAAGGACTATTTCGACATGGAAGTCATCGGCAAGACCATCGACGACGCGGCAGGCGAGGCCTTCGACAAAACCGCCAAGATCCTCGGCCTGCCCTACCCTGGCGGACCCGTCATCGACAAGCTAGCCAAGATAGGTAATCCTGATGCCTTCACCTTTGCCAAGCCCCAAATCCCCGATTTGGACTACAGCTTCAGCGGACTGAAGACCAGCATCTTATACACCGTCCGCGACAACCTGAAGGTCAACCCGAATTTCATTGAGGAAAACAAGGCCGACCTCTGCGCCTCGGTGCAAAAGACCATCATCGACATCCTGATGAACAAGTTGGTGAAAGCCAGTAAGCAGACGGGCATCAAGACCGTGGCCATAGCCGGCGGTGTGAGTGCCAACAGCGGCCTCCACGATGCCATGCTCGCCTTAGGAGAAAAATACCATTGGAAGGTCTTTATCCCGCGTCTCTCCTACTCCACCGACAACGCCGCCATGGTCGCCGTGGCGGGGTATTTCAAGTATTTGAAAGGAGAGTTCGCGAGCCAGGATTTGGTGCCTTATGCGCGGCAGAGTTTGATGGAATAAGCCCCAAAAAACGCCGTCATTGCTGCCGGCGTAAATTGTTTTAGGTTATTATTCAAGTTATTTAACTTCACACTCTGAACCAACCGCACAGCAAGCCCCCAATGGTAATCTGCCCCTTCTGGGCGAATGTCGCTCTGGTGAATGAATAGGCTGCGAGCTTTTTCGATGTAAGTTGAGGACCAGTAGCGACCAAATCCGTTCACATAATTCACCGTCGTGCCTTCACGAATCCCCGCACAAGGCAGAAACACTACACCATTGGCTTCCAGAATGTCGCTCCAATCGGTTGCAGAGATATAGTTGCTTTCGTATCCACCTTGCACGTCATTGATAGCATTTAAGGCGTATGTGGCCGTGCTCCATCCATCGGGAAGGAGCAAAAGGCCGCGCACGTTATTAACGGTGGCCTTGGCAAAGCGCGAACCGTTTCGTCTATTGACGATATACTCCCATTCATCTATGGTGAGCAAATGCCACAAGCCTGCCTTGTTGCCTCCGTTGGAGATGGCATTGTTCAAGCCCCAGTCGTATTTCGTGCCAGTGATACTTAAGGCGTCCATATCATAATCGATGAGCCAAGGCTTCACGTCGTTGTAGCCGCTGGTGCCCCAGCCAAACAAATCCACCCAACCTTGATAAAACAGGCTGATATTGCTGTTAGTGTTGCCTATGCAGTCGTACTGATGCTCAGCGAAGCGCCAGGTGTCCGTTGAGGCCTGATATTGCAAGTTGCCTTGCGAGAATCGCACTGTCTTGCCATTGCCTACTGAAAACACACCTGAGAGGCTACCTTCAGTGTTCTGCTCGTTGCCTCCGTTGCCACCTCCTTCGTTTTCGTTATCCTTATTACAAGCCACAACCAAATTAAGCAAAAGGCAAATTAAAATGGTAAACCTTTTCATTTTCATTCTTGGTTAGTTAAAAAAACCAAGGAGGGTTTTGCGCCCTCCTCAGATTTATTGCGTTTATAGATTAATAATTTTGGATAAGACGAACGGGTAATCCATAAGAACGGCGGTTGGTATTGTATGCATAAGCATTTAATATATCAGCACACCATGCACTTTCATTTGACGAATAATCCGATCCACCATAATGAGATGAGCTCCAATAAGCTGCACCGCTACCATAATAGTTTTTATCATCATTACGATATCCTGTTTGAGGGAAGAACACAGCACCTGCATTTTCCATCAAAGACCATTCTGTCAAATCATAATTGTTGGTTTCATAATCATTCGTATTATTAATGAATTCAACACCATTAGGCAATATCCATGCATCTGGCAAGAGAACAAGTCCTATTTGTCCGTTTACTGTAGCTCTTGAACGTTTATATGTGGCATTTGCGCGGCCCATCAATACATAATCCCATTCTCTCTGGTTCAAGGTCCTCCACCTACCCGCTTCATTCTCTCCATTACTTATCGCATTGAATACGCCCCAGTCACAGTTGGCTTGGTCCCCAATCATGGAGTAGCATGCATATTCACCATCCCAATAACCATAGCCATAACCATCAACCGCCCATCCAGTGTTTTCATAATCATACGGATGATAATAATGGTTATTGTTGTTCCAACCAGAAGTAGCCCATCCGAAGAGATCAATCCAGCCAGAATAGGTAGGTGAGATCTCATTGTTATTGCATTTCACACCATTTGCATAAACATTGCCTGATTCATGTGAGCCTTCCCAGTCTTCCCATGTTCCTCCCACAATATCATATTGGTGTTCCGCAAATCGCCAAGTATTAGAAGAGGCCTGGTATTGCAAATTGCCCTGAGAGAAGAACACCTGTTGTGTCTCGCTAATAGAGAACAAAGAAGGAATGGCGCCTTCAGGAGCCATATTTGGATGCGGCGAGGTGGTAAAGGTCACCTCATTGCCGTATTTCATACCTGCTTCATTAGCGGCAAAAGCGCGGACATAATAAGTAGTATTGCCAAACAAGCACATCATACGGCACTCAAACTCGCCCATGCCCGTTCCAGCAGTCAACTTGTTGCCCGTCGTGGTAGGATTGGGCGATGTGCTCCAGCAAATACCGCGTTCGATAATATCAAGTCCACCATTGGATACCACCTCTCCGCCACCGATGGCATAGAAATGGTTGAAGTCAGTAACCTCATGAGTAATCACTTCTGGCAGGAAGGTTTCATCGGCCGTCACGAAGGTCACCTCGTTACCGTAGGCATAGCCTTCACTGTTTCTGGCATAAGCACGTACATAATAAGTGGTGAGGGTCTCCAAGCCTGACATACGGCATTGGAACAAGCCCAAGCCTTCACCACCAGCCACTTTATAGTCAAATACGGTCGGCTCTTCGTGCGTAGCATAACAGATGCCTCTTTCCGTGATTGCTGCAAAACCATCGCTAAGCACATTACCGCCACAAACTGCCGTGTTGAGTGTGATATCGGAAACCTCATCCGTGGTAACCGTTGGGAGCATGGGGTGCTCAACAGTACGCACCGTAATCACATCACCAAAACTCGTTCCTTCGCTGTTGGTGGCAAAAGCACGAATATAATAGGTGGTGGCATTGGTGAGGTTAGTCATCTCACAGTAATAGCGTCCTATGCCAGTACCAGCCAGACGTACGGAATCAGACAAAGTAGGATTCTCATAGATGCTGTAACAGATACCGCGTTCCGTGACCGGAGATCCACCATCGTTGGTCACGTTGCCTTCCACCGTAGCTGTATTCATCGTGACATTGGTAGCAGCAACAGTTTCAACGGTCGGCTTATCCTGTTGGTCAGTAGTGGTGAAATTGAAGATTTCAGTCCACATCAGGTTGTAGCCATTGTAGAACTCATACCTGTAATAGTACTTGGTCTTCTTCTCAAGGTAATTCATTTGAGTCAGCCACTTGCCGTCGACATATTCAAGTTTTGAGGTCTGGGCATACTTCAATTGGTCATCCTCGCAATAGACCAACAAGGCCTTGGTGATTTCATTGAGGTATTCGAATTCACATTCGAAATACGCTTGGGTCGAGCCAATGGTCTTCACCTCGTTTTCAACGGTGACCAGTTCCACATTGACATCTTGAGGCTTTTTTGCGCAGCCTACAAAGGCGAGCATTGCCGCCAAAATAACGAATTGTAATTTTTTCATATCGATAGTTATTTATTTGTTATTCAATTATTTAATCACTTTGTAAATCTAAATCCGAGACCCAAACGGCCTTCAAAAACATGAAAATTTGTGGTCACACCATCTAAGGTGAGAACAAATCGGTTCAGGTCGAGAAGGAGGCCAGCACTGACATCCACGCCATGGGCGGAGAAGCCGTCATTGGTCACATATTCGCCCTCCCAAAGCTGCCAAGCCACGGAACGCATACCGTAGCCCACACCTGCTTTGGCATAAATCATTTCATTCAGCCGCATGATGCCACCCACCATACCCGAAACAGCACTGATTTTGCTTTCCGGGTTGTAGAAAGGCAGAATCTCACCAATGTAGCCGTCTTTTTTGCAATGGTCAACCACTTGATAACCCATATAGTCAAAGTCCAATGCTGTCATCAGAGTAATAAACCATCCAAACTTATCATATTGCCCAACTGTAAAGCCTACCATCGGAATGCCCGAACTGCCATACGAGCCATTGAGCGTAGCAAAAGTTTTCATGCCGTTTTTGCGAGTCACTGTCGGAGCAGGTTGGGCAGGCTTAGGATCCTGGGTGATGAACTTGAAACGAATCAATGGATAGTCGCCATAGCCCAAATCCTGAAAAGCTTTCCAACGGATAGTACGATTCTTTCCAGGAGGAATGACGCGGTTGACAAAACCAGTAACTTTCATTGTATCAGTATAGTGTTCTCCATCATCGATGGAAATGAGCAAGCGTACATCTGAGCGGGTCTTTAGGTCGTAGGTGACGGTCACCATCTTGTCATTTTGCACGGCGCGAATGTTGGTCACATTGTCTTGCTGTGCAACAGCCATTTGCAAGCCTATGAGAAGGCAGGCCAACAATAATAAGGTATACTTCTTCATGGCTTCTCTGTTTTTTCAGTTTCAACGGCAAAGGCTCCATGAATGGTCATTTCAACCGAAACGCGACGGTAGCCACCGCCTTTTTCCTTGTTCTCAACGGCATATTCCTGGAACGCGTTCTCCGTATGTTTCAACGTTTCCACTTGGTTTTTCAGGAAATCCTCAACGCCCTGCGTACGAAGAAATGCCAACTGTCCATTGGTGGTGACACCCGTTTTCTGTGTCACGGTCATGTCGTATGGCGCTCCATTCAAAATGATGGGCTTTTCGGTAAAGTCGCCATATTCGCCTTTATATATAATCTTTGAACGGATAGGCGTGCCATCAGTAGCACCCGTAATTTTCACATCGACCTTTGTGCCTTCCTTCAAGTATTCAGCAAGATCGTTCTCCAACTTGTCTTTCAAGAAGTTACACATCAACATACAGGCATTGGAATTCTCAATAGTGTATTTGCCAAGAGCGTAGTCGTCGGCAGCATCGGCAACCACCAAGGTCTCGTATGCTACAGAAATGATAAGGTTGTCGTCCTGCACATCCGTCAGGACTTCGATCTTCACATTGTCGGAAACTTTCTGCCCTTCAGCCAAATTGGCTTTCATTGCAGCCAGTTCCTCCTGCCAGTTGCGCTGTCGTTCCTCATTGTCCTTTTGGATTTGCTCCTTGGTCTGTTCCTTTTTCAGGTATCGGTAATGAAAACGCTCCGACACCGTCTCGACCTCCTGCCCGAAACACAATGCGGACAGGGCAATCAGAATTGTGAATAGTAGAAATTTCTTCATATTAAGGTGCTTTGATTTGATTTTTAGTGGTACAAAGATATTGATTTTTTGAATTTGTCAATAGAGAAAAAGAAAAAGCCCCGACAATCATGAATTGTCAGGGCTCTACTAAACCGCAATGCGGCTTACGCTTACAGTTTCCTTGCGATTTCCTTCTCGGTGTAACCCTCGATGATGTCGCCGACTTTGATGTCGTTGAAGTTCTCGATGTTCAAGCCGCAGTCCATGCCGGCACTGACTTCCTTCACGTCGTCCTTGTAACGCTTCAAGGAGCCGAGCACGCCTGTATAGATGACGATGCCATCGCGGATGACACGGATCTTGGTGTTGCGGGTAATCTTGCCGTCCAAGACCATACAACCGGCAATAGTACCGACCTTGCTGATCTTGAAGGTCTCGCGGATTTCGAGGTTGCAGGTGACCACTTCCTCGATTTCGGGAGCCAACATGCCTTCGATAGCGGCCTTGATTTCCTCGATGGCAGTGTAGATGATGGAATACAGGCGAATGTCAATCTTCTCCTGCTCCGCCATCTTACGCGCCTGCGCGGTAGGACGCACGTTGAAGCCCACAATGACGGCATTGGAAGCCGAAGCCAGCATGACATCCGACTCGCTGATGGCACCCACTGACTTGTGGATGACGTTGACCTGCACCTCCTCGGTGGAGAGCTTCAACAAGCTGTCAGACAGAGCTTCGACAGAACCGTCCACGTCGGCCTTGACGATGATATTGAGTTCCTTGAAGTCGCCGATGGCGATACGACGACCAATTTCGTCCAAAGTGATGTGCGGACTGGTGCGACGTGTTTGTTCACGCTGCAACTGCTCACGGCGGTTCGCGATGGCTTTCACCTCGCGCTCGTCAGTCATCACGTTGAAAGCATCACCCGGCATGGGAGCACCATTCAAGCCCAGCAACAGCACTGGCGTAGAAGGACCAGCCTCCTTGACGGCACGATTGTGGTCATCGAACATGGCCTTCACCTTACCGTAGGTGGTGCCAGCCAGCACCATGTCACCAATCTTCAAGGTGCCGTTCTGCACCAGAATCTTGGCCACATAGCCACGGCCCTTGTCCAAAGCGGACTCGATGACTGTGCCCTTGGCGAGACGGTTCGGGTTGGCCTTCAGGTCGAGGAGCTCGGCCTCAAGCAACACCTTCTCGAGCAAGGCATCAACATTCAAACCGATCTTTGCGGCGATTTCCTGGTCTTGGTACTTACCGCCCCAGCTCTCGACCAAAATATTCATGTTAGCCAATTGCTCACGAATCTTGTCAGGGTTGGCGGTGGGCTTATCAATCTTGTTCAGTGCGAAGACGATAGGCACACCAGCAGCTTGCGCGTGATTGATAGCTTCAACGGTCTGCGGCATCACGCTGTCATCCGTAGCGATGACGATGATGGCGACGTCGGTAATCTTGGCACCACGAGCACGCATAGCCGTAAATGCTTCGTGGCCAGGCGTATCCAAGAAGGTAATCTTCTTTCCACTCTCAGTGGTCACCTCGTAGGCACCGATGTGCTGGGTGATACCACCCGCCTCACCAGCCACCACGTTGGTGTTACGGATATAGTCCAAGAGTTTGGTCTTACCATGGTCGACGTGACCCATGACGGTGACGACAGGCGAACGTGGGACGAGGTCCTCCTCACGGTCGACCTCTTCGGTCTCAGCGATGGCCTCCTGCACATCCGCGCTGACGAAGTCGACTTGGAAACCGAACTCCTCAGCCACCACAGTCAAGGCTTCAGCATCAAGACGTTGGTTGATGGAGACCGGCATACCGAGGCTCATGCAAGTGCCGATGACCTTCACCACGGGCACGTTCATCATGGTCGCCAACTCGTTGGCGGTGACGAACTCGGTCACCTTCAAGACTTTCTTGTCCTCCTCCTGGCGCATCATCTCCTCCATCATGCTGCCCGCCACTTGCTGACGCTTCTCACGGCGGTGCTTGGAGGTCTTCGACTTGCCCATAGGAGCGAGGCGCGCCAAGGTATCCTTAATCTGCTTCGAGATTTCCTCTTCGCTCAGCTCGGGTTTCTCTTCACGCTTGCCTTTCTTGTCCTTCTTGCTCAGCTTCGGGCTGTCCTTCGGGCCTTTCTTGCCTTGGTCGGCGGGTTTCTGACCCTTACCAGGCTTACCGGCCTCTTGTTTCTTGCCGCCAGCGTTCACATTCGGACCCGTCGGGTTCTCCGATGAGCCTTCAGGCTTGCCGCCCATGATACGTTTGCGTTTCTTTTTCTTCGACTCGCCAGGCTTGCCGCCTTTCTTCTCGACAGGCAGTTCCATGGTACCCAAGACGGTAGGACCCGTCAGTTTGGGTGCCTCCAACTTGACGACTCTCGGCTCAACAGGTTTCTCTTCCTCCTTAACAGGCGTCTCCTTGACAGGCTCTTCCTGCTTTTTCTCCACAGGTTTCTGCTGCTCTGGCTTCTTTTCCTCAGGCTGGGCAGGCTTTTCAGCTTTCTTTTCCTTTTTCTTATCTTGATGAGGTTTAGGCTCAAGGTCAATCTTTCCGACGATATTCAGCGAAATGCCCGAAGTGTTTTCCTCCTTCATCTTAGGCTCCACTTTTTCGGGTTCTTTCTTCTCAGGCTCGGCTACCACTTCTTGTTTCGGAGTCTCTTCCTTGGCTTCCACCTTTTCTGGCTCAGCAGCTACAGGCTTGGCCGCCTTCTTCGTCGGCGATGATATCGTGTTTGTGCGGATGATCACCTCTTCGTGGTCTTCCTCATCGACGTTCTTTTGCGATTGCAATGCCGAATCAACGGAAACACTACCTCCCTTGTAGGAGAGATTTCCCAATCTCTTGGCCTCTTCCTTCACATCCTTCTCGCCCTGATATTCCTTCACGAGCAGCGCATACATGTCTGCCGTGAGCTTCGTGTTGGGAGAGGGATCCACCGTAAAGCCCTTCTTCGCAAGGAACTCAACTATGGTGTCCTTTCCCACATTGAATTCTTTTGCCGCTTTCGACAATCGAATTGAAAAATTAGTTTCTTCGGACATAGTTTCTTCTCTTTGTTTCTCGTTTATTTTACTTGCCTTGGCATCATTCGGCATCTTGTTCAAACTCGGCCTTCAGGATGCGGAACACATCCCTGACGGTCTCAATTTCAAGGTCGGCACGATTGGCCACCTCTTCAGGAGTGTACGACAACACGTTCTTTGCGGTGTCGCAACCCATCTTGATGAGTGAGTCGATGACCCACTGGTCGATTTCGTCGGAGAACTCTTGCAGGTCAACATCTTCTTCGGCATTGTCAGCCTCGCTGTTGCGGTAAACGTCGATTTCATAGCCCGTCAACTTACCAGCCAGCTTGATGTTATAACCACCCTTACCGATGGCGAGGCTGATTTGGTCGTTCTCCATGTACACATTGGCCATCGTGTTGTCGCTGCTCAGGACAATGTTTGTGATCTTGGCAGGGCTAAGGGCACGGGTAATGAGCAGAATGGGGTTGGTGGTCCAGGGAATGACGTCGATGTTCTCGTTGCGCAGCTCGCGGACGATGCCGTGGATACGCGTTCCCTTCATACCGACGCAAGCACCGACAGGGTCGATTCGGTCGTCGTAGGACTCAACGGCAATCTTGGCACGTTGACCAGGCTCGCGGACAATCTTCTTGATGGTGATGAGACCATCATAAATCTCGGGAACCTCGGCTTCAAGCAGACGCTGCAAGAAGATTTCGGAAGTACGCGACAAAGTGACCACCGGCGAGCCGTTGACGCTTTCCACGCTCTTCACGATAGCACGGATGGTATCACCTTTACTATATTTGTCGGTAGGAATCTGTTCCGTCTTGGGCAGAATCAGCTCGATATTCTCGTCGTCGATGACCACGATTTCGCGTTTCCACACGTGAGCCACCTCGGCGGTGATGATTTCACCAACCTTCTCCTTGTACTTCTGGAAGATGTTTTCCTTCTCATACTCAGAAACTTTGGTCTGGAGGTTCTGACGCAAGGCAAGAATGTCGCGGCGACCGAAACTCTCGATGCGCAACTCCTCATTCACTTCTTCACCCACCTCAAAGTCGGGCTCAATCTTGATAGCATCCGACAACTTAATCTGGCGCAGTGGGTCGGTCAACTCGTCGTCTTCCACCACCTCACGGTTGTGATAGATTTCGAAGTCACCCTTGTCGACGTTCACGATGATGTCGATGAAGTCGGTGGTGTCGGTGTCGAACTTCTTGTTCAACATGCCACGGAACACATCCTCGATGATGCGCATCATGGCTTCGCGGTCGATGTTCTTGAATTCCTTGAATTCCGAGAAAGTTTCTACTAATTTGTAGTTGTCCATTTTATGTTGTTGATTGTTGATTGTTTAATCGTTTAAATGTTGAAACGGCCCTTCGACAGGCTCAGGGACCGTTTAAAATATTATTGCGGGTTTGATTTCCACTTTTTTGCGTTCAAAAAACAGGTTGGTAGGCTCCTCTGCAGGTTTCTTTTTCGAGGACTTTTTGGGTGCAGGAGCAAATTCCACCTTCTCGGCATCAAAGCTCACCAGTTTGCCTTGCATCTTGCCTGTCTCTTTCGTCTTCACTTCCACGTCCTTGCCCACATATTTCTGCAACTGGCGGTCCATCTTCAAGGCACCCGAAAGGCCCCAGGAGAGCACGCTCAACTCGTAGTCTTCCACGTCACGGTCGAGTTTCTCGTTGATATAACGGCTCAACTCGGCACAATGGTCGATATTGACGGCCGTATCGGAATCCACGTAGACCTCAATCACGTTGTTGGGCTTCACCTTCACTTCCACCAGAAAACGGTCGGTGTTGGATAGGGCTTCTTCAGCGAGGGTTGCTACTTGTTCTCTGTTTATCATTTTATTCCTTTTTCAAAGCGGCCCTTCGACCCTTCGACAAGCTCAGGGCTCAGGGACCGCTGGTTTTACAATAAAAAAACCTGTTACTCAAAGTAGCAGGTCTTTTCTTCCACCTTAAGTTGTCGAGCAAGGATTCGAACCTTGACAGGCAGAACCAAAATCTGCAGTGCTGCCATTACACCACTCGACATCATTCGTTTCCGAATGCGGCTGCAAAAGTACAACTAATTTCGTTACGCGCAAGCGTTTTTTTCGATTTTTTTCGAAAAAAGTTACATTCCTGCAATACGAATACCGTTTTTGGTGTTATTCGAATGTATTCGAAGCAAAAAAGCCGTATCTTTGCCGTTTGGCAAGTGCCGTTTTTGATTCGACAATCAACAAATAGTATCTTTATCATTATGACTTTCAAAAGGTTAAACAACATTACAGGATGGCTGGCAGGACTGATTGCCACCATCGTGTACTTCCTCACGCTGGAACCTACCGTGAGCTGGTGGGACTGCGGCGAGTACATTTCAACGGCTTACAAACTTCAAGTGGGTCACCCGCCCGGGGCACCTTTGTTCCAGATGATTGGACGTTTCTTCACGCTCTTTGCTGGCGGCGACGTCACCAAGGTGGCCATGATGGTCAACGTGATGTCGGCCATTTGTAGCGGCCTCACCATCGTCTTCCTTTTCTGGACTATCACCCTGATGGCGCGTAAAGTTTGGATGAAGGAAGGCGAAGATGCCCCATGGGTAAATAAAATAGGTGTGCTGCTGGCTGGCTTTGTCGGCGCTGTGGCCTACACCTTCACCGAATCGTTTTGGTTCAACGCCGTGGAGGGCGAGGTCTATGCCATGTCTTCACTTTTCACTGCCATAACCTTCTGGGCTATCTTGAAATGGGAACAAGTGGCAGATGACCCCAAAAGCACACGTTGGATCATCTTCATCGCCTTCCTCATTGGCCTTTCCATCGGTGTACACTTGCTTAACTTGCTGTGTATCCCCGCTTTCGTGTATGTAGTTTACTTCAAGAAATGGAAAAAGACCTCGTTCTGGGGCTTTGTTCTGGCGGGTGTCGTCTCCGTGGCTTTGTTGTGGTTCCTCAACATGTTCCTCGTGCCCCAAGTCATCAACATGGCGGGCAAGATGGAGTTGTTCTTTGTGAACTCACTTGGCGCACCATTTAACCTCGGTTCCATTGTCTATTTCGCCATCATCATCGGCCTCATCGTCTGGGGATTGTGGTACACTGGCAAGAAAGGAAAGGTGATTTGGAATACTGCTATCCTCTCCTTTATGTTCATCCTCATCGGCTATTCATCGTTCTTCATGCTGATTATCAGGGCCAATACCAACACGCCCATCAACGAGAACGAGCCGAAGGAGGCCCTTTCGATGCTGGCTTACATCAATCGAGATCAATATGGCAGTTGGCCATTGCTTTATGGGCCTTATTACAATGCCCCCGCTGTTGATCTGAAAGACGGCAAACCTGTGTATGTCAAAGACAAAGAAGCAGGTCGCTACGTCATCACCGATGACAACAAACGTAGCGTTCCCGTATATCCCGACGAAATGAAGACCCTCTTCCCGCGCATGTGGAGCACACAAAGAGGCTCACACTCAGAGATATACGAAAGCTATCGCAAGAATGAAAACGGTGTGGTCACAGGCACGC
>JAEEGJ010025816.1_pt1 | contig 11983 bp, 8 predicted proteins | sample 8958761 | NCBI WGS metagenome assembly JAEEGJ01 (sample SAMN16246546, study PRJNA631951) | gut metagenome | biome: gut microbiome; feature: rumen; material: RS-attached | host: Bos | place: Iran: Karaj | collected 2018-10 | reverse complement strand
CACCTGTCCTGGCGTAAAGGATAGCCAGCAGGTAGTTGACCGGGGCTGTCTTCTTCATTCTGGACAGTATCTGCATGGCATTCCAGTCACGGTCCAGACCCATGTAGGCGATAGCCGTATTGAAGTCTCCGTAAGGCTGCAGAAGGGCGAGGGCACCTTCATAATCCATGTTCAGCAGGTACTTGACTCCACGCATGTAGGTGGAATCCAGGACGGTGGTATGGATGGTATCCTTGACCATATCCCTGCGGTGCAGGTGGAAGTCGAATGCGACGTTACGGAGTTTCGGATAAATCTGGTCCTTGAGGTAGTTGTAGAAGCGTTCACGTCCCAGGAGAGCCTCCCTCGCATCCAGGTTGGGAACCCTGTGCAGGAGTTCGTAACGGGACTTGTCTCCCTCGGTCAGGTAGCTGTCCTGGTCCACGAGTATGTCGAGACGGTCCCAGTTCTCACCCTTGTAACGGCTGATGAACGGGATACGTACGCGCTCGTTGCGGACGCGGCGACCGGCCTGGTCGTAATGGATGCTCCTGTTACGGTCCAGGGAATCCTGGAGCACCTTGATCTGATCGTCAAGGTAACGGGAGATGGATTCGCTGCGGGAACGTGAGAGTCTCCAGTTGAGGCCTTCACGACCCTCGGGGGATGCATATGCAGTCACGATGATCGAGTCCATCAGGTAGGTCTCGTTCTCCAGCAAGGCTGCAAGGGTGCGGCGGATGCGTCCGAGTTCCCTGCGGTTGTTGCCCAGGCTGAGGTCGATGTTGCTCTTGCCCACCTTGAAGTCGATGTTGCTCGTGGTGTTGGCATCGGCGTGGCGCTCGATGACCTTGGTTACATATCGCTCAGTCTGGTCGGTCAGACCGGATACCGAACTGATGTAGAAAGTCAGCGGGGAGCTCTCGGGAATATGGTACAGCTTCCTGTCGGACTCGTAGATATCTCCGGAGAGGACGATGTCCACCTTGCGAAGTCGCGGGCGGGTGGCGATGGTCTGGATGTAGTTGTAGATGAAGTCACCGCTCTTGTCCACCATGACGGTGTCAAGACGGATACCTTCGGTGACGATAGGTACCTTCACGTATTTCTGGTACATCTCGTCCATCCTTTCCTTGCGCCTCTCGTTGATGCTGCGGGCAATCTTGTTGGTATAGTGCTCGACAGCCTCCTGTTCGGAGACTCCGTACATAGTGTAGAACTGCTCGTCGGAGACATAGGTACTGTCGGTCTTGAAGGCATACAACTGCGGTATATTGCGCTTCAGGAATATCTCGAGAGCCCTCACGTTCACGAAGCGGGTTGTGTCGGACACGATCCTGGAGAGGAAACGCTCGTACTGCTGGTATCCCTTGAGCTGAGCCTTGCGGTAAGCCTTTCCCGTGATGTTGACGGGCTCGAGCCTTTCGACATCGTCCAGTATGTACATGTCGGGATAGAAACGCAGCTGCCACTTGCTGTCCTGCATGGCGGCGGGAACGATTATCTGGAAAGCAAGGTCGACCTTGCCGTGACGTTCGGCGATGTTGCGGAACCTGGCAGTGACCTTGGCCGCATCCAGCGTCTCAGTCGCCACCATTTCACCGGATTCTTCGTCGCGGATGGCCTTCATGAGCAGGAGCTCGGTCCCGTCGTCATCCTTGATCCGGAGTGTGTCACGCATCGTCTTCGCCTGCTTGATCTCAGGGACGTAGACATCCTTTCCCAGAACCAGTGAGGCTGCCGGATCGCCGCTTTTGATGGCGGCCAGCTTCCTGTGCGAAGCGCAGGAGGAGATCAGTGCCAAAGAGGCAAGGACTCCTATGATAGCTATATTCGATTTCATCTAGAATACGTAAACAAAACTGAGTGATAACTGGTCTGGATAGATGAACGTCTTCTTCCCCTCCTCCCGCACGAAATTCTTCTCCGGGCTGCTGTAGAAGCCGTATTCCTTGAATACTCCAGCCCATCCGCCGATGCCGGCCTCGAGGTTGAAGTGCTTTGAGAGCATGAAGGTGTAGCCGGCGGACAGGCCTCCGCCGAATCCGTTCCTGCCTTCCTTGAGAGCCTTCCTCCAGATTCCCGTATTGGAGAAGGATGCCATGTACTGCGCCTTGGCGGCGAACCACAGACCTGAATTGACATACCAGGGCCAGTAACGTACGCCCAGATAGGCGGTTTTCTGCTGGTTGCGGACTATGGCGTCCGGATCGTGGGTCTGGAATTCCCAGGGATTGATGCGGCCTCCGGCTACCACTGAGAAATGCTGCGAGACGGACATTCCGACTTCAGCATTTATGGTGCCGAGGGCGGCCCAGTCCAGGACGTTCGTCTGAACCGTCCACATCTGGGCTCTGCAGGTCAGGGGCAGTAAAAGCCCCAGGATCCCGATGATGAGCAACCTTTTCATCATCAGCCCTCCTTTTGAGTTACATGGATCTTGACAACCTCGTATCCGGGATTGTCCTTAGGGGTTACGATTATATCACCTTCTCGGACCTTGGTGTCCTCATTGGCCTTTACCTCATATGTCAGGGAGGTGATGTTGCCAGCGGGTTTGATCGTTACGGTAATCCAAGAATTCACACTCTCAGGGACGCAAGTTGCCTGAAGTTCGGTATTGGCCTCAAATGTGAAGTTTACACTTTCTCCGTCGGCTTTTACTTCTTTCGTGGTTTCACCGCTTATTACCTTTATAGTCCTCTGGAAGAAATGAACCACCTTGTAAATGGAACGTCCGTTCCCGTCATTCATCGTGATGTAGACATAGCCACCCTCGGGGAAGGTCTCGGGGCAGGTTACTTTCACTACACCGGTCGTGTCGGAAACCTTCTGGATAGCCGTCTTCATCCTTCCGTCCGTACCTGCAACCACGATGGCCTGTGCGGCTACGGTGCCTTTGAGCAGGTAGGAAACGGGGATGGTCTCTCCGGGAGCGATCAGCAGGGAATCGGTCAGTTCCTTGCCGTTGACGCTCAACTCGACCGTTGCCGGCTGGTAGAGCGGAATAGTAAGGACTGTGCTGTCGGATGCAAGGGTGAGTTCAACCCTGTCGTCGAAGACTTCGGCCTTTGAGAATATCTCCTTGGCATTGTCTCCCTGGGCCTTCCATTCGGTCTTCTCCCAGTTCCTCTTGTCGTCCGCCACGTCGTCGCCATCCCAGGAGACGTACCAGTAACCTTTCTCAATCTTCAGGTGGGGAGTCTTGCCGTCCTTCCCGTCCACCAGGAAGCGCTCACCGGATGAGGATTTCATCCAGTCGTTGGCCTGATTGTCGTACCAGTACCAGCGTCCGTCCTTGTCGTCTTTCTTGACTCCGGCCACGAACGGTTCGGCGTCCTCACCGTCCCTTCCGTCCACACCGGTGAAAAGGTCGATCTGGCTTTCCCTGGAGACGATGTCGCCGCTTTCGTCGAGTTTGACGGACTTGAAGGTTAGGGTGTAAGCGTCGCGGTCGTCTTTCTTGGTTTCCTCTACTTTCACGATATAGCCGTTGTCAGCCATTTCGGTGATGATTCCCCTGAGGCTGTTGAGCCCGTTGTTCATCTGCTCGACCTGGGTGTAGAGTATGTCTATCTCATTCTGCATGGTGATCAGCTCGTCCCTGACGAACTTGCCGCAGCCGCTCGCCATAATGGCGACCGCCATGATTCCTGCTACTATATATTTTTTCATTTTCATGATTATTATCTCTGTTTTATAGTGATTTCCGTGAGTGTGATAGGTTCCCCTTCATAATTGAACTGAATCCGGATCTTTTCCTCTCTGTCTGAGCCCGACTCATTGGCATCTGCATGTATTGACAGCCGATAGAACTCGTCCTCTGAGGAGAGTTTAGATTGGATCCATTCTGCTCCGTTCAAAGCCGTGGCAGTGATTTCAGAAGAGAAGGTGATCCATATGTCACCATCGCCGCCTTCGGAAGGAACATCAAGTGTCTTTTTATCGAAAGTGAACGGACTTCCGGGATCCATTTCAATTGTGAACTTATCAGCTGCCTGGAGCACCTGGAAAGAAGTGAACACGTAATCAGGATTGTCCTTTGGAGAAATCTTTATGATGCAGGAACGGAGATCCTCTCCGGCATTGGCCAGGGCCGTTAATTCCAAAGTCCCGGCATCGGGTTTGGAGTCGACCTTGAGCCAGGTGTCTTCCGACAAGGTGACCGTATAGTCGAAATTGGTGTTGAATTCGACCGTGCGGGTTCCTTCTCCGCTGCCGACCCTTACCGTGGCGAGGTCATCGCCTTTGATGACCTTACGTTCGCTGAACGAGACCATCTTGACGGTGGAATATCCCCCGCAGTTGGCCGTCAGGAAGATATATCCTTCCGAGAAGACTTCAGGAGCCTGGATGTGTACCGTTCCCTTGCCGGCCGACCCTTCCTCGACACGTGAGATGTAGGTGCCGTCAGTACCGGAAGTCACTATGACAGGCAGGGAAGAGTTGCCCTCGGTCTTTATTTCATAAGGGATTGACAGCGTTTCGCCTCCGCCGATGAGCACCGTGTCCTGTGCGCTGATGGTCATCTTGAAAGATGTCTGGCAGGGCAGCTTGATTTCGGTTCCGTCCAGCAGGGTCAGCACGAACATCGTCGGATCGGAGGTGTCGATGTCCGAGAAAACCCCGACCCCGTCCAGTTCCTTGCTGGTCGCGATATCGGTATAGGTCTTCCCTTTGTCGAATGAAATCTTCCAGACGCCGTCTTCGACCTTGGTCTGCGGGACGATACCGTCTACTCCATCGGTAGCTCCAGCTCTCATAAGGTTGCCGTCCGCATCTTTCATGTCTTTCCCGTCAACGGTCCAGTAGTAGAGGCCGTCAGAGTCCTTGCGGACTCCGATGGGGATGAGCGTCCGGCCGTCAACTCCATCTTTGCCGAAATGGATGTAAATCGTCTTGCCGTCCCGGAACGACACCGTATAACCATCTTCCGTCACTTTCAAAGTGCTCGGGTCGATGGTGTGGTCGTCATCCAGCATGGCAACGATTCCATCCAGGGTCATCAAATCTTTGTTTACGGAAGCGGCGAGTTCCTGAAGAGCCTTCAGTTTGGCGTGGGTCTCGTCAAGTTCCGACTCGACCATCCCAGTGCATCCGGACAGCATGGCAAGGATGATCGGAAGGGCGAGAAATGCCCCTGATCTAGATAGTCGTTTCATTGCGAATGAAATATATAACTTACAAATATAATTATTCTATTTTAAATATGGTATATTTGCATAGAAGCATCTGCTTGGGATCCTTCTGCGGAATTGACTACAGAATAATCACATATAAATAAAACGAACATGAGAAGAGTCATTATGATCCTGGCGGCCATTACGGTCTTTCTGGCCACCGGCCTCAGTGTCCCGGCATCAGCCGCCCCTAAGAACAACGCTCCGGAAATCCAGCGGATGGATCCTCCTTTCTGGTATGCCGGAATGAAGAACCACGAACTTCAGGTGATGTTCTACGGTAAGGACATCGCCACGAGCGAGTTCTCCCTGAATGACTATCCGGGCGTCTCCGTCAAGGAGGTCGCAAAGGTCAAGAACCCTAACTACCTCTTTGTATATCTTGACGTTGCGGCGTCTGCAGAGCCCGGCACGATGACCTTCGTCTTTAAGAATGGCAAGAAGAAGACGGTGAAGACATTCGAACTTCGCCCCCGGAACACCAGGATCGGAGCCCAGGGTTTCTCGACGAAGGATGTCCTCTACCTGATAATGCCCGACAGGTTCGCCAACGGCAATCCCGCGAATGACGATTGGGAGAGCTTCACGGTCAACCGTCAGAACGGCGGAGCGCACCACGGAGGTGACCTTCAGGGGATAAAGGAGCATCTCGACTATATTGACAATCTGGGTGTTACGGCGATATGGCTGAATCCGGTCCAGTACAACCGCAGCAACGCCTCACACGGCTATGCGATTTCCGATTTCTATCTCATCGATCCACGCCTCGGCTCCAACGAGGAGTACTGCGATATGATCGAGGCCGCCCACGGGAAGAATATCAAGGTGGTGATGGATATGATATTCAACCACTCCGGCAGCAGCCACTGGTGGATGACCGACATTCCGGAAGATGACTGGTTCAACCAGAACGATTATGCTGTCAAGGTTGGGGAGAGGATGGCGCAGCAGGCCCAGGCCGGTCCCGCTCAACGGCCGCAAGGTCCCGGCCCCCAGGGCCAGTGGCAGAGAGGCCAGCGGCCCGAAGGTCTGGTCAACACTACCCATTACAAGTGGGTCCTGATGGATCCCCACGCCCCGCAGACTGAGAAGGACATCCTGATTGACGGATGGTTCTCGGGGGGAATGCCCGACCTCAACCAGCGCAACCGCCATCTGGCCACCTACCTGATCCAGAACAGCATCTGGTGGATTGAATATGCCCGTGTGGACGGCATCAGGATGGACACCTACCCTTATGCCGACTACGATTTCATGGTCCGTTGGTGCGATGAGATCGAAACTGAATACCCTGATTTCAATATAGTCGGAGAAGGATGGTACCCTCGCAATTCAGCGGCTGGCTGGTGGCAGAGAGGATCGGCAGTCAACCCGAATGATTCCCATCTGAAAACCGTGATGGATTTCGACCTGACGTTCACCACCCAGAGGGAAATCATGAAGGAAAGCAATACCAGCGAAGGGTCGGAAGCCGGCCTGTTCAAGATGTACGAGGTGATTACCCAGGATTTCCTGTTTCCGGATCCGGACAATGTGCTGACCTTCCTGGACAACCACGACATCACCCGCTTTATGAATCCCGGAGATCCGGCGTGGAAACTAAAGCAGGGACTGGCCTTCCTTCTGACCACCCGGGGTATCCCGCAGATCTATTACGGTACCGAGATAGCGATTGCCGGACGCGAGAACATGAGGGTCGATTTTCCTGGTGGCTGGAAAGGAGATCCGGCGGATGCCTTCACCAGAGAGGGGCGTGACGACTTCCAGAACGAGTGCTGGGACTTCGCCAGCAAGCTCCTGAACTGGCGCCGCACGTCAAAGCCGGTGACGGAAGGCAAGCTTATCCATTACACTCCGGACAACCAGACCAAATGCTACGTCTATGCCCGTACGGACGGGAAGAATACCGTCCTGGTCATGCTCAACGGATCTGACGATGAGCGTACGGTCGATATGAAGCGTTTCTCGGAAGTCATAAAGGGCTACACCAGGGGCAAGGATGCAGTTACGGGTGAAGTCGTCAACTTGACCTCACCCGTGAGGATTCCCGCCAGGGGCGTCTATGTCCTTGACCTTGAATAGGATTACTTCTTCATCACACTGAGCACCCGCTCAATTGGAAGTGCCGGGACGAAGTGACCATCGCGGCCCCGCATGTCAGTGGCCATGAACAGTGAATTCCAAAGTGCCTCTGCAGTCGCCTCGATTACCGCTTCAAACAACGGACTCAAGGCCTCGTTATGCAGAAGTACGGGACGGTAGAACTCCGTACTTTCGTCTATCAGATTATCCGGATTGACACTTACGGCTATCACATAGTCACCACTGCCGTTGGAAGCGATTCCACCTGTCTTTGCCATACCCATCATCGCACGCTTCGCCAGCCGCTCCAGGTTTCTGGAATCCAGGGGAGCGTCAGTAAAGACCACCATCATGCAGGAACCGTCCGGACTCATGAGGTAGTCCGGATTCTCTACGTTCGACTTGAAACTGTACTGTCCCAGACGGAGCCCCACGGGGATTCCGTCAATTTCCAGGATTCCTCCGTAATTACTTTGGACCAGCACTCCTACGGTGTATCCTCCCAGATCGGACGGAAGCACACGTGATGAAGTCCCGATGCCTCCTTTCCAACCGAAGCAGACTGTTCCGGTACCGGCTCCTACGCAACCTTCCTCCACCGGGCCGCCTTTGGCTCCGAGAATTGCGTTGACCACATCTTCAGCCTTTATGTGCCGTCCTCGTATGTCGTTGAGATATCCGTCGTTCGTTTCGCCGACTACCGCGTTGACGCTCCGGACATTCTCGTTGCCCTCAAGCCCCAGGGTATAGTCAAGGACTCCCTCAATACCCTGGGCGACGGAAAGCGTGTTGGTGAGAATGACAGGCGTTTCGATGTTCCCAAGTTCGCGGATCTGCGTCACGCCGGCAAGTTTTCCAAAACCGTTTCCGACATAGATGGCAGCAGGACATTTCTTCCTGAATACATTTCCGTCGTGAGGGACGATCGCAGTGACACCGGTGCGCACGTCATCCCCCTCGACGATGGTGACATGTCCGACCCGGACTCCAGGAACGTCAGTTATTGCATTGTACGTTCCAGGCTTGAACACTCCTGGAGTTATTCCGAAATCCCTGATTCTTCCCCGGCCCGATGGCTGGGCGGAAGCAATGGCGCCCAAAGAAGTGAGAACTATCAAAAAAAAGAGTCGTTTCATGCCTTTGAAAAAGTCTATCCGATTATTTCTGGAACGGGTCTCCCTTCGGTGAGCGGGAGACGATCCAGCGGAGCGCGTTGATGAACAGGAGGTTCTGGGTTGCATCGGTGAAACTCTCGTCTCCGTGTCCCATATTGATATATACCATCCTGTAGTTCGTATTCGTCCATACGACAGGGAAGTCGCCGCCGAAAACGACATCCTTCAAGCCCATCGGGAAATTCTCCCTCGCGAGGCTGGCCAGGACCACTATGTCGGGATTGGACCGCGGGTCAGGCTGCCACTGGTAGTATTCGGTCGAGGGTGCCACGTAGCGGGAAGGCAGGTTCCTGGTGACCGGATGGTCGAAACCGTCAACGTCTATCAGGGCGGGCTGCGGGGGCCAGGTGTTGCAGAGGAAGCTTACTCCTCCGAGGAAATCGCGGAACCAGTCCCAGCCGGTAGAGGCGTCGTTGTAGCCGGCTCCGTGGAAGCCCAGCCAGCCTCCGCCGTTCTCCATATATTCCTGGAAACGTGCCCTGTCGGATTTGCTGCCGGGGGCTACGTCAGGCATTATGACCACGTCATAGGCGGAGAGGTCGGAGGGTAACTTGTCCTTTGCCACATCCAGTGTCCATCCGTCGCCTACGGTCAGTTTCTTGAAGAACTGGACGGCCTGGTTGGCGAACTGGCTGTGGGCCTCTTCGACCTTGTCGGAATAGTACAGCAGGGCGCGGAAGCGCTTTTCCTTCCCTGCATAGCTGGCCTTGCGGACCGCCTGGGCTGAAACTATCCTCTTGGGCAGCAGCTGGTTGGCTATGGTGCGGGTCAGGTCGCCTGAGGGATTGTCGCAGATATACTCCCAGTACATTCCGCCGAGCAGTCCCTTGTCCTTGATATACTGGCATTTCTCAGTGATCGAGCGAACGTTGTCGAAACTGAGTACGAGTTTCCCTTCGGCATCGGCATAGTACGGCACCCTGGCGATCTCGTCCCAATGCTCGGTGAGACCTTCCTTGGGGGCGGCCATATCCTTGAAGTCCACGTAGTCGTTGTAGTTCTTCCTGTCACCGTGGCCGTATAGCGGCATCCCGAGGGTCAGTTTCTCCTTGGGTATTCCGGCGTCGAGGTGGGCCTGGATGGCGCGGTCAGCGCTGCCGCGTGCGAAAGGAGAGACGTTCCCTGCCTCGTCCTGGCGGTAAAGCGCTGCATTGTGCCTGGGAGGACGGCCCATGTCGTATGCCATCACATTGATGAAGTCCATGTAGGGAAGCACGTCGGGGAAATCCACGAAACGGGCATTACTCGGGGAGGCCATCGTAAGCAGTTTCCTGGGGCCTATGGCTTTGCGGATCTCCTTTACCAATATGGTGAAATTCTTCGTGTCGTCAGGCGATGAGGATATGCCGGCGGCCGAACTGGTCGGATATTCCCAGTCCAGGTCTATGCCGTCCAGGTCGAACTCGGCCACGACCCTTGCGCAGTCGGCGGCGAAGGCCTTCCTGTTCTCATCGGTAGCGGCCATCTCGCTGAAGCGGCCGCTTCCCCAACCGCCGATCGAGAGGCAGACCTTGAGCCAGGGAGCATCCTTCTTGAGGGCGGTGATGCTGTGCAACCTGGATTCGTTGTTGATCCTGACTCCGTTGAAGGTGTCGTTGACGTGACCGAAAGCGTAGTTGATATGGGTCATGCGGGAAGGGTCGGGCATGACCGTCGGATTCGAAGTAACGTATGCGACCACGATCCTGGAGGGCTCGCGGTTGGGTCTCTGCGCCATCAGGTTGGCGCACACCAGCATCAGCGCTGCAAGGGTCCAGACAAGTCTTTTCATCATATTGCTATTTGTTAACGTGCTTCATTTTTCAGTTCTTCGGCAATCAGGGGGAGCAGGGCTTCGTCGGCCGGAAGCCACCGGACAGAATGAATCGAGGCGGCGTCCAGCCAGCAGGCGGCCTCGTGTTCGTTCAGGTGCAGGTCATCCGTTTCAGGGTAGCAGAGGTAGCAATGGAGGGTTATGTGGAAGGCGGGATAATCCCATTCCACGGTCTTCAGGTATCTGTCGATGCTGATCTCTACCGACAGTTCCTCCCGGATCTCCCTGAGAAGGGCCTCTTCCGGGGTCTCTCCCGGCTCGACCTTCCCACCGGGGAATTCCCACCAGTCTTTGAAATCACCGTAACCCCTCTGGGTTGCGAATATCATGTCTCCCTTGCGGATGACAGCCGCTGCTACTTCGATCCTTTTCATATCAAGCCTACCATTTCCCGGAGAAGAATTTCGGAGAGACAGTGAGCATTATCCATCCCCACCTAAGCTGCCTGTTGTCGGAGGTCTTCTTCAGGATGACCATCGTCTCGGTGCCTCTCATATAGGAATATCCGATGCTCAGCTTTGCATTGCCCATGAACTTGTATGACCCTGAAAGCTCGATTTCGTGGCCGAGGGGCTTTTCTGCGTTCTGGAGTTTGGTCGCCGTTGCGAGATAATGGTACATCGCATCCAGCGAGACCTTTTCCACCGGCTTGAAACTCATTCCGGCATACAGGTTCTGCAGACCAGGCGTGAAACCGCTCACATAGGTGCTGACATAGAAGAAATCCATCGCACCGTAGAACTTGTGGTGTGATCCGTACAGTGAGCTGAAGCCCTTGATGGTCTTGTGCTGTATCATTCCGATCTGCCCCTGGTACGGGGTGGCGAAATCTGCGTCTCCGCTGAGGTAGTCATAGCCGGCCGTGAATGAAAACTGTGCCGATGGGTCGTAAGTGGCCTTGTAACTCATCATCCAGGCATCGATCGGGAGGCCGCCTTCACTCTTTCCCATCTGATGATAGTAGGCAGCCTCGGCGTTCAGTTTTTTGGGACGGTAGGAGAGGAATCCACCCGCCAGTTGCTGCTGGTAGGTTTTCTCGTTCGGCTCTCCCTTCTCGCCGCCCTGCATCGCGGCATTCATGAAGAGCAGGGACACACCGATCTTGGTCTTGGGTATGTCGTAATGGTACCAGAGCGCCTCCATCGCCTTGTAGGGCTGGACACCGCCGGAGTAATATGTGCCGCCGTTGATGTTGGCTGCATTCTGGTTGAAGGCTGCGAATAGATGTATCTTCTGGTTGTGCCCTTCGTATCCGGCCTTGAGGACATCGTGCGACCTTGCCGTCATCGCCCAGTCGTCGGCTCCGAATATTCGCTGGTCGTCATAGGAGAGGTTCTGCCTTCCGATCTTGGCGAAGAAACCCTTGCCCGTGGACATCTGTACCCAAGCTTCATAGACGTTGAAAGAGCCTCCTTCGGAACTTCCCCAGGTTCCGCTGTGCTGAGCCATCACCTTGGAGGAGAAATTCTTCTTTTCATAGTTGAGGCCGATGAGCGTTCTTTCCAGTATGAAACTGGCGAAATCCTTGTTCACGGCTCCTTCTTCTTCGCTGACAGGCAATCCTCCGGAACGGATCTCACCGCGGGTGAGGAAGTCGGCATCTATGCTCAGATTGTTCTCCTGCGCCCAGGCGCAGACCGAAGCTGCAAGCAGGATGAATAATGTATAGATCCTTTTCATTTAAGAACGGTATTGATATTGCCCATCGTCTATGGACGGCCGTAATTACAAATATAACAATTATATCTGTAAAA
>JAEEGJ010025815.1_pt1 | contig 11983 bp, 10 predicted proteins | sample 8958761 | NCBI WGS metagenome assembly JAEEGJ01 (sample SAMN16246546, study PRJNA631951) | gut metagenome | biome: gut microbiome; feature: rumen; material: RS-attached | host: Bos | place: Iran: Karaj | collected 2018-10 | reverse complement strand
GTAGAAGGTGCAGTTGAGACTGTTATCGGCGAAGAGTCAAATTCTGACAGCTGGAATTTTAACGAACTCAATGAGATGCTGCTTCCACTCATCCCTCTTGAGCCGATCACTGCAGACCGCGTGCCTAACAAGAAGAACAGCCTTATCCAGCAGTTGAAGGAAGAAGCTGTAAAGCTTTACGAGGCAAAGGAAGCCGAATTCCCCGAGCCCGAACAGATCCGTGAAGTTGAGCGTGTCATACTCTTAAGATCCATCGACAAGAAGTGGATGAACCACATTGATGATATGGATCAGCTTGAAAAAGCATCAGGCTTATCAAGCATGGGTCAGCAGGATCCCCTTCAGGAATACAAGAAGAATGCCTTCGAAATGTTCAATGCGATGGAACAGTCCATCAAGGAAGAGACTGTACGTATACTCTACAGGATCAGGATCGAACAGAAGGTTGAGAGAGAACAGGTGGCTAAGGTCACCGGAACCAATAAGGATGACTCAGCAGGCAAACAGCCTGTTAAGCGCGGCAAGAAGATCTATCCTAATGATCCCTGCCCGTGTGGAAGCGGAAAGAAATGCAAGAACTGTCATCCCGAATATTTACAGAAGCAATAAAGAATTAATGAGGATTTAAAATGGTTGAACTTGACCAGATGAAAGTTGAACTCCAGCAGTTAAAACCGTCACTTACGGAAGTGCTCGGTTCACTTTCATTACCGGAGAAAAAGAAACGTATAGAAGAGCTTGATATGGAAATGGCTTCGCCGGATTTCTGGAACGATCCCGACAGGGCCAACAAGCTTTCCAGAGAATGCAAGAACCTTAAGGATACGGTTGAAGCATGCGAAGGTATGGAGCAGTCCTATGATGATATAGGTGTGCTGATCGAAATGGGCAATGAGGAAAATGACACTTCGATGATAGATGAAGTGAGAAGTGAACTCGATAAGCTTATCGACAGCATGGAGACGCTTCGTTTAAAGACTCTTCTTACCGGTCCTTACGATGCAAACAATGCTATATTAAGTCTCAATGCCGGCGCCGGCGGAACAGAAAGCTGCGACTGGTGCAGCATGCTGTACAGAATGTATATGCGCTGGGCTGAAAGAAGAGGATTCTCGTTTGAAGAACTCTCTATGGTCGAAGGTGATGAAGCAGGCATCAAGTCTGCCGACTTCCAGATAAGCGGAGAGAATGCCTACGGATATTTGAGAAGTGAGCAGGGTGTGCACAGACTTGTGCGTATCTCACCGTTCAATGCGCAGGGCAAGAGACAGACATCATTTGTTTCACTTGATGTGCTTCCGGAACTTAAGGATGATGCGGGAATAGAGATAAAGTCGGATGATATAAGGATCGATACCTACCGTTCAAGCGGTGCCGGCGGTCAGCATATCAATAAGACTTCATCAGCGATCAGGATCACGCATTTCCCTACGGGAATAGTTGTTACCTGCCAGAATGAGCGTTCGCAGCTGCAGAATAAAGAAAAGGCAATGGAAATGTTGCGAGGCAAACTGCTCCAGTTAAAGCAGCGTGAAGATGAGGCAAAGCTGAAAGGAATACAGGGTGATCTCAAAGCCATAGGCTGGGGAAGCCAGATACGTTCTTATGTCCTTCAGCCTTATCAGATGGTTAAGGATCACAGAACCGGTCAGGAAACGGGAAATCCCGATTCAGTGCTTGATGGTGATCTGGATGCGTTCATAAATGCATATCTCAAGGATGCAAGCAAAGGAACGCTCCGTACTGATGATACCGGAGAAGATATGTAAATTAAAAACGGGTGCGTGAGCACCCGTTTTTTTATTCCTTTTCCTTTGCTGCGTTCAGATAGAAGGATGCTTCGCTTGCATTGATATAGGGTTCTATCCAAAGCATTCCTATGCCCAGTGTGAATACTGCCAGTAACATCAGAGGCAGGAATGAAAGCTGCATTCTGAAGAGCCTGAACTTACGTCCCTTCATGAGCCATGCCGACATCTTCAGACAGTCAGCGGAACTCTTCTCAGGAAGATCCATCAGAAGATAATAAACCTGTGAAAGAGGAAGCATTATCAGATAGCTGATAGTATTGAAGATCGCGAATGCAGCGAAAGCCAACAATGCCATTTTTTTGTCATTGCTCTCAGCAAATGCTTCTGAAAGTATAAAAAACGGAATATTGGAAATGCTTAGAAGAGTACCGAAAAGAGTAGCGCATATCACAACTCGATTGTCCTTAAAACCGGTGAACAGATCTCCGGGGCCATAGGGCATTCCACAGCAGAGCTTAAGATAGCTCTGTTTAAGCCCGAAGTTGAATACCTGGAGGATAATGTCGGCAACGGTTATTATCGCGCAGGAGAGTATGATCATTCCTGTGCCGTTTCCGTAGAAGCCCCCGGTAAGCATGCTCACAGACCATGAAAGGCATAAAAAAATAAGCTGTACCGTTATGATACGTGAATAATTTCCTAATAGGTGTTCTCTTGCATTAGCTTTGATCTCAGCAGGCCGCATCTATGTTGTTTCCTTTTGTTGCTTCGGCGTCAAACGCCTTCTGATTCTGTCCGTACTTAGTTTTGGGATAGGCTATGCGCGTTGTGGTAGTGCCGCCGGACACATAACGTCTGCCGCACTCCGGACATGTCGCATAATGAATGGCAACGCTGGCCTGCAGAACTTTTCCGCCTTCCTGCATTGCCTTATCGAATGCATTTGCAACGTGCTCCTGTTCATGACCACGTACTCTTGCATAGACTGCATTAGGATTTATCTTGGCAGCGGATTTGAATGAAACCTGCTCATCCGATCCGTCCTGATACTTTCTGTTCTGGCATGTCTGGCACTCACCCTTGGGTGCGGCTTTATCAACGGGACCATGGGCGGTATCCTTTACCATACCGCCGGTAGCAGGCTGACCGTCCTTTGTCTCGCCTACGGCGCGCTCTGCCAGAGTGGGAGGCCTGTATATGATCGACATCCCGCCTAAAGCAGCGTTTAAATTGCCTATGCTTCCGACATCCATTTCTATGGTTCTCCTAGTGTGATACCCGTCTTATGCAGGTATTCCTCAATGGTCATACCGGTATTCTGTTCAAATGTCTGATCGTATATTTCTCTAGCCTTGGGATCAGATATTATCGTATATACAGCTGCAACGGTAAGTACTATCCCGAGTAATATGCTTATGATGGAGCCTGATACCGCCGAACGCGCCAGACGGTTCATCTTCATTTCTTTGCCTTTAGATAGAACCGCAAATATTATCGCGAAACTGCCGAAAAATATCGGCATCAATCCGGTCAGTACCATAAGAAAGGCTAACATGGTACATATCAGTGCGGCTATAGTAAACAGGTTAAGTTTTATTACCCTTGCTTCAGGACCAAGGTTTCCATTAAAAGGTGCATTAGTGTCCATGCTCTGATTATACCATTAAATTATGATAAAAGAAAGTAATCTTGAGAAGCCTTTGATTTTATGATAATGTAAGCCTCATGGAATATTACGAAGAGGAAACCGGAAAAAAAGAAGAGACTCCGGTTAGGAAAAAGAAGACACGCAGAAGGAAATATCGAGGCGGGGATATAATGTTCCTGCTTATTGCTATTGCTGTTTTTTCGGTGATAATAGCTTTCGTTGTGAGTCGCAGCAAGGAGAAGAATAACAAGACTTCTGCTTCCGAAGACATGGCAGAAAATGTCATAACTTATTCCGAGGCTGATATGAAAACGATCTCTGCCATGGCCCGGGCTGAAGGCAGGACGGAAGGTGAAGAGCGCCTTAAGGACAGGATAAGGATAGAGCTGACGGAAGGCGGCAAAAGCGTTAATGACGTTGTAAGGGGGCTTTATCCCGAATACCTTATCTATATGGAAGGTGGCAATTATCATTTTACTCCGGTAAAGGAAAATCTTGAAAAAAATCCCTACAGAAATACTGCTTTTTCGGTTTCGGATGATGGAGTGCTGAAACTGATGGTGGACGGTGAAGAGACCTCAAAGCAGGTGATCGATGTATCGGTCCATCAGGGCGAGATAGACTGGACGGCTGTTTACGATTCCGGTGTCAGATATGCAATGGTGCGCGTGGGCTTCAGAGGTTACGGAAGCGGTGCGCTTGTTATTGATGAATATTTTGAAAAGAATATCCAGAATGCTACAGCTGCAGGTGTGCAGGTGGGAGCATATTTCTTTACGCAGGCGGTGGATGAAGCCGAGGCATTGGAAGAGGCTGATTTCGTAATAGAAGCTTTGAAACCGTATAAACTATCCCTGCCTGTTGCGATAGATGTGGAGAAGCCTGAAGACAGTGAGGCCAGAGGCAATGCGCTTAGTATAGATGAACGTACAAAAGCCGTGTGTGCTTTCTGCGACCGCATAAAGGCAGCAGGTTATGAACCGATGATCTACGGCGGTACCGTAACATTTGCTTCAATGCTTGATATGGAGCAGATACAGGATTATCCGATATGGTACGCCTTCTACAATAATTATCTTTATTATCCTTACAGACTGCGTTTCTGGCAGTACAGCATGAAGGGAAGCATCCCCGGTATCAAAGGAAATGTTGATATGAATATCTGGCTTCCTGAAAATAATGGCTGAAAAGACACAGTTTTTTCACAAAAATATTATTGACAATCTGTGCACATTGAGCAAAAATTACACACGTAAATTGGTATATTATGGTTAACCAATTTATACAAAGAGGTCTTCGGGGCAGGGTGTAAATCCCTACCGGCGGTAGAGTCCGCGAACCTGATTCATTTGATATGATGATGGCCGATCCGGTGAGATTCCGGAACCGACAGTTAAAGTCTGGATGGAAGAAGATTGCTTAAGCATTTAGGCAAGAGCTCCGTATTTTTTCTAAACGGAGTTTTTCATTTTGAAGATCCTTTGTAAAGTATCTGTTTACACACAACAAACAAAGAAAGGATCAGAAAAATGGAAAAAGAGAAAAAAGTTGTCGAAGTGCGCGTTGATGAGAAAGCAAAGGACTCTAAGGATCTGAAGCTTACTAAGGCAGGAATATCAAGGACACGATATGTAACAGTAGTAGGTATGTTCTCAGCTGTGTCATTTGTGTTGCAGCTTCTTGAGTTTCCGCTTGCCTTTATAATCCCGAGTTTTGTAAAGATGGATTTCTCGGACCTGCCTGCGCTTCTTGCGGCCTTCTCGTTAGGACCTATGGCAGGCGTTATGGTAGCACTTGTGAAGAACCTTCTTCATTCGTTCTACTCAATGTCGATGGGTGTCGGTGAACTTGCTAACTTCGCTCTGTGTGCGGCTTTTGTATGGACTGCCGGAATGATCTACAAGTACCGCAAGACCAGAAAGGGTGCGCTTGCAGCTTCGCTTATCGGTGCAGTTGTGATGGCCGGTATATCGTACCCTATAAATTTCTTTGTGACTTATCCGTTCTATGAAACAGCTTACCATCTGCCGGAGGAAGTCATCATCGGAATGTATAAGGCAATACTTCCGTCAGTTAATACTCTTACGGAATGCCTTCTTATATTTAACATGCCTTTCACTTTTGCAAAGGCAATGACATCAGTAGTGCTCACATGGCTTATATATAAGCCGCTTTCTCCTGTGATAAAGGGAAAGTATCGTAAACAGTAAGATTTAAAGGAGAGGGGAATGGCCGCTTCAGGTACTAAAAAGAAAAAGAAATGGATCAAATGGGTAGTAATAGCAGGAGTTGTGGTGCTGATATTCATCATATTCAGCATTTATTCAATGAATGCTGCAAACAATATGTTTGAAGACGACCCTGTTACAAAGAGAGACATACAGACATATCACAGTTTCACCGGTACTGTAGCACCTGTTACCGAAGAAAATGTGGTTCCTAAGCTTACAGGCTTAAAGATCGAAAAATATGCAGTTGAGGAAGGCGATGAAGTTAAGGCAGGAGACGTTCTTGTATATCTTGATGCTTCATCGATCGAGGACCAGATCGAAGAGCTGGAACTCAGTATGTCAATAAATGCGACCAATTCCGACATCTCCGTAAAGCAGGCATATAATCAGCTTTCAGCATACAGACGTGATCTGAAAGATGGCATCAACAGCCAGATGCTTACAGCATCACAGAATCTTGCATCAGCCGCTGCCCAGTTCAGACAGGCCGAGAGAAATTACAGAGATATTCTCAGCATGAATGCAGCAGGTGCTAACACAACACTTACCGGTGCACAGTATCAGGTTGATTCTGCTTATCAGGGTGTACGTCAGGCTCAGATAGGTCTTGATCAGGCAGACCATGCCAAGAGGCTTGGTGCAACAGCCATGAACGACCAGGAAACTCTTAATTTAAGCTATGAGAATGCCGAACGCGCACTTGATTCCGCATGGCTTTCATACAGAAATGCGGTTGCAAGCAGCAAGGCTGCTGCAATACAGAGCCAGAGCAACACAGAGGCCGCTCTGGATTCATATCTTGCCGCACAGAATTCTCTTCTTATGGCTTATCAGGCTTATCAGGTTGCAGAGCGCGGCACAAAGGATCAGCTTGAACTTTCGTATGAACAGGCAAAGAACGGTGCAAATACTGCGCTTAACGAACTTAAGTTATCAAGGCTTTATGAGAATCTTGAAGACTGTAAGGTAAAGGCACCCATGGACGGTGTTGTTACAAGCCTTCCCAAAAAGAGGGGCGATATGACTACCGCAACCGATCCAGTTGCAACCGTTACCTTATTCGACAGCATGAAGGTCAAGATCAAGATCAACGAGTATGATATGGCCGGCGCCGAGGAAGGCAAGGATGTAGTAGTTATCCTTAATGCCATTGATAAAGAGTACGAAGGAAAAATTTCAAAGATCGCACGTACAGCTACGGCTGAAAACGGCGTGTCATATTTCGAATCCGAGATCGAGTTCCCTGCAGATGAGCTGGTACGTATCGGTATGAGTGCCGAGATCCATCTGATCACAAATGATGTAAAGGGTGCTCTTACCGTAAAGAGCGATACCATAGAGCTTAATGAAGACGGCACGGCATATGTGCTTGTAAGAGGCAAGGACGGAAAGAGTGTAGATAAACGTGATGTTGAATGTGGTGCTTCGGACGGAACCTATACCGAGATAACCAAGGGCGTTTATGAAGGCGAGACGGCTCTTAAAGTACCGCTTTCAGCTGAAGAAATGATGGCTCAGATGATGATGGGAGAATAATGGTTTAATGATCGAGAATGCACCTGTCATCCTGAGAATGGAAGGCATAACAAAAGAATACCAGATGGGCGATGAGGTCTCTGTCGTACTTAAGGGCATAGATCTTGAAGTGCGACAGGGTGAGTTCCTTGCTGTGCTCGGTCCTTCCGGTTCGGGAAAATCAACTCTTATGAATATCATAGGATGTCTTGATGTACCCACTGCAGGAAACTACTGGCTTAACGGAAGACTCATCGCTGATGAGGATCAGACAAGCCTTGCGCATATTCGCAGTGCAGAAGTAGGATTTATATTCCAGTCATTCTATCTGCTTCAGAGACAGGATGCCTGGTCGAATGTGGAACTTCCCCTTATTTATGCAAATATGCATGAGAAAGACAGGAAAGCCCGTGTTGAAGAGATGCTCACTAAAGTTGGGCTGGCTGACAGAATGCATCATTTCCCGAATCAGCTTTCAGGAGGTCAGCAACAGAGAGTTGCGATAGCGCGTGCGATCGCAACAAACCCGACCATCCTTCTTGCTGACGAGCCTACCGGTGCGCTCGACCAGAAGACCGGTGCACAGGTTATGGAACTGTTCCATGAACTTAATGATGAAGGCCGCACGATAATCATGATCACGCATGATGCTAAGATAGCTGCACATGCGGAACGCATAGTCCGTATTCTTGACGGAAATATAAGTGAAGGAGAGCTTGAAGATGCTTAGTATAGCTGTTTTAAAACAGAGCATACAGATGGCTCTGCAGAATATCAGGGGCAATAAGATGAGATCGTTTCTCACCATGCTCGGTATCATGATAGGTGTAGGATCGGTAATTGGCCTTATAACAATGGTTCAGATCGCATCAGACAATGTCATGGGAAAGTTTTCCAAGCTCGGTGCAGGAACACTTACTATTTACACATATGAATCTCCGGTAAAGAGCGGACTTTCCGAAACAGATCTTAAAGATCTTGCTTCTATTGAAGGTGTGGGAGGTATTTCGCCTACCATCAGTTTCTTCTCTACGGCCGCCAATGACAAGGAAGCATTCAAAAAGATCAGGGTTGAAGGAAAGAATGCGGCATACTTTGCACGTAACAAAGACATAATCAAAGCAGGAAGGGCATTTAATGAAAATGATATGTCCGGCGATGTTTATGTATGCATAGTTGATGAACAGTTTATAAGACACGTGCTTTTAGGTAAGCAGGTACTTGGATCTACGGTGCGTATAGCGGGATATAAATACACGATAGTAGGCATCAGAGATAAGGACAATGGACTCAATTCCATGTTTACCGATACCAGCAAGCTTGACGGCAGTGTGATGATCCCTTATACAAATGCTCTTTCGATAACGGGAGCAGGAAATGTCACACAGGCAGAGGTTTATACGGCTGATGGGTACGAGCTCAGCGATATTGAATCGAGAGTAAGAAGTACACTTAAGAACATCTATAACGAGAATGATGATTTCTATCAGGTCATAAATATGGATGGCCTTTTGGATATGATGGATCAGGTATATGCGCTGCTTGGAACTATGCTTGGAGGTATTGCGTCCATAGCACTTGTTGTCGGCGGTATAGGCATCATGAACATGATGCTCACGAGCGTATCCGAACGTACGAAGGAGATTGGTTTAAGAAAGGCACTTGGAGCTGAACCGTCCAGAATACAGATACAGTTTCTTATAGAATCAATAGTTCTTTCAGTATGTGGCGGTATCATAGGTATAATCATTGGTGTGATAATTGCTGCAATATGTGCAATTGCCATGAATGTTGAATTTTCGGTTTCCGGAAGTGCCATAGCGCTCGGTTTCGGATTCTCCGCAGCAGTTGGTGTGATATTTGGCTGGATGCCAGCAAAGAGGGCCAGCGAACTCAATCCTATCGATGCATTGAGATCTGAATGATATTGTTATGTCGTTTTCGGCACCGGATTTTGGCTGCTGAAAGCGACAAATAAAAATACATTAAAAAGTGCTTGCAAATAAATAGAATATTTGATATATTTATCGTTGCGTGACAAATATAGAATTGCGAAGTGACGCAGCGCAAATGGAGAGGTATCGAAGCGGTCATAACGAGGCGGTCTTGAAAACCGTTTGGCGGCAACGCCACATGGGTTCGAATCCCATCCTCTCCGTTTTTTATTTTCAGAGGCACGATGTAACGACGGCGCCTCGATAACTGAATAGTTTGTTTTAGAAGCGAGCAAAGCGAGTACCCGCAAGGAGCCTGCTCCGAGCGGATGAGGAGGAAGAACGCAGCGTCAGCCGATGTCGGATTTATACGACGATGGCAACAGCGAAGTATCTTCCGATGCCATGGAGAAGTACCCAAGCTGGCCGAAGGGACACCCCTGGAAAGGGTGCAGGGCGTTAATAGCGTCGCGAGGGTTCAAATCCCTCCTTCTCCGTTCAACAGTTCTCGGAAACGAGGGCTGTTTTTTTATATCGCAGAGCCGCCGTAAGGAAAAATGTCAGCTAAAGCTGACCGGCGGCTCGCGGGCGAGTAGGGTGCGATTACATCTTCCCTACTCGATTGCTGAGATCATGTATTCCGAAAGCATATCTGAATCTATACTGAAATCGTCCTGATTTCCCTGGATTATGTAAAACGCCAGCAATTTTTCTGTGACAAAAAATCTTTCTGTAAGAAATAAAGCTTGTTTTCGTTGGTTTATGTAAAGCGGTAGCAATTTTTCAGTGACAAAAAATCTTTCTGGAAGGAATAAAACTTGATTTCAATGCTTTATGTAAAGCGCTAGAAATTTTTTAGTGATGAAAAATCTTTCTGGAAGAAATGAAGCTTGTTTTCGTTGGCTTATGTAAAGCGGTAGCAATTTTTCAGTGACGAAAAATCTTTCTGGAAGAAATGAAGCTTGTTTTCAATGCTTTATGTAAAGCGGTAGCAATTTTTTAGTGATGAAAAATCTTTTTGGAAGAAATAGAACTTGATTTCAATGCTTTATGTAAAGCGGTAGCAATTTTTCTGTGACAAAAAATCTTTCTGGAAGAAATAAAGCTTGTTTTCCTTGGCTTATGTAAAGTAATATCAATTTCTCAGAAACGAAAACGGCTTGTAGGAGATGAAAAGCTTGAATATTAGGGTTTATGTAAAATGCAAACAATGATTCACAGGCAAGATTAATATATGACTGAGAATAATGTTCTGTCTCATGTGTTATAATAAACTCGTTGCAAAAACAAATTACAGGAGGACTTGCATAATGGAATTTACCGAGCTTGTTAAAAAGAGATACTCATGTAAAAAATACGACAGCAGAAAAGTTGAAAGGGAGAAACTGAATGCCATTCTTGAGGCAGGCAGACTTGCACCAACTGCAAAGAATACACAGGAGCAGCATATTTATGTGCTGGAGTCAGAGGAGAATCTTGCAAAGGTTGATAAAGCATCGCCCTGCAGATACGGCGCACCTACTGTTCTTGCAGTTGCTTATGATAAGAATCAGATCTATACATATCCGGGCGGAAAGCGCACATCTGATTCCGAAGATGCCGTGATAGTTGCAACCCATCTTATGCTGGCTGCAGCAAATGAAGGCGTGGACAGCTGCTGGCTGAACTGCTTTGATCCTGAGATGATCGAGAAGAATCTGAACATTCCTGAAAATGAAGAGATAGTTATGCTTCTTGATCTGGGATATGCTGCGGAAGGCGCAGGTCCTCTTCCTAATCACGAAAACAGAAAACCTTTAAGTGAAACCGTGACCTATATGTAATCCTTTTTTATTTCACTTCATCAAAGCCTCTTTATCAGTGCATCTGATAAAGAGGTTTTTTATTTTACAGGAACCTCTTGTTAAAATATAATTGCAGATTTAATTCCTATCAGTTGGATAGGTTTAAAATACATATTAATACATGGTATGTCAATCGTATAATTACTAACTCATTTTTTTAATTATCTACAACTTCCTACACCATGCAGCTACTCTGACGGTGTTTAAGTGAGCCTCAGCAGTTCTCGAAAATGCATTGATCCACCAGGAACGTCCTGCCAGGATGGCGGGACGAGTTTACAACGCCACACGGATGTGGCGTGTGAACGTTTCCGGAATACACCCATAGTTTGCAGCATTTTCACCGGAACTGCTTGGCGAACGATTTCGCCGTCAGAGAAGGCTGCACGGTGTAAGGAAGTTGGTTATATAAAAGTGAAATGACTAGTAAAATCAAGGCTTAACAAAGAATTTAAAAAAATTTTTAAAAAAGTTGTTGACAAGAAATGGTTTCGGTAGTAATCTAATCAAGTCGCCCGATAAAGCGGGTGAACGCAGAACATTGACAAAAAAACATTAATGCAACCCCGAAAATATTCCATTTAACAAATGAATTTTTTCGGAAGAACGATTCTGAATTTAAACAGTAAACGAGGAAACTAAAAGCCAGAAAGTAATTTCTGACAACAGTTTCGAACACTTTTATCGAGAGTTCGATCCTGGCTCAGGATGAACGCTGGCGGCGTGCTTAACACATGCAAGTCGAACGGGGTTTACGAGAAGCTTGCTTTTTGTAAACCTAGTGGCGGACGGGTGAGTAACGCGTGAGTAACCTGCCTTAGACTGGGGGATAACACTTAGAAATAGGTGCTAATACCGCATAAGCGCACAGTGCCGCATGGCACAGTGTGAAAAACTCCGGTGGTCTAAGATGGACTCGCGTCTGATTAGCTAGTTGGTGAGGTAACGGCCCACCAAGGCGACGATCAGTAGCCGGCCTGAGAGGGTGAACGGCCACATTGGGACTGAGACACGGCCCAAACTCCTACGGGAGGCAGCAGTGGGGAATATTGGACAATGG
>JAEEGJ010025811.1_pt1 | contig 11984 bp, 9 predicted proteins | sample 8958761 | NCBI WGS metagenome assembly JAEEGJ01 (sample SAMN16246546, study PRJNA631951) | gut metagenome | biome: gut microbiome; feature: rumen; material: RS-attached | host: Bos | place: Iran: Karaj | collected 2018-10 | reverse complement strand
ACCTCTATTATGGAGAATCCTTTCGACATCCATCTCGAAGGATTTTTTATTTTGCCCATACATCTCTCTCCATTGAAATTAAAGCACAACTATTCTAATTATATTTATTATTCGTGATATTTTAAATCCGCACAAACAATAGCCAAAAAAAAATAAAGAATAGATTCCAATATATTAGAACTATTTCACACTATCGATAAAAATATCTATATTCGATAGTATGGATCTTCAGAAACAAAAATATTGAAATCAAACTCTCAATTTATTGCAATATCAGTTGTATTTTCTAGAATTATTAACAGGTGCCGCATAATACCTGGTTACAAATTCCTGCTCCGGCTGTGGAATTCCTTTAAGTCTAGATGCAAACTTTTCTTTATCTTCTGCTGAAACCAGTGAATCATCTCCGGCGGCTACCAGATTTGACGGAAACAAATGGTAATTCTGATGAATAAATCTGTCGATATGAGTAGCAAGTTCATCCGGAGTTTCAAAATCGTCCGTTATAACGTCACCAACTTTAACATAGATCCGCCCCTTATAGCCGGTAATTCCATTGACAATACTGTCTATATCCTCAAATTCACTTTTCTGGTATTCACCTGTTCTACTCTTTTCATACAGTTCATGAGCTTTACCTGCATCACCAGGATCAAATTCGTACGAAATCGATACCGGTACAATATTAAGCTCTTTAACATATTCATTAAAAGGGATCTTAAGTTTCTTTCCGGACATGTAAAACATCTTTAATATAGCCGGATCAGTCTCATCATTTCCATCCTTTGCCCTTCCTTCCCTTTGGGCAATCCATATTGAATGATTTTCCTTTAATGACAATCTTATGTAATCTGAAAGTTCAGCCAATGCCTTTAACAGTTCCCTGCCCTTGGAAGATCTGTTCACAATAAAACTCTGGTTAAGTTTCATCAGATCAGTTGCAACCGGTCTGCGCAACAAATTATCACCAATGGCAATTCTTACCGTCGGAAGATTATTCTTATGCAGGCCGAAATCCACCAGCGCAGGATCCAGGGCTATATCCCTGTGATTGGAAATAAAAAGATAGCCGACATCTGGTTTCAGTTTCTCAAATCCCTCAAATACCACACCGTCAGTATTGTTTTTAATCATGCTTTCCATGAATTTGGCCACATAATTCTGCAATTCGGCAACCGTCTTTATGTTTCCGTACTTTTTCCGCAGAACATACCTGATCATTGGCTTGAGCAACCAGCTTAAAAAACTGAGTTTTTTAAACTGGAAATTTATAATCTGCTTAACTACATCCTCATTACTCATGATTCGTTCAATTGCTGCCGGAACCTCATCATCGCGATAAGGTCTTATATTATCGAATCTGCTGTCTTCACTTGTTTCTACTGTCATAATCACCTCTAATTTTTTGTTCATTCTATCAAAAAAAACCATCAATAAACAAATAAACGGAACAAGTACAATTTCCACCAGCCAGTGTTACTAACGGTATAGATATCCGGTCAGATCTGTTTCGGTCCGATTTGGTATCAGCCTCCAGCGTTTTTTTTGAATCAGAAATATCGTCTGCCGGCAAAAACTCGCTCATATAATTATTAAATAATGAAAATAAACAAAAAATTTAATAAAATTTTAATAAATAGTATTATTTTTTTGTATAATAAAAGAATTAGGGATTAATTCGCTTAAAATAATAAAAAATATATTAAGGAAAATAAAATGGTACTAGGAAAACCTCTTTCAGATCCGACGACTGAATGGTTTATTATGCATAGTCATAAAAGGAAATATCCTGCTAAAAGCACGATTATTCATGAAGGCGAAAAAGCTGATACATTGTATTACGTAATTTCAGGTTCGGTAGCAGTACTAATCAAAGATGAGGAAGGCAAGGAAATGATCCTGTCTTATCTCAACAAAGGTGATTTTATCGGCGAGCTTGGTCTGTTCGATGAATCTGAAGATCCTAGACGTACAGCATTTGTAAGAGCTAAAGGACCTTGTGAAGTTGCTGAAATTTCCTATAAAAAGTTTAAGCAGTTAATTCAGGTTAACCCTGATATTCTGATGAGACTGTCAGCCCAGATGGCGCGCCGTCTGCAGAATACTTCACAGAAAGTTAATAACCTTGCTTTCCTCGATGTTGCTGGACGCATTGCACAGACTCTGCTGAATCTGGCTCACCAGCCTGACGCTCTTACCCATCCTGACGGAATGCAGATTAAGATTACCCGACAGGAAATCGGTCAGATCGTTGGCTGTTCAAGAGAAACCGTTGGCAGGATCCTTAAGATGCTTGAAGATCAGGGTAATATTTCTGCACACGGAAAGACAATCGTAGTGTACGGAACCAGATAACCTTAATCCCGATTAAAAGAAAGCACTGAGTTAAGAAACCCGGTGCTTTTTTATTTTAGCAATAATTGTTATCCAAATTTGATCAGGGACCAATCCAAATAAAGATCCGGCATATCTGCCGGATCTTTATAAAAAAGTAATATCTATCCGAACAACGACAATACTACTTGGCGTGAGCTGCAATAAAGTCCTTTACTGCCAGTTCAAACTTATCCATTCCAAGTTCAAACTCTTCTCTAGATATATTCAAGGCCGGAGCAAAACGAACAACATTTTTTCCAGCGACAAGGAGAAGCAGATTATGATCTATGGCAGCCTTCAGCATTTTACCGGACTCACCGTCATATTCAGGTTTCAACACTGCACCGATCAGTAAACCTTTACCTCTGATTTCAGAGAAACATCCGTACTTATCATTGATCGCATTAAGACGCTCAAAGAACCAGGCGCTTCTTTCATTAACTCCTTCAATAAATTCAGGAGTTTTAATAATCTGCAATACTTTATCAGCAACTGAACATGCCAATGGATTTCCACCGAAGGTGGTTCCGTGAACACCAGGTGTAAATACAGCCGCCACTTCTTTAGTGGCCATAATGGCACCGATTGGGAAACCTCCTGCAAGCCCCTTGGCAGTTGATAAAATATCAGGAGCAACACCATAATGCATATAAGCATAGAGTTTACCTGTTCTGGCATTACCAGTCTGGACTTCATCAAAAATCAGCAGTGCGTGATTCTGATTGCATAATTCTCTTACCTGTTTCAGGAACTCAGGATCTGCCGGAATAATTCCACCTTCGCCCTGAATTGGTTCCAGCATTACTGCACAGGTCTTCTCGCTTATGGTTTTCTTCAATGCCTCAATATCATTAAAAGGAATGTGCGTAATAGCTGTCGGATTAGGACCGAATCCGTCTGAATAATGATGCTGACCGCCAACTGTCACTGTGAACAAGGTTCTGCCGTGGAAAGACTGAACAAAAGAAATGATTTCATCCTTTTCTGCACCGTATTTTTCCAATGCATATCTGCGTGCAAGCTTCAGAGCAGCTTCATTTGCTTCAGCACCGGAATTACAAAAGAACACTTTGTCAGCAAAAGTCTCTTCAACGAGCTGCTTTGCCACAGATATCACCGGCTCATTGGTCATAAGATTACTTACATGCCATAACTTCCCGGCCTGTTCGCGAAGTGTTTCAACCAGCTGTTCGTTGCAGTGTCCGAGAGAATTTACAGCAATACCTCCTGAAAAATCGATATATTCTCGATCTTCCTGATCCCACAGGCGGCTGCCTTTACCTCTCACCATAACAAACTGAGGTGGTGTAAAAATAGGAAAGTAATACTGATCAAACATTTCTCTGGTTATATTGGACATTTTGCTACTCCTTTATTATTTTTTAAGTATAAATCCGACAGTCTGCTGAACTTCCTTTAAAGTTGCACTTGCTCTTGCACTGGCTTTTTCTGCACCTTTTGAGAATACACTCAGCAGATAATCTTCATCAGCACGGAATTCAGCATATTTCTTCTGAATCGGTTCCAGGAACGCTACTACCGCATCTGCAACTTCACTTTTAAGGTGACCGTACATCTTTCCTTCAAAATTCTTTTCCAGCTGTTCTACCGGTACATTAACAACACAGCTCATAAGATCGAGAAGATTTGACACTCCTGGTTTATTCTCTTTGTCATAACGGATTACCGGCGGTTCATCTGAATCAGTTACCGCCCTCTTAATCTTCTTAACAATTGATTTCGGATCTTCGAGCAGAGTAATTACATTATTACGGTTATCATCCGACTTACTCATTTTTTTCTCAGGATTCTGCAGCCCCATAATCTTGGCACCGTGTTCCGGAATGTAAGGTTCAGGCAGTGTGAAAACCGGACCGTACAGATTGTTAAAACGCTCTGCTATATCACAGGTAAGTTCAAGGTGCTGCTTCTGATCGATTCCTACCGGTACCAGATTGGCTTTATATAGAAGAATGTCTGCGGCCATAAGACACGGATAGTCAAACAAGCCCACGGTAACATTATTTTCATAACGGGCCGATTTGTCCTTGAACTGTGTCATACGTGAAAGCTCACCCATCTGGGTGTAACAGTTCAAAATCCATCCAAGTTCAGCATGCTCATGAACATGAGACTGAAGAAAAACCGTACTTTTATCAGGATCGATTCCTACTGCCAGATACATAGCCAGAGTATTGAAACAGGCATCATGAAGCTTTTTAGGATCCTGACGAACAGTAATTGCATGTTCATCTACTACACAGTATATGCAATCGTAAGAATCCTGCATTGCAACCCACTGACGCAATGCACCGATATAATTACCGATTGACAGTTCACCTGAAGGCTGAGCCCCGCTGAAAATAATTTTTTTAGACATATAAGAATTTATCCTAATACAATTTCTATAATTTTACTAAAATCATCAAGTACATAAGACGGATTAAACGACGCTATCGGTTTACTGTAATTATAACCGTATGTCAACCCGACAGATCTCATACCTGCATTGCGGGCGGCCAGTACGTCATTGGATGAATCGCCAACCATGAGTGCGTTTGAACAGTCCACCGACAGTTTTCTGCAGATCTGAAACAGAATTTCAGGATCAGGTTTTTTAGTCGCTAAAATTCCTCCACCGACAGTCACATCAAAGATACTTTCCAGTTCGGCAGCTTTAAGCCACGGTTTGATGTAAATATCCGGTTTATTGGTTGCGATTGCCAGTTTAATGCCGTGTTTCTTTAAATCTTTCAATGTTTCTCTTACGCCTGGGAAAAGAGAAAAATTGGAAGAAATCTCATCCATGTAGATCTCAAAATAATCCCGACGTACCTTTTGAAAAAGTTCCGGATCTATATCAGACTCAGTTACATCAAAACGGTTCGTTATCGATCTCTGTATGAGACGATCCGCACCGTTGCCCACAAATCCGCGTATACGATCCTCTCCAGGAAAAGGAAGATTGTTTCTTTCCAATGCCCGCTTTACCGACAAGGCAATCTGAGGAACAGTATCTGCCAATGTACCGTCCAAATCAAATATAACAAGTTCGATCTTTTGCACAGCCGGTTTCATCTGCAAATCCGTTATTCTCTCAATTCGCGACGGAAATCAGCAATCACTTTGCTGTAGTCCGGTTGGCTGAATATAGCAGATCCTGCAACAAACATATCCGCTCCGGCCTTAGCGATCTGGGCAATATTGCCGACTTTGACGCCGCCGTCAACCTCAAGTCTGATATCAAGATTACTGTCATCGATTATTTTCCTTACCTGTGCAAGCTTTTCAAGAGTCGAAGGAATAAAACTCTGCCCGCCAAATCCTGGATTTACCGACATAAGCATGATAATATCCAGTTTATCCAGCACGTAATCAAGGTAGGATAAAGGTGTAGCAGGATTGAACACCAGTCCTGCTTTCAGACCAAATGATTTAATCAGCTGAAGAGTGCGATCTATATGTTTTGATGCTTCCGGATGGAACGTGATAAAAGAAGCACCGGCTTTAGCAAACATTGGAACCAGTTCATCCACAGGTTCTACCATCAAATGAACATCAATTGGGCTGGTTATGCCATATTTTCTTAACGCTTCGCAAACCAGCGGTCCGATAGTAAGATTTGGTACGTAGTGATTATCCATCACGTCAAAGTGAATAACATCGGCTCCTGCAGAGAGAACATTATCAACCTCCTCTCCCAGTTTTGCAAAATTTGCAGAAAGGATCGACGGAGCGATCCAATATTCCTTTTTCATCAACTCTCCGAATATAATCTTTAACTGTGCCTAATTATACCAAACAATAATATGTTACACTCTTGAATTTTAAGGTATTTTGTCAGTTAAGGTTCTTGCTTGATAAGAGATATAAAAAAGGCTGAAGGAAACAGTTCCCCCAGCCAGATAAATTAAAGGTTAAAAACTATAGACGCTCTTTCTCAACTGCAGCCATAGATTTAGCAAAAGCGCCGTTTCCAAGCTTCTTGGCAGCTGCGGAGGCCTCTTTCTGGTTGGAATAATACCCAACAACCAGAACATACTTTAATGCATTGTTCTTTCTTTCGTAGACAAAAGCGTTAGAACCGTATTTACCAACTTTGGCCTGCAAATCACCCTTGTTTGCAGAACAGGCAACCTGCACCACAAAGTTTTTGGCGGAAGGTGCCGCAGCTGATTTAACAGGTGCAGCTTTAGCTGAATTATTTGAAAGTTCAGCAAAAGATTTTACCTCGCCAGCCTTGAGAGATGAATTATTTTGAGGTTTGGTGTTATTCTGTGCAGTCTTAACATCCTGCTTGGCTGTCTCTTTTCGATTCTGAGTCTTTGAATCTTTATTGTTAGCAACCTGCTGAGTTTTATTATCTTTGTTATTTGCAGCTGTTTTAGGCTCATTCTTAGGAGTTGCAACATCTTTCTTTACTTCAGTGTCTGGTTTGGCTGGAACAACCGGTTCACTTACCGCCGGAGTTGTCGGTGCAGTATTTGAAACGGAATTATCAACAATAACAGGGATCTCATCGGCAGGCTTGGATGAAGGTTCATTTTTATTTTCTACAATAACGGTATTAACCTGTTCTTGAACTTTTTCAACTTCCTGCTGCATTGTTTTGGCCTGATCATCGATTTTGTTCTCAACAATCTTAACCTGTTCTTTAAGATCTTTTTCAATCTTGTTGATATTCTGGATATTATCTTCGCTGGTTACAGGATTTTTAACTTCGGCTGAAACAGGAGCATCAATATTGATATCATTGCTTCCGGACATCATATTATCTATAACCTGATTTTCGATCATGCTGTCGTCTTCATCATCTTCATGACCGTTTACCTGGGCGTTCTCTATCAATGTCATTATCTGCTGCGGTTTCTGCTGAACCACTACCTCTTCCGGATTCGATACATTCTGTTTTTTAAGCAACAGAGAAACAATACCGATCAGGATCAGCGCAAGAACGACTGCAACAGCAATGACAATAGTCTTGTTTGGTCCGGCTGGTTTTTCAATGGTATATTTCGCTGCACGCGGGGTTTCTTCATTGGGAACAATAGTTTTAGGAGATTCTGCATTATTATCTAAATCGTCCTCATTAAAATTCATTCCTGACATTTCGTTATTCTCCACAAATTTTACAATTTCTGCGGGTAATGTCCCGCAATTTTCAATTAAACCAATAAAAAAGTCGTGATCGTCAAACTGCGACAGCAACTTTTTTTCTAAATAGTACTTAAGAAGATTTTTCTTATCCCTGACATTCAGATGCGGGATCGTAATTTCACTTACATCAGCAAGGTTGTCACGGTAAAGAAGCCCTGACAGCAAACGGCTGGTCGATACAACGATAGATATATTAAGACTTTGTTTGTACTGATCAAAGAAATCGTACAGTTCAAGCAAAAATTTACCATCATCAATGCAGTCAACAGAATCAATAACAAGAAGACCGTCAGTCCTTGCTATATCAAACATCTGACACGTATCAATCAGGGGATCATTTTCATCAAAGGAAAGACTGTTGAAAAAACCTTTTATCAAGCCGCTTCTGATCTGCACAGCATTGGAAGAAATTCCTGAATATCCTAAAATACTTTTCTTACTGCGCTTCTGATAATAGGTAATAACTGCTTCACATATGGTTGTTTTCCCAGCGCCAATCTCACCGTTTAGAACAATAAAACAAGGGGAATGAGAGATTAATCCGATTATGTTTTTGATAATCTCAATCTGTGAAACCAGTAACTTCCCCCCTTTATTCATTGATAAACTATCCCTCTATGGCTCTGACAACCAGCTCTTCAGGCACATCTGAAAATACTGCAGATTTACCAAAACCTGTTGGTAAAACATAACGGATAGATCCGTTCTTAACTTTTTTATCATGGATCATAATTTTAAAGAAATCCTGATATGACATAGTATCTGGAGCTTTTACAGGAAGTTTGGCATTCGTAAGCAAATTAACAATCCGCTCAACATAATCCTTTTCTAGATAATTTCTATGTAGGGCTACTTTAGCAGCCAGGACCATTCCGGCAGCAACGGCTTCGCCGTGAAGCCATACACCATAGCCCATAAAAGATTCAATTGCATGACCAAAGGTATGACCTAAATTCAGCAGAGCTCTGACACCGCCTTCTCTCTCATCCTGATGAACAACTTCAGCTTTTATTGAACAGCAGGTATAAATCATGTGTTCAAGCTTTTCATTGTCAAGCTCCATAATTCCAGAAATATTGTGTTCCAGGAAGCTGAAAAAATCATAATCCCATATGATGCCGTACTTGATTACTTCGGCCAATCCGGCAGAAATTTCTCTAGCTGGTAAAGATTTAAGACAGTCAAGATCAATAACAACAGCTTTCGGCTGGTAAAATGCACCGATCATATTTTTACCAAGTGGATGATTAACCCCGGTTTTACCTCCAACGGATGAATCAACCTGGGATAGGATTGTAGTCGGAACCTGAATAAAATCAACGCCGCGCTGATAAGATGCTGCAGCAAAACCGGACAAATCACCGATCACGCCGCCTCCCAGGGCAATAACTGTACAATCACGTCCCAAAGCACCTTTCAGCATATGAGTAATTATTTCATTAAAGCTGTCAAGAGTTTTATATTTCTCCCCATCAGGAAGTATGCAGGTACTTACATTATAAGAACCAAGAGTACGTTTTAATCTTTCTAAATATAGAGGTGCAACAGTATCGTTGGTAACGATCATCACATCTTTATGTCGGATGGCACTGCTGAAATACTTAACATCATCAATAAGGCCATTTCCTATATATATAGGATAACTTCTTTCACCTAATTCAACCTTTAAGACCTTCATTACTATGTTCTCTCAATCATTTTAACTATATTCTGAGCTACAGTCTTGGCGTTGTGCAAACTGGTATCAATTATAAAATCGGCAATTTCACGATAAAAAGGCTCTCTTTTCTGCATTAATTCAGATAAAGTTTTAAGCGGATCGGGGTTCTGCAATAACGGTCTGCGGCGATCTTTAAGGGTACGTTTATACTGTGTTTCAACGGGAGTATACAGATATACAACTATTCCTCTGGCGGATAGGTGCTGTCTGTTAGCAGGTGTAATCACTGCCCCGCCGCCTGTGGCAAGAATAATCCCCTGTCTTTGTGTTAAATCGTCAATTACCGCTTCCTCCCTTTTTCTGAAACCGGCTTCACCTTCAACATCAAACACCCAGGAAATATCAGCACCGGTTCTCTTCTCTATTTCAGTATCGGAATCTACAAATTCTAAATGCAAAAATTCAGAAAGATATTTCCCGATTGTACTCTTTCCTGCCCCCATCGGGCCAATTAAAAAAACATTACGATTATCAGACATTTTTGACAAATAAAAACTATAAATCAATCACAAAACAGAATCATTTTAACATTTTTGGCAGTTTATATCACGAAAAAAAGCCGGCTCATAGAGCCGGCTCAACATGAATAAATACTCAGTACTTCAAAGATTACTGTTTATCAATAACAATCTTAGGAGTTACGAATACCAACAGTTCCTTCTTACGGTTGGAATCATTAGTATATCTGAACAGAGCACCGAGGTAAGGGATATCACCTAACAGAGGTACCTTAGATACACGTTTGGTAAGTTCCTGCTGGTAAATTCCGCCAAGTACGATGGTTTCGCCATTTTCAACCAATACCTGGGTTTCAACTCTCTGAGTATTGATAGATCTCTCACGACCGTTACCTGTTGAAACTTCCTCACCCAAAGTATCCTGTGTAACAACAAGATCAAGAATAATTCTGTTATCAGGTGTAATTTGAGGAGTAACCTTCAAACTCAATACAGCTTTCTTCCATTCAGTAGATGTTGCACCAGAGGAGGTTGAAACTTCTGTAGGTACGTCCACACCTTGCTCGATCAGAGCTTCTTTCTGATTGGCTGTGGTAACTCTTGGTGAAGAGATAACTTCAGCTTTGTTTTCAGTCTCTAATGCAGACAGATACATATCAACAAGGATGTTATCCCAAATCTTACCGATAGAAATACCGAATCCATTCTTTACAGTATCAAAGGCAGTCTGAGACATCCAGTGACCATGATTATTCACAGAAGTACCGTCAGATCTAGTTCCACCATTTAAATCCCAATACAAATTATCAGCATCTTTCATACCATAAGGATCCAAAGTTGTATTTCCTGCTGTTGGGGTAGAAGACTGAGGGAAATTATGCTGATTCATATTATTCTTACTGAGAGACCAGTTTACGCCGAGTTCTTCAGACACAGTATCATCGATAGTAACAATTCTAGCTTCGATAGTAACCTGTTTAACAGGAATATCAAGTTTCTGTACCAGATCCTGAATCTTATCAATAGTCTCAGCAGTATCCTTTACAATAAGGGTATTAGTTCTCTGATCAACTGAAACAGAACCGCGATTAGTCAGAATTCTGCCATTGCCTTCTTTATTTGAATCACTGGAAGCAACAAGCAGAGCGGCTATTTCGGAAGCTTTGGCATAGTTAACCTGAACATACTCTGTAACTAAAGGAGCCAGTTCCTCTACCTTCTTCTGACCCTGCAGTTTCTGCTCTTCAAGATCAGCTAATTCCTTAGCCTGAGCAACCAAGAGAATATTTCCGTCTAAGCGTTTATCCAAACCTTTAACTCGAAGGATGGTCTCTAAAGCCTGCTCCCAAGGTACACTATCCAAACGGATGGTAATATTACCTCTAACAGTATCAGTAGTTACCAAGTTAAAATTGTTAAAGTCTGCAATCAACTGAAGCACAGTTCTAACTGGAACATCCTGGAAGTTCAAAGAAATAGGTTTACCGTTATATTTTGGCATTTCCTTCTTTGTTTCTTTCTTCTTGGATACATTAACTACAAACTGATTGCCCTTCTGCTCCGTTTTATAATCAACCCTGCCATTGAAAGCTATATCTACAAACGCAGTATTACCCTGCCTTGACACATGCATAGACTTAACAGGAGTACCAAAATCAGTTACATCGTAAGTCTGAAGCTGATCAGCATTAACACCGGTAGCATTGAATCTTACACGCAATGAATTGCTTGAACGCTGAGATACATCAACTGCAGCGGAGTTGTTATCGAGTCCGATAACAACAACACCGTCATTGCCGTTCTTTCTAAAATCAACGTTGTTGATCGAGTTGATTGTAGCAACACCGGCATTTGAGTTAGCTTTAGCCGCAGTAGCCTTACCGTTCTGACCCAGGGTAACTACAAGAGAATTACCATTTTGGGCAATGTTATAAGGTACCAGATCTTTCAATCCAACCTTCAACTGCAAATCAGTTCCAGAGGTGCCAATATTAACATCTTTTACAGCACCGCTGTTCACAGAAACAACATTTTTGCCAAAATCAGACTGAGAATCTGCAACATTAACTAACAGATAATTTGGACGATACTTCAAAACATCTGTATAGGAAACACTTTCGTCAAATTCAAATTCAATTGCAGTCTGTCCAACCATCGCAGAGTTGACTTTAACTTGTTGAAGTCTAGCAGCGTCAGCAGGTAAACAAGCACCAGCTAAAGTTGCCAATCCTACCAACAGACCAATTTTAGTTCTACGTAATTTCATATTTAAT
>JAEEGJ010025804.1_pt1 | contig 11986 bp, 6 predicted proteins | sample 8958761 | NCBI WGS metagenome assembly JAEEGJ01 (sample SAMN16246546, study PRJNA631951) | gut metagenome | biome: gut microbiome; feature: rumen; material: RS-attached | host: Bos | place: Iran: Karaj | collected 2018-10 | reverse complement strand
TTCTATCGTATCCAGAAAGCTCAAGGGTGTAGGCATGAACGTAATCGCTTACGATCCTTATGTTCCCCAGGAGAAGTTCGACAAGCTCGGAGTTACAAGATGCAAGACTCTTGATGAACTCCTTCCCCAGTGTGACCTCATCACACTCCACACACCTAAGACAAAGGAAACATACGGCATCCTTTCTAAGGAGCAGCTCTATAAGTGTAAGAGAGGCGTTAGAATCGTTAACGCTGCAAGAGGCGGTCTTGTTAACGAGCAGGATCTCGCTGATGCTTTGGTTGAAGGCCAGGTTGCAGCTGCAGCTATTGACGTATTCGACAAGGAGCCTTCTTACAACAAGGCACCTGGCGAGCAGGAGTTCGACAACGTTCTTCTCCACGCTCCTCACTGCTACATCACACCTCACCTCGGAGCTTCAACAGTTGAAGCTACAGCAAAGGTTGGTCAGGGCATCGTTGAACTCATCGACGGCGCTTTGAAGGGTGAGCTCGTTGCAGCAATCAACATGCCTCAGTTCTCCGGCAGCATCGAAGACATCAAGCCTTACTGCTCACTCGCTGAGAAGATCGGTCTTATGTACTATCAGGCTGAAGCTACACCTATCTCCAAGGTAGAGGTAAGATACAGAGGCGAGCTCGCTGAGAGCACAGGTACAGGCATCATCACACTCTCACTCATGATGGGTCTTTTGAGAGGTATGGGCAACGATCACGTATCTTATGTAAATGCCAAGGAGTGCATGGATGAGAGCGGTATCGAAGTAATCGAGACAAAGACTGAGTCAATCCAGAAGTACAACAACCTCATCAACGTTAAGTTCATCACAGAAGACGGCCGTGAGCTCAAGATCAACGGTACAGTATTTGAACCCAACACAGAGGTTATCGTTTCTTTCTTCGGTTACGAGATGAACTGCCCTCTGTCTTCCACAGTACTCGCTCTCAAGAACAATGACGTTCCGGGCGTTATCGGAAGAATCGCAACAATCCTCGGCAAGCACAACATCAACATCGTTTCAATGCATTGGGGAAGAAAGAACCAGGATGGTTCTGACAACCCGCACGCACAGGCATTCGTTGCTGTTGAGCAGCCTATCTCACAGGATATCATCGAAGAGCTTAAGGCAGCTGAGGGCGTCCTCCGCGTATCACTCTTAGAGCTCTCTTAATTAATTACTTAATAACAAAGATTCAGACCGCAGGGGTAAACCAGTGAAATACCATTATTCGAGAAAAGAAGGTTGGCTGGGAAATCCCTGCGGTCTTGTTTATTTCAAAGGAAAATACCATCTGTTCTTCCAGCTCAATCCTTATCTTCCGAGATACGGACTGATGCATTGGGGACATGCTACATCTGAAGATCTCATGATCTGGGATGAATGTCCCGTAGCGATCAGCCCTGACAGGGAGATGAGCTGTAATTCAGGATGCGCAATTGTCCACGACGGCAGGATCTGGATTTTCTATAACGCGACCTCCGAGATGGGAGAAGAGATGATCCTCGCGGCAAATTCCGAAGACGGAATCAGTTTCACAAAGCTCGAAAGAATTTGCTTAAAAACACCTTTCGAGGGTGATTCCAAATTCAGGGAACCGTTTGTTTTCAAATTCGGAAATGAATTCCGCATGTTCGTTGGTGCCGGCAAAGACGGCATTGCGAAGGTTTTGCAGTACCGATCAGCAGATCTATTAAACTGGGAATACATAGGCGAACTCTTATCTGACGGCAGATATGGCAGTGTCATTGAACAGCCCGCCGTTATTGAGGTTGACGGTAAATATGTGTTCGCAATCCAGAGTGAGAGACATCTGCCTACAAAGGTCCTGTTCGCTTCAGGCGATTATAACGGTGAGAGTTTTACTTTCGACGATGAGAAGGAAAACTTCAAGCCCGTTGATCTCGGAAGTGATTTCTTCAATCCCGTTGTAGGCGAAGATGAAGAGGGAAGACCGCTTCTGATCGCGTGGATGTTCTCAATGAAGATGAATGAGGCTGCGATCAGTTCTCCGCGCGAGATCACCGTGTCCAGGAAGAATGAAGTATGCCTTATTCCGTATGGAGATTTTGCCAGAAGGACCATTAAGGAGAGCCGGTTTGTAAGCTATGGTTCAGGACGTCTGAGAGTCCAGTTTGAAGGCCGCACACTTTTCGACAAGGCATACAGGGAATGCCCTGAAATAAGGGTTTTGGAAGATATCGGAACCGTTGAAGTGTTCCTCGACGGCGGCAGGGAAAACATCTCACTTTTTGTTTGCTGATCACCATGACGAAGATATTAAAAGAAGGCACGGGATATCAGATCCTCTATAAGGAGAGAGGAGAAGACAGCGAGAAGATCGCGTCTTTCGGGATGGCGTGCCTGTCGAGGCTCGATGTTCCGGTTCCGGGCATAATCGCAGCAGCGGATTCAGGCAAAAGGATCCGTTTGATCGATAAGAAATATTATCTCGTATGTCAGGGCAGGTTTGAGGAATCACAGGGCGTTATGGAAGACCTGCTGTTCCACGATTCCCGCAGCAACCGCACATTCCCCGTAAAGAGAATGAGGAAGGGCGTTAAGGAAGCGAGATTAAGATACGAAGTCCTGGCCTATAACGAAGAAAAAGACACATCATTTGTATCCGTAGTTCTTGATACGGGACGCACGCATCAGATCAGGACGCAGTTCGCGTCAAGAAAACATCCTCTCGCAGGAGACGGTAAATACGGCAGCAGGATCAAGTGTCCGATTGCTCTTGTAATGGCTGAACTTACCTACGATGAGGGAGAGGGAACTGCTCCAATAACGGTTAAGATCGATCCTAAGGAAGAACTTCCTGAAGTCTGATATCAGTTGCCCCAATCGGGTGCTACTACTTCCGTGTACTGGCCGGGAGTTACCTTGTAAACAACGAGGTCCTCGTATCTGTATACTTCTGTTCCCAATGCCATGAAAGTATATGCGTTGTCGTAACCGTACTTAAATCTTTCCATGTCACCGTCGATGATGTACTCGATCTGATACTTGTTGATGATTCTCTGAACTTCATTCGTATTCTGGCTTAAGTACAGGGTGTCAATATCTGTGTGTCTCGGTCCGATGTAAAGCTTCCAAACATCCTTTTCAGGGTCAGCAATCAGGGTATCTGTTTCCTTATCAACGATGCCGTGATAACGCCACAGCCACTCGTGAGTCTGCCATCCGAATACGGTGGGAAGACCTGTATATGCTGAGATAAATGAGCCGTCCGTGTAGCTGTCGGAATAAGCTTCGCAGATAACGGGACTGCCCTTAACGCATGCATTAAACCAGTTGGCAGTAGCCATGTATGATGTGAGGTTTCCTGCATAGTAGTCTGATACATAGGTGCTTGCATAGTTCTCGATGTAAGCCGTACCGTCGATCGTTTTGTAATTCTCACGCTTGAAATCGCCTGAACGCTGCTTCAATGCTGCCATTGTGTAGTGCGCGGGAATGATGAGCAATATGGTGAATACGATCGCAACTACAAAGAACGCAGTTGAATACTTACCGTTTTTATTTACGAACCAGTACAGTCTGATGATCGCGTAGATCATGGTGATCGACAGGATGATGAACCCTGCGAAAGTGAACTTGAACATCGTGTTGGATCGGAGGTATCCGCCTGTATAGATATCTCTTACATAGAATATTTCCGGAGCTGCGAGGAGCATGAGACCTACGACAGTCATGCCGCAGCTGAAAACATCGATGAGATTTTTCTGGCCGAAATACTTCTGAATGGGATTGGTGAACTGATTCTCGCCATCGATAACAGCTGGCATGGAATCCTTGCTCATTGCTCTCTTCTTTGCCTTTGTGGAAGATACATATCTGTAGTTCTTGGTAGCGAAAACAACGACCATGAAGAATACACTGATCAACACGTGAGTTCCCCACAGAATGAAGAGCTGATAGGGTGATGAGTGGTTTTTGCACTTGCCCAATGAATTGGAGATCATGTCGAAGTTCCAGTTGAAAGTGAGCGCAGTAAGTGATGCGACAGTAAACAGGAAACTCATCTGGAAAGATGTTCTCGGAAGTGCCGAAGGATTAACTACGCAGAACAGGAACGAAGCGACCATGAGCAGGAGCTCGAGCGCGAAAAGTGCAGCCGGATTGCTGCCCTGTGTCAGGTAGATAATAAGGATACCGAGTACATTTACGACGAAGACGATAGCTCCGACGATGGTAGTAAACTTGGGGCTTCTGATTATGTTGAGAACAAAGGAGCCCATTGAACAGAAGACAAAGTAGATAAGGAAATCCCAATAGTTCGTCATCTGCGCGCAGCCCAGGAGAATGGCACATAAAACGAGCTCGAGTGTTACTGAAGATTCGAGTTCAGGAAGAATTCTGCCGCCATTAACGATGAGGTTGTCAAGGGTAGGGCGGACTGCGATCTCTTCTTTCGTAGGGTATTTAACATTGCAGATCATTGAGAGGACGATCGCTGCGATGAGCAGGACGATCATCATCGAGATAACGTGCGCATGCAGATCTCCTACGAGATAAGAATAGAAAGGGAATTCCTCGATCGTGTAGTCACCGCCGTTGGTGGTGACCTCAGGATTCCATCCTATATATCTCGTGCTGTCGGGATAGAAGAAATTATCAGTTCTTCCGACATCGATGCCGAGTGATTTGAAGAAATCCAGGAATGAATTTCCGAAGCTCTCCTGATCGTAATAGAAGGAGTGTGAATTGCCCCACAAAGATACTGCACAGCCTGTAACGAAACCTGCAAGATACTTGATGAGCTTGTTATTGGAAAAGCCCTTCTCGGATGCTGCTTCGATAAGGAACTTACCGATCGAAAAGCTCATTCCGAAAGGAATTGCAGTAGCAGAGCACATAGCCAGGTTGTATCCGATACCTGAATCGACGCCTGTGATCTTTACCATTACAGCCCAGATGTACTGGCCGAAATAATAGTAATTGATGGAGTATCCTGACAGCCACATGTCTTTTGCAGGGAGCTGGTCGTTTCTTAAGATGGACATGATGAAACCATAGTCCATGAACTTTTCCTGGCCGTTGATGTCAGGCAGGAAGCCCTTGAAGAAGCACATCAGGACGAATATTACGAGGAATGCGAGTTCTTCGACAACAAGGGCTTCGATGAAGCCTTTTGTATTAAGTTTCTTTATTAATGTAGTGCGGAATGTCTTAGGCGCATAGCAGAGAACTCCGACGATCAGCGCTGACAGGATAATGCAGGGGATGGTAACTCTGAAGAGCTTGAAGTGGGTGAGTGTCCAGAGGACCAGGCAAGTGAATACGAGACCCATCGGCTGGGACAGGAAAAAACCGCCTGAAGAAAATCTCTCCCACAGTTTTGTTGCCAGAGGCAGTGTGACGAGACCGAAGAGCATGAGTGCAAGTGCCCACCACATTACGTTTGCGGTATCGCTCGTGCCCATAGTGAAAACACCGATCAATGCTGCGACAGCGAACGGTGCGAGTATGAGCACATAACGTAAAGGCGAAGTGGAACCGAGCAGTTTATCTTCGGTAGTACTCATGACAGAACTCCTTCAAAAGAATTCTTTGAAGTATCATCCTGAGCATTCAGTTCCGTAACGGGAGTAGCGGGTCTGTTAAGAGACTCCTCATATGATTTGATGATCTCAGAACTAATCCTGCCTGCCAAAGCAACAACTGAATCCATGTGGTTTTCAGGTGTTTCGTTGGTGGCGAATTTAGTAAGTCCCGTCGAGCATACATAAAGATTCTCGCACGGGTTCGTGAGGTCGATCTCAGGATATGAAGATGTCAGTGCATAACGTGTCTTTGTCAGACGCCATGATTTGACATCGGATTTACGAAGTGAAGGGTAGAGCTTACGAAGGCCCGCAAAATACTTGAGCATGATGTTTGCGTCCGAGTCGATCCAGAGGCTGTCAGTAATTGAGCATGATCCTACGAGATAAACTACGTGACCGCCGTAATTGCGCTCACCGAAAGCACTTGTGTGATTAATGATCGCATTGAACGGGAGACCTGAATCCTTCGGAGGTACCTGGTAGAACATCTGTGACAGCTCATGCTTCATTACCATCATGGCAGTGATCTTTGCGCTGTATGTGACGTTCATAAGGATATCCCTGTCATCCATAGCTATGGGAAGTCCGTGGCTGACGTTTACGAATGTTCTGCATGAACCCGTGAAGATAACGTAAGCGCTGTCAATGACGACTCTCGTTGAATTGGAGAGGATGCAGCTCGTTCTGTACATTCCGCTTCCGAGTCTCGCGATCTCGGCTACAGTAGTGGAATAGTAAATGTGACCGCCGTTATCCGTGATAGCCTGCATGAGGCTTGAGATCAGGCATACAAAACCGCTGTCGTAGTAACCGACCTTGCGGTGGGATGCTTTTCCTGACCATGCCGAATCAAACCAGTTGATCCTGTTATCAACGCCCATCTCTTTAGACAAAGCGAGCAGTGACTTGTCACTCTTCCTAAGGTGGTGAGGGAGGAGCTCCAAATACTCTCTGCCGATTCTGGTGTATGCCAAAAGACCGCCGGGAGAAGCGAGCTCCTCAACGACAGTGACATTGAAGCCTGCTTTCGCAAGCTTCATACCGCATGTAAGACCGGACAAACCTGAACCGATAATGCAGACAGTTTTGCTCTCGTCTATAAAGATTTCGTTATCGGAATCCATCATTCGATAATCTTTGCCTCAAGATAAAATCTCTTTTCGAACGCTTCACCCATGGAGAAAGTCTTTCTCGGGAAAACGCCTTCCTTCTCAACTGTGCCGAAGAAAGTATCCTTGCTGATTCCGGGAACAAGGATTCCCGTGTTGCCTGCTGTTGCAAGCTTTCTGACGGAATCTTCACCGTGAATGTAGTCGCACTCCAATTTCAGACTGTCGATCATCATCTGGACAGAACCGATAGCGAGAGTGTGGGGAGGATTGCCAAGAGAAATCTTAACGTCTTCGGAACCTTCAGTAACGACAACGAAGCTCTGCTTGTCATCAGATGCGGAGTTGATCTCGATTCCGTTATCCTTGAAGTATTCTTTGGCCTTGGCAATGAAATCTTCAGCGGAGATATTGAATACGACTCTGTGAATGGGCTCAAAATCGAGTCCCTTGTCGTGAATGTTTACGATTTCTGCAAGTGCGTATCTTGCAGGGTGTGTCTTCTTTTCCTCTTCGGAAAGGTTTGCTCTGATGTTCTCCCAGTGAGCTTTAGCGGAAGCCAGAGAGTGGTTGCCGTCGCCAACGAGGAACAGGAGACCGTCTGCGTTTCTTGACTTAAGAGTCTTAAGTCCGTTAACGATAGATTCTGCGATGGGTGTACCGTCAGCTACAAAAGTTCCCTTGATGTGTCCGGAACCGAGCATGAGGTCTGTGTCATACAGGGGCTTGAGTCCTTCAGCGTCAGCCATCTCGAAAGCCTTCTCAATTGTAAGACCTTCAGGATCGTCGATGAGGACCATGATATGAGGAAGTTCCAGAGGTGAATTGGCTCTGATCCTTACTCTGGGAGGAATTCTGGAGAGAACCGTTCCTTCGGTAGCTCTGCAGATATTCTTGTTTCCGGGTTCGAAGCTGTAACCTTCGAGGTCGATGGCAGCCATGAGACCTCTTCTGGAAGGGTGGAGCTCAGTAGCTCTGTCAGTCAGGATGAAACCTGCACCGAGGCTCTGGAGGATACCCTCATCAAGGTACTTGCGTGCCGTATCAGCGATGGAGCCGAGTTTCTCAGCTTCCTTATCTGTTCCGAGATATACTTCGGGAAGTACGAGATTCAGAGTAGAAGGGGCATCTCCTGCTTCCTTGGAAGCGTTTGCCCAGTATTCAGGCTCTGATGTATATTGGTCGCAGGCAATTACTGCCCATTTCTTAAGGTCTGTTCCCTGCTTGGGAAGAAGGATTTCCGGCACAGCAAAGCCGAGATCATTGATAGGTCTCACAAAATCACCCCACATTAAATAAAAGTGCCTATCATTCTATCACGGTCAGGGGCTGTTTTGGGGATTAAATCAGGCTTTTTTGGAATTTTTCGGACCTCGAAAGAATGTTCTCGAAAATATTTCCCGAATTCATCGTAATATCCCGATTTTCAAGGTTTTCACGCTTAACTTACTGTACTGATAATGGTACTATTATTCTATAAATCTTTACCGGAGGCAGACTTATGGCTAACAGTGAATTATCCAAACTCAAGATCCTGTTTATATACGATTATTTTAAGAACCAGGTCAGCTGTTCCGGAGGCAGTGAATCTGTCTCGGTAAGTGAACTTATCAGATATTTGGAGGAGCGTACAGGTGTTACTTTCGAGCGTAAATCCATTTACGCGGACATCAATAAGATCAACGAATACGTAATGAAATCAGGCCAGACAAAGGATGATGCGTGGATCTTTACCGAAGGAAAGAAATACAAGAGAACGGAACTCATTGACGAGATCCTGATCGACGAGGCGAGACTCATCGTTGATGCGATCAGCACGACGACATTCGTTGATTCCGATCTGTGCGAGAAGATCATTAAGATGTTCCCGACATATTTCCCTGACGGATATCAGAGAAGAGCCCTCTATCCTCACTATGAGAAGGTGGATAAGAGGAGTATCTTTAAGCTCAACAGTATCAGAAGCGGTATTGAGGAGAAGCGCGCGCTTAAGATCGCATACGGTTACATGCTCGGAAGCGAGCTTACCGAGAAGACGGACAAGATCGTATCTCCGATGGCACTCGACTGGGAAAACAACTGCTATTACCTCATCGCCATTGACAATGCGGATGCCAAGGATCTTGAGAAGGACCAGAGCCTTTCTTCAGCACTGAAACGTTACAGGGTGGACAGAATGGCAAGCGTCTCGCTCCTGGACAATAAAAACTATATCGATTATAAGAATGACAAGCTTAAGGATCAGGAACTCAAAAGCTTTATCGGCAATTCGCTTTCCGCATATTCAAGCGGCCATCCTACGCATATAGGCATAACGATCAACGGCAAGACCCGTAAGGATGCTCTCAAGGCATATGGTGCTTTCGCTTCGAAAGTAAGCGACAAGATCAGGATCGCTGATGACACCAAGCTCGAGAAGGGTATCCTGAAGATCAGCGTAATCACGGGACTTGCGCCGACCCTCTACACGGATCTGTTCGAATTATCGACCTTTGAGAATGTTGAGATCGAGATCGACAACGAGGAAGTCTGCCGTGAATACGGAGAGTTCATAAAGAAGGCTGCCAGGGCGGCAAAACTTGGCAAGCTCTGATTGCAAAGCTAAATCAAACGATTTATAATTTCTAAGTTTTATTATTATTAAGGAGTAGTAGCACCGATGAGACAATTCACATCAAAAGAGCTGAGAAAGACCTGGAAGGAATTTTACATAGAGAGAGGTCACGTTGATGTAGGTGCCGTATCACTGGTATCCGACGGTTCAACAGGCGTTTTATTTAATGTAGCCGGAATGCAGCCGCTGATGCCTTATCTCCTTGGAGAGAAGCACCCTCTTGGAACAAGACTTTGCAATGTCCAGGGTTGTGTACGTACAAACGATATCGATTCCGTAGGTGACAGAAGCCACGTTACATTCTTCGAGATGATGGGCAGCTGGAGCCTTGGTGACTACTTCAAGGAAGACAGATGCAAGTGGAGCTATGAGCTCCTTACCGGAGTTTTCGGTTTTGACAGGGATCACCTCGCAGCAACAGTATTTGCAGGTGATGAGAATGCCCCTAGAGATGAAGAAGGCGCCCAGTTCAGAATCGCATCCGGATTCAAGCCCGAGAACATTTACTATCTTGGTGCAGACGATAACTGGTGGGGATTGGAGTATGGTCCCTGCGGTCCTGACAGCGAGATGTTCTATATCGCTGACGTTCCCGATTGCGGCCCTAACTGCGGTCCGGGATGCTCATGCGGCAAGTATACAGAGATCGGTAACGACGTTTTCATGCAGTATGAGAAGCATCAGGACGGCCATCTCACACCCCTCAAGCAGAAGAACGTAGATACAGGCTGGGGTCTTGAGAGAATCCTCGCATTCCTTAACGGAACAAAGGATGTTTACAAGACAGACCTCTTTACTGATGCCATTGCTTATATCGAGAACGCTTCAGGCGTTAAGTACGATTCAGACGAGAAGCTCACAAGATCAATGAGAGTTCTCGCAGACCATATCCGTACAAGCGTTATGCTCATCGGTGACGCAGCAAAGCTCATCCCGTCAAATGCAGGCGCAGGTTATGTTTTGAGACGTCTCATCAGACGTGCAGTAAGACATGCAAGAACACTCGGCATGTCAACTGAGCAGATCCTCGGTCTTGCTAAGATCTACATCGACAGCGTTTACGATGACAGCTATCCGCTTCTTGCAAAGAACCGTGAGTTCATCCTTAACGAACTCGACAAGGAGATCGCAAGATTCGAGAGCACACTCGAGAACGGTATCAAGGAGTTCAAGAAGATCCTCGCTGAGAAGTCAGCTTCTGGCGAGATCGACGGCGATTCTGCTTTCTATCTCTACGATACATTCGGATTCCCGATCGAACTCACTGTTGAGATGGCTTCCGAAGAAGGCCTCAAGGTTGACGAGGAAGGCTTCAAGGCTGCCATGGAAAAGCAGAAGGAAACTGCAAGAGCAGCTACTAAGTCCAAGGAAGACCTCACACTCAGCGTTAATGCCGTACCTGATGAAGTTGCAAAGGATTCCAACGCAACAGACTACGACGGTTACGATAACCTCAAGTGCGATGCAAAGGTCATCTACATCCTTAAGGCTGACGAGAACGGCAATCTCCAGACTGTTGACAGTGCAAGTGCAGGCGATGACATCATCGCAATCTGCGACAAGACAGTTCTCTACGCTACAATGGGTGGTCAGATCCACGACGAAGGTAAGATCTTCACATCAGATTTCGAGGCAGACGTTATTTCAGTAGATAAGGATGCTGCAGGCAAGTACCTCCACACACTCAAGGTTGTTAAGGGTACACTTACAAGCGGTTCAACAGTAAGCATCGAAGTTGATAAGAAGACAAGACTCTCGATCGCTAGAAACCATACTGCTACACACATTCTGTTATCAAGCCTCCAGAAGGTATTGGGACCTCAGGTTGAACAGGCAGGTTCATATGTAGGCAGCGACAGACTGAGATTCGACTTCAACCACTTCCAGGCAATGACAGCCGAGGAACTCGCAAAGGTTGAAGAGATGGTAAATGACGTTGTTCTCCAGGCTCTTCCTGTTGAGACAAAGGTTCTCGGTATTGAAGATGCTAAGAAGCTCGGCGCTACAGCTATCTTCGGTGAGAAGTACGGCGAAGTAGTAAGAGTTGTTGCGGTAGGTGACTTCAGTGATCCTTTCGATCTCGAGTTCTGCGGTGGTACACACCTCTCCAACAGCGCTCAGATCGGCCAGTTCAGGATCGTTTCCGAATCCGGTATCGCTGCAGGCGTAAGAAGAATCGAAGCAGTTACAGGCGCTAAGTGCTATGAGATGAGCAAGGAAGACAGAAACCTCATCAATGATGCAGCAGCCGCTCTTAAGACACCTAAGGATAAGATCGTTGAGAGAATCGAAGCTCTCCACGCAGAAGTTAAGACACTCGAGAAGGAGATTGCTGAGATCGAGAAGGCTAAGGCAGGTTCATTTGCTGACAGTGCCATCTCATCTGCAAAGGATATCGGCGGTGTTAAGGCAGTCATCGCTTCCTGCGATGCAGCTGATGCTGCAGCTTTGAGAGATACAGCTGACAAGATCAGAGACAAACTCGATTGCGGCGTCGTATTCCTCGCTGCAAACGGCGGAGACAAGCTCCTTTTCACAGCAATGGCTACAAAGTCAGCTAACGAGAAGGGTGCTCACTGCGGTAACATCATCAAGGAAGCTGCAAAGGTTGCAGGCGGTGGCGGCGGCGGACGTCCCGACATGGCTCAGGCAGGCGGTAAGGATGTATCCAAGCTTGCTGATGCACTCGCTAAGGCTGAAGACGTCCTCGCTT
>JAEEGJ010025803.1_pt1 | contig 11987 bp, 7 predicted proteins | sample 8958761 | NCBI WGS metagenome assembly JAEEGJ01 (sample SAMN16246546, study PRJNA631951) | gut metagenome | biome: gut microbiome; feature: rumen; material: RS-attached | host: Bos | place: Iran: Karaj | collected 2018-10 | reverse complement strand
ATTGCGAGCTTGAGAGATCCGTTACCCTTCGCATAAAACACAACCGAGTCAATTACCGCGAAGTTCATGTAGTGTTCAAACGAAGTTCCCACAAGAACCCATGCGTAGTCATCGTTAGCAAGCTTATAGTCGCCATGGAACACATTGGACTTGCGAGTGGAATCGTATTCGACACCATCCGTGGCAAACTGCGCCGGTTTAATGGTCGTACCCTTGTTCAGCGAATCGGTATTGATATACCAGCCATCGGCACCGTTTTCAAAGTCCTGGAGAACCTTCACGGGGCTCAAGGTTTCAGTGCTGTTGGGTTCGGCAAAGACACTCCATTCGGCATAAAGGGCACTGCTGCTATCGGCTGTCACAAAGTAGATATCAAGCGTATCGTTCGCCGGAACATTCGGAAGCACGTATGACCCAACATTGTTCGTCTTTACCAACATGTCAAGTCCATAGACGCCCACCCACAGGTATTCCGCACTGGACTGTAGCGTTACCTTGCTCGAAATCGAGGCTGTCGCCACCAGGTGCAGCGTATCTAGCTTAGCGAGTTCCTTGGCGCTATAGACGCTAGAGAACGCATATCCGTCTTTTTCCACCGTCAAGCGGTAGTCACCGGACGTAGGCCACTTCATATCGAAGCGTCCGTTCTTATCGGTCTGAAGATCAGGCTCCACCAGCATATTCTGGACAGCAAGCTCTTCGACCCTAGCATCAGCCTTGCGGAGCGCCACCGTCGCACCGGCAGCGGGCGAACCATCCTTGAACAGGGCCACAACCTGCGGCAGGCGAACCGTATCGGGCACCACCGTATCGATATCGGCGGTATCCTTCGCAGAAGTATCCACGGGGACCTTGACCTCGCTGCGGTAGTCCTTCATCAGCGATTCCCTCGGAGTCACGTAAATGCTCCGTTCGCCGAGATTCTTAGAATAGTCCTCGCTCATGAAATAGAGTTTCAGCGAATCATTCGCCGGGAGTGCCGAAAGCGCAAACCAGCCGGCCGAATCGGTCTTCACCAGGACATCGGTCCCGACCACGCCGACCCACACCGCAGAACTTCCTTCGGGAATATCCACCACGCCGGCCACGACCGCAGTCGGAAGTAGGTCCACCGTATCGGGTGCCGTAGAAACACCCACCTCGGCAAAACCGTCGCGAGTCACGACCCTAGAGTACGCGACGCCATCGTGCAGCACCGTGAGGCGGTATTTACCTTCAGCCGGGATATCCACCTTGAAGTTGCCCGATTCATCGGCATACGTATCCGCAACGACCAGCGCATTTTCCTCGACGGCCTCAGTCGACCTGAAATCGACCTTGCGGAGCGCCACCGTCGCATAAGACGCGGGCCTTCCATCGGCATAGGCCAATCCGTTCGTCGTAATGCTTCCCGGACCACCGGCTACATCTTCCTTTTCGGAACAGGCGAACAAGGCAACCGCTAGAGGCAAAAGAAAGAGCAATTTTCTCATTTATCTTTCTCCTTTAGAGGTTTGGTGAACGCGAGCGGGAACATCTGGATGTTCAACTGGAATACAGTATCGTCATCTGTCCCTTCTTGGGATAAACGTAGTAAATCTTCACGGAAAGCGTTAATCTTTTCGCGCAGGAGCTGGATATCATCCATGCAAAAGGTCATCGTGACCGTGCTGATGTCGCGTAGGAACGGCTGGTGCCTATCCAGGGATTCATCGGCGAGGCGGATAGTTTCGTGCTGGAAGGCGCGCACGGCCTGCGAGCGCCAGTTTCCGCCAGTAGAAACGAACATGTCGTTCACCTTCCAGTAGCCATCGCGGTCCGTCGAAATCATGTTGAGGTCCGAAAGCAGCTTGACTGCGTCGCGGGCTTCTTTTTCGGTAATGTTCGGAGTACAGCTTTCAGCAAGGCCCTGGTAGTCGTCCTTGAACTTGCAGATTCCAATCACGGAGCGGATGGCGTTGTAGTACCAGTGGCGGTAAAATTCGAGTTCCTTCTTCTGTAACAGCTTGAGCGAGACACCCTTGAGCGCCTGCATGCGTTCGTAATGCTGGAGTGCGTCGGAATCGGTTTTTGCACGGCCGAAATACACCATTTCGGCCCAGTAGTCGGCTTCCTTGCCTTCGAGTTCGAAGAAATCCGCAGCGGGCTGTATCAGGCTGAGCGGCAAATGAATCTTGCCCTGGGACACGCGCAAAAGGTTGCCCGGATCGGCCCCCATCTTCATGGCCATGTAACGCCAAGAAATGACAGTTTTGCGCTGCTTAAAATCCTCAAAGGCATCCCTCAACCACTCGCGATAGTCCGTATATTCGAAAATCTTCTTCATAACAATAAAGATAATTCCTTGACTATCAAAAACCTATGATTTGGGACTAAACTCCGTTGTCGAACTTTACAACAGTTTTCAGGTCCTTGTCGCAGGAAGCACTCCAGCGGCATTCCGGCTTTTCGGCGATGGATTCATCGGCGCAGGCGCCCCTAAAATAAAGAATTTCGGGATTTTCGGGAGATCGTCCGTAGGCGACCACGTAGCTCAGTTCGCCCTCCGTGGAGGCGTTCACCAAGGGGTCCGCCATCAACTTCCCCGTGAGCAAAATCACACACTCGTCCTTGCGGGGCATCAGCGAATCCGCCTCACCCGCTATCGGAACCCAACGAAGCTGAAGCGGACGAAAATCGACCTCGGGCTCCTTTTGGCCGGCACAACCGGAAAAGAGGAGAATAGACAATGCGACGAAACTAAAAACAATAAATAAACGCAAGTTTAAATCATTCCTCTTCGGCCCTTCGGCAAGCTCAGGGACCCGAGTCAGTTAGCGAACTTGCAAACCACACTCAGGATGACTCGCTCCAGGGAGACATACTTCTGCCTACCTGGAGTGTCTGAACGTTGCGCTGGTGACGCGGTTGCGTCCATTTTCCTTGGAGGCGTACAGGGCCTTGTCGGCGCGTTCGAACAGGCGTTTCGGGTCTTCGCCGGCAATCATTTCGGCAATACCGAAGGAACAGGTGATCTGCTGCTGCTTAATCAGCTGGGCGCTTTCGATAGCCATGCGGAGCTTTTCGGCAAGGAACTGAGCGTTCTGCATCGGCGTATCGCCACAGAGAATCACGAATTCTTCGCCACCCCAACGCACCAGGGCGTCGGTATTGCGGATCTTGCTCTGGATAAGCTTTGCAAGGTTCACCAGGACCTCGTCGCCCACCATGTGGCCGTAAGTATCGTTCACATACTTGAAGTGGTCGATATCCAATATGACGAACGAAACCGGACTGTCGTTCTTGCTCAGGTTTTCCTGTTCACGCATCAGCACGGAGCTGAAGCCGGCACGGTTGAGACATCCCGTAAGCGGGTCTTCCTTGCTGGACTTTTCGTATTCGCTCTTTTCGATTTCGAGGGCACGCAGGTTCTTTTCGAGTTCTTCGCGTTTTTTCTTGTTGGCCGCACGTTCGCGGCTGTAGTCGAAGAAGCGGATCACGAGGATAACAAAGAAGGTGATGAACCAGAGGGCGACAAGCGCAATCGCCAGCTCTTCCTTTTCGATCATCTTGCCCTTGAAGCAAAGCCCCTTGATTTCAAGCGTTCCGTAGCCAAGCGGCGCGTTCGTACCCGTCTGAATTTCGATCAGCGGAATATTAGACAGATCGACCCTTGCTTTGTGGACGTTGATTTCTTTCTGGGCCACCCACCAGCCAGCCACACGGAATTCCTGCGGAACAAATACGGCCGGATAGGTTTCTTCGAGCGGGAAAAATTCAATTTCGTTGAACTTGAGCGACGTTTCGTCACCGGGGCGCGAGAACGTACTGTCGTAACCGCGCATGTAAAGACGGACCGTACCTTCGCCACGGGGTTTCACCCACACGAAGATGCTGTCGAACTTGGAGAGGTTTTCGCCACGGGTCTTACCGTCGCCCAGGAAAATCTTGACACCCGCATACGGATAGGCATAGCCTTCCTTAAGTTCATAGTCCACGATAATGGACGAATCCGTACGGATCAGCTGTACTGCCGAAGATCCACCATCAGCGGAATCGGTTTCAGCAATCAGGTACGGGTAGTCATTCAAATAGAGGGGTTTGATGACATCCATGCCGTTCTGATATGCGAACAATGCGATGACCGTGACGGCCAACAGCACGAAAATCAGGATATTCATCCTGAACAGCACGTATATCTTTTCAAAAATCCTAGACATGGGCGATTCCTACCATTAATCTCGTTTTAAATATATAAAAAAGAGCGACTATGATTCCAAAATGTCATTTTTGTATCGACAAAAGACGCTTTTTTACAGATTTTCGGAGTCTAACGGGAAAGCCAGCGGCCCAATTTGCCAACGACGGGGCGCAAGGTGCGTGCAAGTTCCGCCTGGGAATGTTCATCCGGATGGCCGTGGAGCGCTATGTTATCCGTACGAACCTCGATAAATTCCAGATCCTTTTTCCCTGCGGCGAGCTGACTTTCGTAAATGGACTTGACTGTGGGCGTAAGGTCATCATTCGGCCAGACCTTGGTAGATACCAACAGGAACCGGACTCCCGGATGAGCGCTACGAAGTTTTTCGAGCAGTTTTACATACGCCTTCTTGTAATCGTCCTTGTTCGCATAGGGAGGATTCCCCTGAAAATCGTTGATTCCTATAAAAAGGACTATGACCTGAGGATGGAAGGAGTCGAAATCGTAACGCAAATCGGTATCGGGAATACCGCCTGCCAGGTCGGATTCCGCAAGACCGGGTACCGTATATTCGTAAAGGCGGCTTACGGTCCAGTCGGGGACGATATTGTCGTAGTTGCGTACAAGTCCGCGTCCGCTAAAGGCGTTCACCTGGAAATCAGCCTTGAAACCGTCGGCCAGCAGGAACGCATAACTCTTCGAGGCATTTGTCGCCTTGAACACAAAAGAATCAGGGTCGCCCAGTTTGCCGTCGACACCGTAACCGACGGTAAACGAGTCGCCGATAAATTCGATACGGCGATTCGTATGTTTCGGGGGAGGGGCAAAAGAGCCCGCCTTGTCGGTAGAAACCTTGTACAGGCTTATTCCACCGGGATTACTCTCGCTAATCTTGATAAGTCGATAACGGTGCGCACCTCCCGCAGTCTTTACTTTATACACATTCCTGGCACCGGTTTCAATGACGGCGATCTGCTTACCGTCTTCGTCTAGGCGAAAGCGCGCTTCGCCTTCCAGTTCAAATTCCAGAAGCTTCGCAGAGGCATTAAATTCGACCATGGCCGCAGGAGCACTCGTGCGGCTACATTCCTTGCCGTGTTCCCAACGGCCGCTAAACAACAGATTTTCGGAAAACTTTTCCACCGGGACCTCCGCACCCAAAGAAACAACGGACAGCAGGGCGACACCTGCCAATGAAGATTTAATCCAATTCAAACAACGCATAGAGGAATAGTAGTAAAATTAAAAATGAGCAATCGCGCAACTGGTTTTTCTACATTAGCTAACATGAGATTCGCCCGGTTGGCATCTGCAAGTATATTGGCCTTAGCGGCATACGGTTTGCTGCTGGGCGTTTCGGCATTCGCCGGAAGCGATCGCCCCGACGAAAGTTCCCCCGCCCTTCCCGAACCGGGTTCCCCCGGAGACACGCTTACCCGCGAGGACGCCCGTATGGCACTCCTCGTCTACAAGTTGCTCGACAAAGACGGAAAAATCAAGGGCGCCAACATCAAGAACGGTGAAAAGCTCTTCTATCAGAACTGCAGGTCATGTCACGGTGGCGACGGCAAGCGATTCAACTTCGCCCGTTTCGACGAACCGCCCGCCTACATCGGGCAACGCGCCCGCGAAGAAATGCCCACCTTCTGGCACCAAATAAACTTCGGTGACGCCGAACGCGGCATGGAACCCTATATCGACGAATTCACGCTACAGGAACTCATCGACATCGCAGGCTACGCACAGACGCTCCCCTAACGAGTTACTAGTTGATCGGATGCCTTCAACACAATTGTCAGCGAAACCACCCAAAAACGAAGAAGCCCGCCTTCGCGGGCATGACATTATTAGGATGACAACACCGTCCAGTAACTTGGAACTCTTCTACGGTTGCTTACTGTTGTAGACCTTGACTTCCTGAATAAAGGACAGTTCAAGCATTTCAGGGGCTTCGCTACCGTACGGCTGGATTTCAATAAACTGCGGAGACTTCGCAAGTTTCAAGGCATGCACAAAGAAATTCTTCTCGATTTCCTTGTCGCCACGCTTTGCAGGGTTTTTCACCTTTGCGCCGATGAGCGCACCGACGGTCTTTGCGTAGCGCAATACCTGCACCAAGTCGAAATTGCTCAGGCGCTGGTAATTGCTTCCGTACTTCGTCGAATTGAGCGCGGTCCGCAAGGTTTCGGAATCCACGGTATCCTTGAGTTCATAGTCCGGAGCCTTCGCCTCGGGCCATGCCGAAGCAAAATCCTTACGCCATTCTTCGGTAGGTGCCGCAGAACGGTTTTCGGCACTCCGTTCCACAAACGGGCAGTAACCGTAATTCGTGAGAATCTCAAAGGCGCGACCTTCAAGATCGGGTTTCAGGATAAAGCCGTAGCCGGGAATGAATTCCTCGGCACATTCCATGAACTGCGGAAAACGCGCAAGTTCCCCGAGGACGTCGGCATTTTCGATTTTAAGCAAACGAACGGTCTGCACCTTCGCACCGTAATACGAGGAGTTCCATTCCGCAAGGGTCGATTCCACGTTTACAGGCGGCTTGATCCAGCTCTTGAAGCTTTCGATTTCGGATTCCGCCATTCCGCACTTAAGGCCGCGCATATAGCTTTCGCGGTTCAGCGAAAAGCGCAGGTACATCTCGTCGTTTTCCACCTTCGCAAGGCATGCCAGCATAAACAGCACACGCGGCGCCGTTCCGGTCGATGCAATCAATTCAAAGTTCGGAAGGCAGGAAATATTCTGGTCGGGAACAGACGCGATAGACGATTCCAGCCAATCCTTGCCGGACTGATCCAAGGCAACAGTCGCAATTTTTCCACCGGCAACCGTAAAGCGAATCAGTCCCAAAAGCCACAGTTCACGAAGGACGCGCGGCAGGTAATCCCATGCGAGCTCGCCACCCTTTTCCTGCAAGCGGAAAGTCGGATCCATGACCCAGAACAGGTAAGCGGCATCGGCGGCAGACTTCGGCTGTTCCAGCTTGCGCAACAGGCGCACGCAATGGCTGCGGTCGCCACGGAAACGTTCCTTGAGCCACCAGGAAACAAGATCCTGATGCAGGCGGAACCCGTTCTTATAAAGGAATTCAACAGCCCTTTCCGAAGGTACCAGACAGGCATCCTGCTGTTCCAGCCAACCGTTCCCCGTAAGGAAACTAAAGATCAATGACAGTTCGTTCTCGGCGGCCTTTTCCGAAAGGCGCTTTGCCGTAATAAAGGAATCCGCACAAATCTGGAAACTGCGGCGGTGCAGCGCACTGCTATTGTTTATCTTGAGTTCGCCCTGCATGGCGTAGGCAAGCACTTCGCAAACATGCCAGTCCACAAGATTCTGGTAGGCAATTCCCGTTCCAGACGCATTCACCGATTCCGCTGCCGGCAGATCGAAGCTGTCCACAAAATTCGAGAAACCGTAGTAGACGGTCGTATTGGCCGAAGAGGTGCGCCAAAGCACAAATTCACGGCACATCGAAAGAAGGAACGCCTGCAGGTCGCGAGCCTTACTCACGGGAACGGTCAGACGCAGTTCGTTGTAGGTGAGTCCCCTGGAAGCACTATTATAGATGAGTTCCAGGCAACGGCGCTGCCAGGGCTCCATTTTTTCGCGCAGGGTTTCGATACGACCTTTGTCGCTATAAAAAGAAAGAGTTTCGTCTTGAATCAGCGCATTGTTCAACAAGCCCTTATGGCCAAAAGCCTTCGCATGGGCGTTGCGAAGAAGCGGCTTAGACATCCCGTCAAAAAAAGCATTCAGATCAAACATCAATTCCACCCTTAACTAGGGCGGACAAATATAGAAAAAATTTCAGCCGTTGCTAGGGTAGCGACTAGCGCAGCGAGGCTTTCACTTCTTCGATAGAGCCGGCCACGGTCTGCTTGTTGTTCCAGATACGCATGAAACTCTTGCCGTAATGCTCGGTGACAACGCGGTTATCGAGAATCAGCACCTTTCCGGAGTCCTCTTCGGAACGAATCAGACGCCCAAGTCCCTGGCGCAGTTCCATGTAGGCTTCGGGAACAAAGAATTCCTTGAACGCATTCTTGCCTTCGGCCTTCATCTTGTTGGCTACCCCTGCCACCAGCGGATCCACCGGATTCGGGAACGGGAGCTTCGGGATCACCAAAAGCTTCAGCGCATCACCAGGGAAGTCAACACCTTCCCACAGACTCTGGCAGCCAAGCAGACAAGCGCCACGGGACTTACGGAACATAGCCACAAGTCCATCGAGCGAGCCGTCCACATGCTGGCACAAAAGCAACTTGTTCTTCTCGGCAAACACCGGAGCAAGGGCCGCCTGCGCCTTCATCATCGCAGAAATACTGGTAAACAGCACCATCGTATTTTCTTCGACCTCGGGGAGCACGGCACAAAGCGTCTCGTTTACGGCGTCGTTGTATTCCGGGACAGACGGCTTGGGCAGGAACTTTGCCACAATCATCGAGCGGCGTTCATCCTTGCCTGCCGATTCGGTATAGACTCGCACAAACGGGTTCTTCTTGCCATCGAGGCTGTCCATTCCCATCTTCTGGACAAAGTAGCTCAAGTCACCCTGCACCGAAAGCGTTGCCGAGGTGAAAGTCGCCGACTTGATCCACGGATAGAACTTTTCTTTCCACGGGGCAGAGGCATCGAGCGGACTGGCGTGCAGCTTGATGGTATGCGGATTGAAGGGTTCTTCCATATAGAAAGCCCAATCGTCACGCCCCGCCTTCACGACAAATTCGAAGTCCTGGATAAAGCGGGAAAGCTCCGTCATGCGGCCACTAATGTCACTCAACAAGCCCGAAAGTTCCTTCTTGGCAGAGGCGAGTGCGGCATTTGCAGCAATCGAAGTCGCCAGGCTTTCGGCAAGCTTTATCGCGTTCAGGCCCTGGTCAATGAACGTGGCAGGGTCGGCATCGTATTCGGCCTTGATACCGGATACATAGGTAAAGCCGTTCCTGGTATTTTTCTGTTTCGCAAGTTTCTTGCCAATCTTCATAAAGAAACGGTGCAGCGCCTTTTCGGTTTCGCTAAGCGATTCCGTAAGGTTTGCACAGCTTGCCAGCAGCTCCGTTTCTTCGGCGGGAATGCGCTTTTCGAGTTCGGCAACAAGCCCGTCGCGATTTTCTGTTTCGCGGCCCTTCGAAGGCACGAGCGTCTTGATAATGTTCCTGAGCGCAAAGAACGAAACCGTGCGTCCGAACGCATTGCGGCTCACCTGCGGGAGTCGATGCGCTTCGTCGAACACGATATGTTCGTACAGCGGGAGTAGCGCAAAGTCGAGGCCCATGTCGGCAAGGAACAGGGAATGGTTCACTAGCACCAGATTGGAATTCATCGCGCGACGCTTGGCGGCAAGGGCCGGGCACTTATTGAAATGCGGGCACTTTTCACCGAGGCAGGACTTCGCGGAACTTGAAATCTTGGACCAGAGTACACGATTGCGGCCCTGGCTAAAGGAATTACATTCGTTCACGTCGCCCGTTTCTGTCGAGTAGACCCACGGCACTATCGCCATGAAGGAATCACGTTCGTCGCTTTGCAACAGGTTCTGCGGAGCCTTCAGAATTTCTTCGAATTTGCGGAGGCACAGGTAGTTTTCGCGACCCTTCAAAACGGCGGCCTTGAGCTTGCCGTCGAACAGGCCCGCCACCATCGGAATGTCCTTACTCCAGAGCTGTTCCTGCAACGCACGGGTCGCGGTACTGATAACGACACGTTCACCCGACACCGCCTTGCACGCGGCAGAAACCAGGTAGGCAAGCGACTTGCCCGAACCCGTCGGGGCTTCCAACACGCAGAGGCCACCCTTGTGCATGTTACGCTCCACCACCGAGGCAAAGTCCTGCTGGTTGTGGCGCACCTGGAAATTTTCAATCGCCGCAGAAAGGAGCCCACCCTCCTTAAAGAACTCGCTCACACGCGGGGCGCGCTCCTTGACCGGAGCATTTTCGAGCGGAACGTCCGGCAACTTGAACTGCGGAAGCTCCGAGGCATTTTCATTTTCGCCCCATACAAGCGACCAGTCCGAACCCCTGGCAATTTTTGCGAGAACCTCCACAAGCCACGGGTCCGAATTTGCAATCTTGTCAAGCGCCATGACGAACAGGTGACCGCAGGCCTCTGCATCGGGGAGTGCGCGGTGCGCACGGCTACGCTCAATGCCCAGCTCCTGCACCAAGGTATCGAGTCGGTGATTCGGCACATTCTGGTAGGCAATGCGCGAAACCGTCAGAGAATCCCACACCGGGTGGTTTTCAAACGAAACTCCCACCTTCGCAAAAGTCTGCTTCAAGAACTTGGAATCGAACATCGCGTTATGCGCGACAATCGGCAAATCACCGATAAACGAATAAATCTTCTGCGCCACGGCAGCAAACGTTTCCGCATTTTCGAGGTCTGCGTTGCTGATACCCGTAAGCGATTCGATAAAAGGACGCAGCGTCACCGAAGTCGGCTTGACCAGATAGTCAACGGATTCTCCCTGGACGCCATTCTCAAAACGCACCAGGGCCACTTCGATAATTTCGTCCTTCTCAAAATCGAGACCCGTCGTCTCCAAGTCAATCGCCACGAAAGATTTCATTTCCATTTCATTCCTCATTAAACTTTTTTGCGGCATTACAGCAAAACCTACAGAGATGGCACCGCCTTCGTCAATTCATCCAGAACGTTCTCGCCGTTTTTCACCTTGAGCGTATCGCTGATGGCGCGCCAGGCGGAACCGTAACGCAGCGGTTCCACGGAGCCCGCGTCGGGCAGGTCCTTGCCCTCTTCGGGGTAGTAGTAATCCATCAGATAGGCGCCTTCCACCAAATCGTCAAAGCTGAAACTGCCGTCGCCCTTGCAATGTTCCATGTAGTACTGGTTCGTTTCTGCAGAAAGCAGGCGCACGATCGCCTTCGGGTTCGCCCCCGGAATCTTTCCGCGGAGTTTCGCGAACTTGAGCTTGCTCACCGTCTCGAATTTCTGCAGGCGTTGGTACTTAAGCTCGATTACCGTATCGCGTTTCCCGTTGCTGTCGGCGGCGGCAAGCGTCGTATCCATGTAACCCATCAGGAAAATCACCGAAATGTCGGTCTGCCAGGGCGCCGTCTTCTCGACCGCGAAACGCACCGGGTCCACCTGCTTCACCTGCACCTGCGTCGTATCCTTGTTGACCGTCACGAAGAAAGTCTGTTCCAGCGAATCAAGCTTCGGCTTGTTGAAATACACAATCAACGAATCGTCGGGGAACAGCGCCTTCGCCTTGGAATTGCTCTTTACGCCCGAGACCTTGGGCGGGAGCGTATCGGATTCCATCTTCTTCCATTCCCATTCGACCTCGTTGCGGAGCGTATCGAGCGGGCGGAACATCGAATCCTTCGCCGCATTGCAGGCGAACTTGTAAAGTACCTCTCCCTTGGGCGCGGGGTCAAAGTAGAACTGCGGTCTGTTGGAACTTACGCTCCGATAAACGAGCTTCGGATAGAGCACCTTGTTCTCGGGAGAAGTCAAATGGCAATTCGCGGTATCGGTAAATGCGGAATCAAAGTACACGCCACGCGTAAAGTTCGCCTCGAGCACATTCGCAAAGGGCTGCGTCACCGACTCAAGTTCCAGCTTGGTCGTGTCCATGTCGGCCACGGCAAGCCACAGCGTATCGGTCGATTCGGCAGTGAGGTTCAGGTCGCCCGTCCAGAGGCCCACCTGCTCCGTCGAAAGTTCCACCTTCTGGTTACCGTTCCCGTCGACAAAGGCGACCACGCGATAATGCCCCGCCTTAAGACCCGTGAGCGTAAAGTGTCCGGCGCTGTCGGCACGCGTCACGTACAGCGGGGGGTCCTTCAACAGCAACGGT
>JAEEGJ010025802.1_pt1 | contig 11987 bp, 13 predicted proteins | sample 8958761 | NCBI WGS metagenome assembly JAEEGJ01 (sample SAMN16246546, study PRJNA631951) | gut metagenome | biome: gut microbiome; feature: rumen; material: RS-attached | host: Bos | place: Iran: Karaj | collected 2018-10 | reverse complement strand
GAGGCAAACTCGAAGTTGATACGAGAACAGGCATGGATGTGGTATGTGAATGTGGTGCGTACCCGTTTGCATAACAATAGCCAAGAGATTATTGTTTTCACCCGTTGGCATGAGGACGATTTGATAGGCCGCTTGGAGAACTCGGGAGAAAAGATAGTCACTCTCAAATCCATGGCCGACCTTGACAATATCCCCGAGGGGGCATGGGTGCAGGTGAATTTCCCCGCCTTGAAGGTAGGAGAGCCCACGGAGTTAGACCCCCGAGAGGAAGGCGAGGCCCTTTGGCCCGAAAGGCATAGCAAGGAAGAACTCTTAGCGGCCAAGGCCCTTGACCCCGTGCAGTTCGAGTGCCTGTACCAAGGTTCTCCGACCTCAGCCGAGGGCTTGCTCTACGGCCCGTTCAAGACCTACGTTGACCCCAACGATTACGGGGTGCTTATCCGCAAGGGCACTCTCATAGACGTGGCCGACAAGGGAACGGACGATTTGGTGGCTATATCCTATCAAATCCGCAAATCCCCCAATACTATCTTCAACGAGCAGACAAAGAAGTTCGAGCCCATCATGTTTCTCCTCCCTGTGGACGTGCTTATGACACCCGAAGGGACGGAGATAACCAAGGTCTCAGTGCCTATGATGGTGAACGCCAACGGCACTCAACTCACTTGGGTGGAGAGTAACAACGGAGGCGAGCAGTTTGCCAACGACATAGCCAAGCGTATGCGGTGCACTGTCGTTACCTACCATACGAGCGCAAACAAGGAGAGCCGAATAGTCTCCAATGCAGGAGCGGTTATGCAGTCAGTGGTTATGCCCCACGATTGGGAGACGAGGTGGCCGAGATTCCACAAGGCCATTACCCATTTCCTCCGCAATTTTATCGGGAACGTGCATGATGACGCTCCCGATGCGTTAACTGCCGCAGTCGAAAAAGAGATACTTTCGGGGAATACCAAGCCGTACTCTCAGATTCGCAGAGGGGTTCGCAGGAGAAACTAATCCTCGTACCGCCAAAGAAAGCCATAGGCCGACTTGTACTCACCCGTACAGGCTCGGCTTATGGCGGCTTGGCTCTTGCCTATCGCTCGCTCAGCCTCTCTTGCTGAGTTATAGCGGGCAATTACATTTCCCTCCATGTCGCACTGAATAACCTTGCGGCCACGAGTGATAGCACTCCTCTCCATTGCAGTTCCGTAATGGTTGTTGTAGTATTGGTCGCACCATTCGAGGTTATCCGCACGATTATTACTCTTGTCCTCGTCTTTGTGGTTAACCTGCGGGAGATTGTTCGGATTAGGAATAAAAGCCTGCGCAACGAGGCGGTGCACCAATGCGTGAACCTGCCTTCCACCATCAGACAAACGGACAACCATATAGTCGCTCGTGTTGTTCTTCCGTATCGCAATTTCAACTCCACGGATAAAGGCGGTCTTTCCGTAAGCGGCTCTCCTTTGCCTATCCAAACTGCGAACTCGCCCAAGGTTACTTACCTCGTAAGCACCCTCGTGGCCTTTTATTGGTCTCCATTGTTCTTCCATAGCACAAAGATAAGCATAATTTTCCATATCGTCAAGAAAAAACCTTAAAAGTTTTACAACTAACGATACGCAAAAGGGAGGGCCTCAAACCCTCCCAATTTCGTCTTGGTATATTATACTTGTTATACCGATTGTAGGCCGTATAAACGGGTGAAAAAAGATTTGCAATTACAAAAAATTGGTGTAACTTTGCAGTGCTTTTTTCAAGTCCGTTAGTTACCCTTCGCCTCGGGTTGTTCTGAGGTGGAGGGTTTCTCTTTTGGCGGCTCTACCATCGGCAGGTGGGCGAGAGCCCAATGGGTGAGAACGCGAATGTCCTCGAACAGACCTTTGAGCATCGGTTCGTTCCCTGCCTCCTTGACAAGTTCGTCAAGAGCGTTGGTAATGGCCTTCGGGTGGTGGTGGAGAGCAATAATCTTTTTCTCTCCCTGTTTGTGGATGCCCGTAATCACGGGAATAACCTTGGGTTGGGGTTGTTTTTTCGACATAGAATTGAAAATTACGTAATTTTTATGGCGCAAAACGCCAATTTTCTGCAAAAATAGCAAATAAACCCGAATTATTTGATAATTTGCCTGCCTACTCGGGTGTTTACACACTCAGTCCATATTCGGGTGCGGAGAAACAGCCAAAAGAGGTGAATTTCCTCGTTTGTGAGGCCGTTAAGGAAGGCTTTAACCTTCATTCTCATTGATTCTTCTGTGTTCATAGTCTATATCTTCTTTGATTAACGTTTCGATTTCGTTGTTTCTCCTTATCAATTCCGCTCTGACGCTCTTGTAGAGTTCCACAAGGTCGTTGTAGTCCATATCCTCCAAACTATGACTTTGCCGCCCACGTGCTGAGCCAAACGGATTCCCGTTGAGGTCTATTCCTGCGGCCTCGTTGCAGAGTTGGTCGCAGAGTTCGTTCCATTTGTCCCCATTGTGGCCGCGAACCCAATTGTACGACACGTTCATGTGCTTTGTTGCGACCATCTTCTTGTACTTGTTCACCAAGTCGGGGTTCTTCTTTGCCCTGTATCGGCCCGAAAGCACACCGAGGGCATATTGGCTATCGGAGAAAACCTCCACTTCGCTATTGTTTGGGAGAGCCTGCACTCCGTACAGGATTGCTTTGATTTCAGCCCGATTGTTGGTTTCGTGCTCTATTTTCTCTGCGTGTTTATGCAGGAGTTCTCCGTCTTGGACGGATTACGAAGGCAAATGCCCCAAAGTCAGCAGACATTGAGTACCCACCATCTGTGTAGAGTTGAAATTTCATATCAAAAGTCAATATCAGTGCATAACGAGCCCTTTTAATCCCTCAAACTACCCCGAGCCAAAGCATTAAAAACTATGGAATTTGACAATTTTGCCCCGTTAAGTCGTTCTCTTGTCCTCGTTACAACAAGTGGCTTAACGCCCCCCTCTACTCATTTCTGAGCCTTTCGTAGGTTGCCCCATCGGTTAGTTTGAGGTCGCAGGATGTGAGTGGCACAGTGCCTGCACTTCTTTGATGCCGATGCAAATTGCAAGGTTTGAAGTTGGGTTGGGATTATAGAGCCTACCCGTGGAAACTCTCTCTGTCAAATAGCATCTATGTCTTTGGGCTAACAAAAAAGCCCCGAAAGGAAAACCTCTCAGAGCAATCTTGTGGCTCTCAACCCTCTCGGGCAGGTCGCGCTTAGAGCCAATTGACAAAAAACTTAGTAAGTGGGAGTTTTTGTATGTTTCTTTCTCGGATTCCAAGCGCGACCAAGGCAATCCTTTCGGCAACAAAGGTCGGAATAATTTTTGACATTTCCAAACATTTTTGGAAAAATTTGCAAAAAATTTGTTTTATTTGTGCAAGTTTTTGTATATTTGCGGTGTGAAGGCAGAGGGTTAGCCCCACCACAAAGCAGAAAAACAATACATAACAACTTAAAACACAAAGAATTATGTCTGCATGTCAGTGCCCTGCGGGTGCGTCTATCCCCTCCGTTCCCAACGCAACTTGCCCGCAAGACTTCGGTCAGATTCAGAAGATTATCTTTCAGCGTATCTTCTCCTCGGGAACAACTAAGAACTCCATGACGAAGGCCAATGCCGCCACGCTCGCCTCTTGGACTGCCCTGTTCAGTGCAACCGATGGCACGAAGGCCGTTATCACCCCCTACGTTGAAGCCCCCACTGCCGATGGCGGTGACGCTATCACCTATGGCGGTGGCAACGACACTCTTGGTGGTGTTACCAAGGTGATTGGCACGAACCCCACCAACATGACCTTCGCCCTCCGTCAGATTGTTCAGACTATCGCCAAGGCCCTCAAAGCCCTCATGTGCGAACTGAACATGGGTGTGTACTTCGTCAACGGTGACGGACAGATTATGGGTAAGGAAGTCTCCGAAGGCAACTTCGGCCCGATTCCCATTCAGACCCTGTTTGTGGGAGACCTCAAACTCAACGGTCTTGAAACCCCCGATGAAAACGCTCTGTCGTTCTCTCTGCCCGCCAATTGGAGTGACGATGTAGCAATCATCACCCCGTCCGACTTCAACCCTCTTACCGACCTCGCAAACGCCTAATCAGCCATGCCTACCAAAGTAACAACCGTCCGTCTCCGTGCAGGAGAAATAGAGCGTGAGTTCGAGGTGGGCCACGCTGAGAGGCTTTTGAGAATGCCTAACAATGGGGGTTGGCATATTGCTGACGATGAAAAAGTAGAACTTACGGAAAATGGGTTTAAGCCGCGAAAACATAAGTAACGAACTCCTCAAACCGAGCAAACGGAGCGAGATAGAGCAGGCCAAGGCTCAGCAGGATTGGATTAAGTTTCACACTGACACCAACCTTGACGAGATAAAAGGCGGTCTGCCCTATCAGCGTTTCCGTACTTTCGTGAAGTCTCAGTTGCCCGAGGACAAGTTTCTTGCGTCAATGAACAACTTGAAGTTCCCTCTGCCTACCAATCGGCTGACGGAGAGTATCTTTACCAAGTTGTCGAAAATCTTTGACGGGAGAAACCCTGCCTTCAACTATCAGTTCCACCGCTCCCAAGAAAGGGACGATTGGGAATGGTATCGGCAGGAAATCCTCAGAGAACCGAGCGTGTGGTCGCAGGATGCTTGGCGGTTCTTCCAAACGGAAATCAACTGTGTAATGATAGTTGACATGCCCGAGGATGGAGCAACAGACCGCTACCCTCAGCCCTATTTCTACTTCCTTCCCATCAGTGATGTGGTCTCCTACAAGGTGAACGCTCGCACAAAGAACATGGATTGGATTATGTTCAAGAGCGACTATGACGGTAAAAAGCGTTTGGTCGTGATTGACGAACTATCCTATCGAACCTTCGACTTCCAAGGCGCAACCCTCGGGGAAATGCTCAGCAACAACCCCCACAACCTCGGTTACTGCCCTGCAAGGTTCTTTTGGAGCGAACCCCTTTCCCTTTCCCGTCCCGACATCAAACGTAGTCCGCTCTCCAAAGAGTTGAGTGCGTTGGATTGGTACTTGTTCAAGAGCCTCGGTGTAAAGCACCTTGACACCTACGCAAGTTATCCGATTTACAGTGCATTCGAGGAGGAGTGCGACTACGTTGATAAGGACGGAAACACCTGCCACAAGGGCTATTTGCAGAAACCGAGCGGAGAATTTGTTACCGACCTTAATGGTAATCCCGTTCCCTGCCCGCTCTGCAAGGGTAAGAAGAACCTCGCGGGCGCAGGCAGTTTTATCACTGTTCCTGTCCCCGTAGAGGGCCAACCCGACCTCCGCAAGCCTGTGGATATAACAACCATAGACCGCAATTCTCTTGACTACAATGTCGAAGAACTGAAACGCCTTGAAACTCAGATAGTTAATTCTTGCGTTGGTGTGGATAACACCATTCTCAACGAGACCTCCCTTGCTGACAAGCAGGTGGACGCTACCTTTGAGAGCAAGGACAACGTTCTGAATAGGGTTAAGGCGGGATTTGAGGAGGCACAGGCTTGGGTAGATACCACCGCTTGCTTGCTCCGTTACGGCACGGCCTTTATCAGTGCCCATGTGAGTTATGGCAACGAGTTCTACACGCTTACCGCAGAAACCCTGCAAGCCCGTTATACCAAGGCCAAGGAAGGTGGTGCAAGCGAGGCTGACTTAGACACTCTCTACACTCAGATGCTCGAAACCATGTACCGCCACAATCCTATGGTGCTCCAAAGGATGATAATTCTGAAAGACATTGAGCCCTTCCGTCACCGCTCGTTGGACGAGGTGGGAGCGATGCTCGAAAAGGGGCTTATCACCCCCGAGGAGTACATGCTGAAAGCCGACTTTATGGGCTTTGTGGCAAAGTTTGAGAGGGAGAATGACAATATCTTGGAGTTTGGGACTGCAATTCCCTACTCCGATAAAATAACAAACATTCAACAAACACTTTTAGAGTATGCAAAAAGAGCAGTCAGCCCTTCTCGTGCATAGAGAAAACTATGATGTTCCAAAGGGGCAGGAACAGTCTGTTCACTACAAGATTGCCAAGGTAGATGACAAGGGTAACTTCTTGGAGAAACCCCGTATCTGCAAGGACAATCCGAAGGAGTTCGATTCTTCGCTGAAACGCAACCTCGAAATCCTTGGTTACAAAGTGGAAATCCTTCACCACCCGCTCGGTACTTACACCGACACCCGTATCGTGGATAAGGATGCCGCTATGAAGGCCAAAGACGCTGAGATTGCCGCACTCAAAGCGAAGGTGCAGGAAGGGGCTAACGATGCCCTCAAAGAAAAGGATGCCGAAATCGCCAAACTGAAAGCCGACCTCGCAAAGGCCATGGCTGACAAGGAGAAGGCCGAGGCTAAGGCTAAGGCCGCAGGCGAGAAAGCACCGAAAGAGCCCAAAGCACCCAAAGAGCCGAAAGAGCCCAAGGGTGGTAAGGGAGAAACCAAGGAAAAGTAAGGAGGACTGAGGTATGTTAACAGAGGAAGTTCTGAAAGCAAACGAAAGTCTGAAAGACTTGACTGCGGAGCAGATTCAGACTATCGCCACTCTCTCTGAGAATGACGAGAATACTGTAATCGGGCAGAAGTTTGGCGAGGTATATCGTCAGATGGATGCAACTATTGAAAAGGCCACGGGTATCAAGCGTAACGGGGACGAAAAGACCTACGTTTACCTCGAAAGAGCCGCCAAGGAGTTCACGGGCAAATACGGGGACTACGAGGCTCTGAAAACCAAGGTGGCCGACCTCGAAAAGCAGGTTGCAGAAGGCGGGGATGCCGCTATCAAGGCTCAGTTAGAGCTGGCCAAGAACGAACTTGCGGCCACCAAGGAGCAGTTCAACAACGTCAAGGCCGAACTTGACAAGGCCAACTCCGACCACGCAACCGCTCTGTTGGGGCTGAAAGTAGATGCTGAGATTGCCAAGGCCAAGGAAGGATTCACCTTCAAGCAGGGATTCTCCGAGGCTGTGATGAACACCCTTATCGGGCAGGCAATCGCCAACGTCAAGGCCAAGCACCCGACCTTCGAGGAAAGCAACGGAGTATCGGTATTGGTGTTCAAGGACGATAAGGGCGTAACCCTTAACAACCCCGAAAACAAACTCAATCCGTACACCGCCAAGGAACTGTTGCAGAAGGAGTTCGAGGCTATGGATATTCTCGAAAAGAACCCCGCAAAGGGTGCGGGTAGCCACGGTTCGGGTAGTTCCGCTCAGACCACGCTTGCAGGCGTAGCAACGCAGGTGCAGGCCAACGAGACAATCACAAAGATGCTCCTCGAAAGGGGCATCGCCAAGACCTCGTTGAAGTTCGGAGAGGAGTACAAGAAACTGTGGGAGGAGAACCACTGCGGAGACCTCCCTCTCCAATAACAAGGCAAGGGGTAAGCCTTACAAAAGCAAAACAAAACCAAACACAAACAATTAAAAAACAAACAAAACCATGAGTTTAGCAGCAACCATTCTCAATTCCATTCGCGTCAAGAACGATAGGCTTGACAAGAATGAGCACCGTCTGTCCGAGTATGGGGCGTTTGACTTCTTTGTTCAGCAGAGTAAGACCAACCCCCTTCTGACCGAGGAAATGCGTACCAAGGCCATTGACAGTATGGGTAAGACCTTGCAGATGCCTGTAATCACCTACGATGGTGTAGTCAGCGTCTCCAACGTCCGCTCCTGTACCGTGGCTGACGCTGAAAACACCTCCGCTCTCGTAGGTCTGACCTTCGCCACCTATGCCGTAGGTTTCACCGTAGTACCCGCCATGTACTCCAACAACGAGATTGACATGCAGAACGACATCGAAAAGAAGTTCAAGAAGTGCGCCCGTGTCCTCGGTGCGGCTCTTGACAGTGCCGCCCTCGCCATCCTGTCCGCCAACAAGACGCAGGTGTTCGGTGACACCCTCATTTACAGTGAGGTTTCCGATGTGATTGCCGTTCCGTGGGCCTCTCGTGAGGACATTCTCTCTGACATCGAACCCATGATGCAGGCGAATGACTACTATGGCCGTGTGCATATCATCGGTAACGCAGGTGTCCGTAGCCTTCTGAACAAACTCGCTGAAAAGGGAGAGTTCAACTACGTTAACAAGGCCCTCGAATGGAGCAACAAGGAGTTCCACTTCACCAACCGCCTTGTCAATGGAGATAATGACTACGCCACCTTCTATGCCGTTGAGGACGGTAATGTGGATATTCTGTTCCGCTATGACCGCGAGGCCGCCCGTGGCACTAAGACTGCCATCGGCCACGAGTGGGACATCATCGACATGCCTTACATTGACGTTCCTGTTGGCCTGCACTATTACGAGAGTGTGGGAGACCAGAGCGCAATCGCAGGTGCGGCCACTGCCGACCTTACTTGCGCCAAGAAGGAATACTACGGATTCTCCGTTGACGTAGCCTTCGTTGTGGCCTACAACAGTGCAATCGCCACCAAGGCCAACCCGATTATCAAGGCCGCTATCGCCAAGGGTAACACCTACGCTCAGCCTGTAACCGTGGTTAACGATGCTACCAACCCTGTCCGCACACAGGAGGTTCAGTAGTCCCCTTCCAAGTCTGAGTAATGGGGAGGTGGAGGTTTGACTTTCACCTCCCTTTTCATTAACTTTGTGGCATTATGTACAGATTAGCAGAATTAGTGAAATCGTTCTCCACTCTTGTAGGGTGGAAAGACACCGCCCTCTCCAAGTCTGAGAGTGGCCTATACTACCAAGAGGCGAACCCGCTCCTCACCCTTCGTGCGCTCCGTGGCGTAATGCCAAAGGACTTGGCCGACAGATACCCCGCCTACGAGCAGGGCCGTATCTATAACAAGGGAGTAAAAGTCTCCAAGGCAGGGAAGATTTACCTCTCTCTGAAAGACGAGAACAACCAAGACCTTGTTAATACCCTCTATTGGACTGAGTATGACGTGTTGGAGGATTACCTCACCGCTATCACCGAAAGAGGCATCAAGAAGGCCATTGTCAAGGTTGTTAACGAGAAGATTATCGGCCTCGAAAGCAAGAACCTTGTTGACCGCAGGGTGCTCTTTGACGGAGCAGGCCGCAAGGAGGCCCGCACCCCCAACCGAGGCAACCTTGTTGGATTCGAGATTACCCCTATCCGCACACAGGGCATCACCACCACCCTTAACAAGGTGGGTATTCAGATGTACGGGAATGTAGGGGACGTGAAACTCTACCTGTTCCACTCCTCTCAGCCCGAGCCGATTGCCACCAAGGTAATCACCATTAACAAGTCCAACGGCACGTTTATGTGGGTGGATTTGGATTGGGTTCTGCCGTATGTCAATGACGAAATCAATGCAGGTGGCAGTTGGTACGTGGTGTATAACCAAGCGGCCCTACCTTCCTACATGGAGAGCATCAATTTCGGACGGGATTGGAGCAGAGAGCCTTGTGGCACGTGCAACAAGGGAGACCTCCAACTCTACCGCCTCATGCAGAGGTACGTCACCCTCAGCCCGTTCTACGTGGCTATCAGTGATTGGGACGGAACTCTGTGGGACGTGGAGGACAATATCTACACCCCTGCCGACAACTACGGCCTCAATATGATGTTCACAATGGCCTGTGACGTAACGGAAACCCTCATAGCAGAGAAGTTCCAATTTGCGAACCTCATTCAGTTGCAGGTGGCCGCAGAGGCCCTGCGGGATATTGCAACCAATCCCGAGGTGGCCGTGAACCGCACTCAGTCCAACGTTGACCGAAACAACGTCCTCTTTGAGGTGTTCGGTGACGGAGCGGGCGTGAAGGGCATCCAAGGAGAACTCACCCGAGCCTACAAGGCCATAGCCGTTGACCTCAAAGGGCTTGACCCTCTTTGCATGAGTTGTAAGAACAAGGGCATCCGATACGGAGCAATCGTGTAGTATGAGCAGTATAGAGAGAATTGTCGGCATATTGGAAAACATAGATTTTCCCGTTGGGGACGATTTGCCCTCTGCCTTGGGCGGGGACGATTTGCCCACTGCCGACATTCCATATTTGCTCTCTCGGTTCTTCACCCGTTCCGACATACAAAAGCGGATTATTGACATAAACACAGACCGCCTCTACGCTGAGCAGGGAGACCGCAATTACAAGCAGTTGGGCACGTACTCTCCGTACACAAGGAAACTCAAAAAGAAGAAAAACCTTCCTTATGAGCATTTCACCTACTACGATTCGGGAGACACCTACGATAGCCTCATAGTTGTGGCAACGAGAGAAGGGGCATCCGTGGAACTCGGAGAGAATGCACCCGATTATGCCCACGGCCTCAAAGAGACCGCTTGGGGTTTGACCGAGGACGAAACGGAGCAGTTGAAGGAGGAGGTTCTGCCCGAGGTGAAGGATATTATTGTTAATGGCATTAAACAAGCATTGATAAATGGATAGAATACCCCAAAAGACCAACCCCAAGATGTTCGATTTGGCCGTGCTCCCGATTCAGAAGGCATTGGCCGCTAACCTGCCATGGTTAGACCACTCCATCGGCATCTGTGAGCAACTGACCGACATAAAGAACAAGAAACCCTTTAACTTCGCGGCCCTGTACCTCAGCAACGAGCAATACGAACAGGTTATGCCCTGCGAGGAGTTGGGCAATTTCTCGTTCTTCTACCTCCGCGACCCGCAGGTTACAATGCCCAAAGACAGAAACCTCGTAAAAAGCCCGTATTCGCTCGTTTTGTGGTACGACCTAACCAAGGTATCACTTCCCACCGATGAACGCAATAGAGAGCAAATAAAGGGGCAAATAATGGGTATTCTCAATGCCCTTCGGATTCCGTACTTCACAATCACCCGTATTTTCGAGAAACCGAGCAACGTTTTTGCCGATTTTTCCTACGTCCATACGGATAACCAATTTCTCATGCACCCCTACGCAGGTCTGAGGATTGACGGGGAGATTGTTGCTCGCGTAGATTGTCTCCGTCCCGCAAGCGGTGAGGGAGATTCCTATGGTAAATCGTTTGACAATTCTTTCGACAGATAGTATGACCTACGCATGTCCCAACGTACTTCCCAACGTGCCCAATATGAAGTGCGAGATTAAGTTCGGGCAGATTCAGAAGGTGGCCTTTCAGAGGCAGGGGCAGACCTTTACCCGCGAGGAGATAACAACCAAGGCTGGGTGGAGCGCATTTCTGACCTCTCAGACACCCTCCAAGATAGTTGTTACTCCCTTTGTTGAAGCCCCCACCTCGGACGGGGGAGACGAGCGCACCTTCGGCAGTGGCAACCAAGTCCTTGACGGGATAGAGATTATCATGGGCATAAACCCCGTGAAAATGACCTTTGCTCTCCGTCACTACCCGCAGATTATCATTGAGGCCCTCAAACACCTTATGCAGTTCCGCGACCTCGGTGTGTTCTTCTTTACGGGGGACGGGAGGATTATCGCCTTGAAGGAGGACAAACTCTACAAGGCCATTCCTATCCGCTCTCTCTTTGTGGGAGACCTCCTCTTTGGTGGCCTCACTCAGCCCGATAGAAACCAAATGAGTTTCTACTTCAAGGCCAACTACTCCGACCACCTTGCATTGATTCAGCCCGAGTTCAACCCTATGGAACTTATGAATATCAATGACGTAATCGGGGATGGCTCGTTCAGCAGGGCCTTCAACTTCTCGTTTGACGTATAATTTTTACGGATAGGAGGAACAAACCATGCTTGAATTTGTCTTGTGGGTATTCTTGGTGAGCCTTGCCGTAAAATTCTTGCGGACGCTCATGGAGAAATGGGGCATCAGAGAGTGGTTGCAGGTGAACGCACCCTGCGACCTTCTCCACGAAATGCTCATGTGCGACTTCTGCCTTTCCTTTTGGATGGGCTTGGCTATAAGCGTGTTTTTGGCTATATTTGTGCATTGGTGGATGCTATTCATCCCCGTGTTTTCGTGTAACCTTAGATACGATTAGACCATGATAAGCAAGCGTTTGAACGGCCATGACGTAGTGTTCTACGATAGTGTAGAGGACTTGCCTGTGGTGCAGTTTCACA
>JAEEGJ010025800.1_pt1 | contig 11987 bp, 12 predicted proteins | sample 8958761 | NCBI WGS metagenome assembly JAEEGJ01 (sample SAMN16246546, study PRJNA631951) | gut metagenome | biome: gut microbiome; feature: rumen; material: RS-attached | host: Bos | place: Iran: Karaj | collected 2018-10 | reverse complement strand
GGCAGGGAAAAGATGTCACACTTCTTGCACGTGGAAAATGGTATGAAGAGATAAAAAGAAATGGGCTTAGTATTCATAATTATTTCGGCAGAAAGACCAATGTGAAGATACCAACGGATATCTGATATAAAACAGGGGGAAGAGTAGGGCATGTCAGTTAAGATTAATTCTTTGAGTGAAAAAGAGATTCGTGATATAGGCGATGCTTTCGCAGATTTTCAATATGCTGAATCAGAATTTGGAATGGGGTATCTTGGAAAAGGCAGACAGGCCGTGAGTGATTACATATGCGCTTATGTGCGCATGGCCATTAATGAGAGAGTTCTTTACTCAACAAGCGAGGAACATGAGGGATTTATTGCCTTTAAGAATCCCGGAGTCAACATGAGTCTGAAATCTGCTGCAGGTCTTTTGAAAACTATTCCCGGATGCGCGGATGTAGGTCATTTGCGAAGTGCCGCGAGGGGCTTTTTTAATTCGGGAAAGAGTTATGGAGCCATACTGTCCAAACTTAAAGTGCCTTTCATTTATGTAGGCATGGTTGCGGTAAGAAAAGAATATCAGGGCAAAGGATTCATGCGAAAGGTCCTGGAGATTGCATTTGAGGAAGGCCGAAGACAGGCAGTTCCTGTGGTATTGGATACGGATGCTGTGCTGAAGAAAAATAAATATGAGCATCTGGGCATGAAATGTGTAGTAACTCAGCACTTTACTGATGGAGTAGAACTGTACGGAATGGTATATGAGCCTGACAATATCCCGAAAGAGTGGAAGAGTGAGATCGTTCTCGAGGACATGCGAATTCTGTCTTCGTCCAATAAAAATGTATGGGATCGCTTTGCACCTGTTTATAGCAACTTTGTCACAGGAACTCCGGGAAACAAAAGGGCATATGAGTCCATGTACAAGCGCATAAAAGCAGTGATCAAGGATAAAGAAGTGCTTGAACTTGCTACAGGCCCAGGTGTTATTGCAAGGCAGGTTGCGGATGAAGCAAAAAAGATGATTGCTACAGATTATTCCGAGAAGATGCTTGCTATGGCAAGAAGGGGAATTGTGCCTGAAAACCTTGTCTTTGAAAAAGCTGATGCGTCATCCCTGCAATATGCTGATAACAGCTTTGATGTGATTATCATCGCTAATGCACTTCATGTTATTCCGGAACCGGAAAAGGTCTTATCAGAGATAAAACGGGTGCTGCGAAAAGACGGGCTGCTTATCGCTCCAAACTTCATACATGACAACACTAAAAAAGTCAGTGGAATTATGAGTAAGACTCTTTCGTGTGCAGGAGTTGATTTCAAGGCAAAATGGGATGCTGACGGATATCTGAAATTCCTTAGGAATAATGGATTCACAGCAGTTTACTCAAATCAGTTACCTTCAACAATACCTTTAATGTACGTGGAATGTAGGAATGATAGGAAAAATGACGATACATGAATTTGGAAAAGATAATGATAAGGTCATAGTGTTGCTACATCCGTCCGTGGTTATGTGGGATTACTTCGAGTATGTGATTCCGCTTTTGGAAAAGAAATACCATCTGATAATTCCTGCACTTCCGGGGTATGACCCTGACAACAAGAGCGATTTCACAAGTGTTGAAGAGATCTCAGCAGAACTGGAAGAATGGCTGAACCTGAACGGACTGAGCAATGTGACGTGTCTTTACGGCTGCTCCATGGGTGGAAGCATTGTAGTCAGGATGCTTGCAGGCAACAAAGTGACAATACAGAGTGCAGTAATCGATGGTGGTATTACTCCATATCAGCTTCCTTGGATCGTTACAAGATTGATAGCAATAAAGGATTTTTTGTTGATATACACAGGAAAACTTGGGGGAACAAAGCTATTGGAAAAAGCTTTTTCTACTGATGAACTGTCAGAGGAGGATGTGCAATACGCGGCAAAGGTTCTTAAAATGATCAGTGCCAGAACAATCTGGAGAACATTTGAATCATGTAACAATTATTCCATGCCTGAGAATGTCCATATTGACTGCAGGTATATAGAGTACTGGGTTGCAGAAAAGGAAGTCAAAGACCGAAAGTGGGATGTGTCATATATCAAAAATCACTTTCCACAGACAGTTTTCAGAAAGATAAAGGATGTAGGGCACGGGGGTCTTGCTCCGTTTAATCCGGAAAAGTTTGTGAGGGGGATTGAAAGCACTATATGGAAAAGTACGATGTTACAAAGCCCGTCATTTTGAAAAAAGGAGTCTATAAACTCAACGGCGAGGCAAATTTTAATTATCAGCTGAATAGAGTTATCAACTGGGATGGTGGCAGGCTGGAAGATGTCGAAAAAGTCTCCGGCAAAATCCACAACAGTGATGATTGGAAGAGAGAACTTATTTCGATTGGTGATGAGGCCATGAAAGAGGGCAGAACTGATAATGCCATTGCCTATTACCGCATGAGCGAGTTCTTCATGTATGACGGTGATCCTGATAAGAGAAAGTACTATGAGAAGGCAACCAAGCTCTTTTACGAGTACTATGCAGATTTCTTTGAGGGAGAAAATCCAAGGATTGAAAGATATGATGTCCCCTATGAGAATGTGAAACTCCCTGTGATGCATGTGGTGCCTTATGGTGAGAGCAAGGGGACTATACTTATCCATGGCGGCAATGACAGCTATTTTGAGGAATTTCTTTTCACTGTCCTATATATGCAGGAACAGGGCTTTGAAGTCTACATGTTTGAAGGCCCCGGGCAGGGTGGCGTAATGCGTGTTCAGGGAATGCATTTCACCCATGAATGGGAAAAGCCGGTTAAATCAATCCTTGATTATTTTGGACTTTCCGATGTGACTATCATAGGCATTTCCCTTGGTGGCTACCTTGCACCGAGAGCTGCAGCCTTTGATAAGAGGATCACAAAGGTTGTTGCCTGGTCCATATTCCCATGCTTTCAGGATATTCTTGTGAGTATGCAACCACAGGGTACGCAGAGAGCATTCCATATCCTCATGAAGCTACATGCCCGTCCACTTCTTAATCTGGTATTTGGCAAAAAAGCTAAGAAATCTCCCATAATCGACTGGGGAATCAAGCATGGATGCTATGCCTATGAGGCAAAGGATGCATATAGTTATGCCAAGAAGCTGAAGCTATATGACATTGCACCCGTCGCAGATCAGATTACGCAGGATATGCTGATTCTTGGGGCCAGTGGAGACCATTTCATTGATTACCACCTTATCGGAAAAGAGATCAACATGCTAAGGAATGTCAGAAGCCTTACATTTCGCCTGTTTACTGACAAGGAAGAAGCGGAAAATCATTGTAATGTGGGTAATGGGAAATTGGCTATAGATGAAATACTTAGTTGGATTACACGTATTGGGAGTAAGGAATGATTGTTACAGCTGTCGCAGTGGGAACCAGGGGAGATGTAAATCCTCTGGCAGAGCTTGGCGAGGAAATGACAAAAAGGGGACATGAGTTCCGGATACTGACATCGGAGGCTTTCCGTCCGCTCATAGAAAGTAAAGGCGTGACCTTCTTAAGGCTTGATACGGATGCAGATCATGTCATGAAATATATGGTTACAGACTATAAGACTAGCCTTGATTTTGTTAATGGGCTATTTAAGCTTAAGAAGGAAAATCCGAGATTTATGGAGCAGACCATTGATGCTATAAAAGGCTCTGACCTTGTAATGTATGGTACGTGCTCAGCTTTTGCAAGACATGCGGCTGAGTATCTTGGAATCAAATGTGCAAGATATTTTTACAGTCCGATGGATCCGACCAGACAATACTCGCTTTATACTGATGATTTTAATTCGGACAAAGTGCTTAAAAGCTATGATGGACTATCGGATGGGATGAGCCTCATGACAATTGTCGCCCTAAATAAATGGAGAAAAAGTGTAGGTCTTCCAAAGTGGAAGAAAAGCAGCAGATATACGGAGCTGGGAGGAAGAAAAGTACTTACTTTTTACCCCACAAGTCCTCTCCTTATGCCAATGGATCCTACATGGGGAGACCATATACATGTGACAGGGTATTGGTATCATCCGGGAGAGAGTATAAAAGAATTTGAAGAATCCGAGGAATTGACGGACTTTTTGACAGCGGGTGAGAAACCGATATTTGTAGCTTTTGGAAAGGCAGAGTCACCTGAACTTGCGAGACTACAGCTGCTGACATTAGATGCTTTAAAAAAGACCGGAATTCGTGCTGTCGTGCAGGCATACCAGATACCGAAAAAAGACAAGATAAATACTGACAAGCTGTTTTTTATAGATAACGTCCCATATGCTTATATCTTCGGAAAGGTGAGAGCAGTAGTGCATCATGGCGGAAACACTACAAATGGTCTGGGACTTAGGGCAGGGCTTCCAACACTGGTGATAGCACTGGCGCTTGACCAGTATTTTTATGGGAGAGTTGATCACAAACTCTGTTGTGGACCTAAACCATTGTACATAAGAAAGAGATTATGTACTGCTGAAGAAATCTCAGATGCTCTACAAGACCTGGTCAGCGGGAAATATGATGTTACGACGCAGACTATTTCGGAACTGATAATGAAAGAAAACGGTGTAATGGAGGCTGTTAAAGCAATAGAGGATTATATTTCAGAGGGGTAAACGAGTATGCTGTTAACTATTTTTCTGGCATTGGTTTTTTGCGTGGCGATTACACTTATGATGTTATCGGCTGTGGCATTTATCCAAGATAAGAAGTTCTTTTCTTCAGCACCGAAGGAGGCGCAGGAAGCTCTTTTACCAAGGGAAAAAGAACTGTTCTACGGTGCCAGGGCAATCGGCTGGACTTTAATGATGTTCAGTTTTCTGATGATACTTGGGGTGGGTATTATCTCAATTTGGGATGGCTTCAGAAGTGGCTTCACATTTTGGCAGTTCTTTTTCAGATTTGTCTTTATATTCACTGTTTACAAGCTTTATGACATGATCTGCTTTGACTACTTCCTGCTCATGAAGTTCCATTTTTTCCAGTATTACTATCCTGAGGTGGAAAGTGTGTATGCGAATAGAAAGTATGGATATAACATCAAGAGTCAGTTATTAAAGCTGTTGATCATATTCCCGGCAGCATCAGCACTTGCAGCTTGGATATGTACATTGTTTTGAGAAACGTGGAGGAGTTAGATATGTCAGATAGGAAAACTGAGATAAAGAGTGCGTATAAGAGCCTCGGGAAGGCTCACAGTTTTTACGATGGAATGATGACCTGCAGTACATTTATGGGAAGGTTAGTCACCAAGCTTGTGTGGAACATGGACAGAGATGATGCGCTGGAATATCAGGCGAGAGCCTTTGAGATGATTCCTGCGGATTTTTCAGGGAAGTTACTTGAGGTTCCGGTGGGGACAGGAGTTCTTTCAATGCCGGTGTGGAAAACACTTCCGAGTGCTGACATCACATGTCTTGATTATTCGGAAAGCATGATGGCTTCAGCTTCTCAAAGAGCCGATGAAATGGGGATAAAGAACATAACTTTTAAGCAGGGGGATGTTGGCAATCTCCCATTTGAGGACAATACATTTGATGCGGTCGTTTCGCTAAATGGTTTTCATGCGTTTCCTAATAAGAAAGCAGCTTATAAGGAGACTTTCAGGGTGCTTAAGCCCGGTGGGATTTTTACTGGATGTTTCTATGTGGAAGGTTCCAATGCGCATACAGATAAGATGATAAGCCGTTTTTACATAAAAAGCGGATTCTTCACAAGACCATTTGAAACCGTGGAATCCTTGGAGAAGAAACTCAAGGAAATGTACAGTGAAGTTAAAGTTTCTAATGTGGAGAGTATTGCGGTATTCCAGTGCAGAAAGTAGGAGCAATGAGTGTTAAATACGAAATTCTTAAACGGGTAGTAAAAGCCGCAGGGCTCAAAAAGATGTGGGAGGGAAAATCTGCCGCAGACATTGTCGCTGCTAAAAAGAAGGCGAATGCAAAGAATCGCATACCTGATCTTAAAGATCCTGAGTTTAACATAGACCGGATAAAGGTTATGGGTTTCACAGTGATCAGGATGAAGCATAAAGCTAAGGCATCCCATGCCAATCTCTTTATCATTGGTGGTGGAATGGTGATGGCTCCAAGACCTGACGCGGTCAAGAAAGCTCTACGTTTTGCCAAGGAAACAGGCGTGGATGTATATGTGCCATATTATCCGCTTTGTACCGATTATCCCCTTTCTAAAGCATACGCCATGATCCATGAGACATATAAAGAGATGCTAAGGGATTATTATGCTGAGAACATCTCAGTTTTAGGCACATCATCAGGCGGGAATCTTGCGCTTGGAATAGTCCCATACATCAATGATGGACATGATGACACCCCAATGCCGGGATATATCCTCGCAATTTCGCCCGGAACCTGTGTTGAAACGGACGAAGAGTGGCAGAGAATGCTTGAACTGGATAAAAAAGATGTGGCAATTCCGGCAAGCTATATGAGAACCGCTGTGGATATCATGAGACATGGCGATTTGTCAGTTCCTGAATACATGATATGGCTTCAAAAGGCCGATTTTACCAATTGTCCGCAAGTGACTTTTGTTTATGGCTCCGAAGAAACGTTGTATGCCTGCGCTCCATCTTTCGAAAAAGTCATGCAAAAATATGGAGTGGATTATGAGATGATCGTAGGCGAAGGCATGTTCCACTGCTATCCGGCATTCCCAATAGTGAAAGAGGCCAAGGAAGGCTGGGATAAGATGGTGGATTTAATCAGAAATACTACAAAACAGGGGAGTATGAAAAATGCAATTTGAAGAAATTGGGAATATGTCAGGAAAGACGCTTATGCTGCTTCCCGGGACATGCTGTGACTGGCAGACAAACTTTGGAACAGTAATCGATAGGTTATCAGAGAAATATCATCTTATATGCGTGAACTATGATGGGTTTGATGGAAGTGATGGTATCTTTCCTGATATGATTACGGTAACAGAGAAAATCGAGAAATATATCTGTGAGAAGCATAATGGCAGGCTTGATGGAGCTATTGGATCTTCTCTTGGTTCAAGTTTTGTGGGTCAGCTTGTTATGAGAAAGAACGTGCATATAGATCATGCTATCTTTGGCAGTCCTGACCTTGATCAGAGCGGGCCGGTATCAGCAAAACTCCAGTCAATGCTTGTTGTGCCTCTTTTAACAAGCTTTACAGGCAGTGAAAAGAAACGGAATAAATCCAAAGAAAAGCTGAAAAAAATCTTTGAAATGGATGATGAAAATGCTGAGAAATTCATGAACTGTTTTTCCAAGTTTAATCCCCAGTCCATAAAGAATGAGTATTACACAGACCTCCTAACCCATCTTAGTGATGATATCAATGTTGAGCATACAAGAGCACATTTTATCTATGCCAACAAAATGGGTGAGAAGTATCTTGAACGCTATAAGAAGTACTTCCATGATCCTGACATCAGAGAGTTCAACATGCAGCATGAGCAGTGGCTGTTCGGCGGGAAAGAATACGCAGAACCTGTGCTGAAAGCTATAGATGAATTTATGGTAATGACGGTTTAATGGAGAAAGAGCAGTAATGGGAGGCATGACAGTTGATAAAGACGATAGTTGTGGCATTGGTTTTGTGCATTATTGAAATGCTTGTCATTGTTGTGGCAAGCCCAATGGCTTGTAATAACTGTTGGATATTTCAAGAAAATCTTTCCTGAGACCGCAGATTATGATGATTATGTATAACCTCATTAGAGGATAGAACAGAAATGTTTTTGAGAAAAAAAGCTTTTTGCTGGGGAGGAAATGAAAGATGTCAGAAAAAGCAGAACAGATCATGAAAAAGAAAGGCTTCATAAAGGCCGAGATGGATAAGGTTTTTCCTAAAGAACAAAGTGATAAGCTTTGGAATGATGCCACTTTAAAGCTTTCGGAGATTCTTGATAAGTATAAGTCATTGCCTGAAGGGGTACATAATCATACTGACAGTAGAATATTTCCTTCTTCGGCTATCTATTTGACAATAAAACCAATACTGGGCGAGGATAGGGCATTTAAAGTCATTGAGGATGCTGCTGTTGTGGGATGTACAGGGATTCAGGCCAAATTGGCCAAGCTGATGAGGGTTCCCGGAATGAAGGGATTATTTGTTAAAATGTGGGACCCATTGACCAAGAAAATATTTGGGCCTACTTGCGGATTTCAGAATGTCTTTTACCCTAACAAAAAGGGCGAATACAAGATGGATATAACACAGTGCCCATATAATAGATATTTTACGGAACTTGGCTGCCCTGAGCTCACAAAGATATTCTGCGGAAATGATGACAGGATCTATGGGAATCTTCCGGGACTCGAATTTATCAGGACAGGGACGCTGGGCAGAGGCGCAGATAAGTGTGATTTTTATCTAAGACTAAAGAAATAATGGGGAAAAGCTATGAAATACTCAGGAATGCCAGCGGGAATGTGGCTTATTTACAAAAAGAGTTTTCAAAATAAGCTGATAAGCGTGTTAGGGCTTTCGGAGTTGGAAGCCAATGATGTTATGAAATCAGCAAAGCAAAGATACAAAGAAATCATTGGAAAGCTTCCGGAATTTGAAAAAGGGGACATATTTAAGACCAACATCGTAAACTGTGCCTTGTTTTCAGCAGTGATACTCAGCTTGAAGAATAAACCAGCAGTAGAGGCACTGACGGATTATTACGCCCAGGCCATGACAACCCCTGTAACTAAGTGGTTTTGCAGACAGGCAGGGAAAAAGAAATTCAGTGATGCAGATATAAATGGGATGAAGAAAACCGCTGATCTTAAGGCTGCTGACAGGAATCCTTATTCCTGGAATATGGAATATCTTGACTATGGAGACGGATCCGGATACGAAGCAAGGTTCACTAAATGCGGCATCTGCACGCTTATGAAGGAGCTTGGGTTATATGAGTTTGTTCCTGCCATGTGCCATCTTGACTACACTATGAGTGAGATGGGTGGAGCAACTGTATTTGTGAGACAGTTTACACTTGCATCAGGTGGCCCATACTGTGACTGTGGCTATAAAAAGAAATAACATCTGATAAAAATACTCATTTAGAGCGGTTGACACATATAAGGTGCAGTAATAGAATAATCAATGTTAGCAAAGGCTAACATGTTGAGTAAATCATGTGAGTTCCTCTTTTTCATACCGGGCCCTATGACCGGCTATGAAAAGAGGAATTCTGTGTTTAAGCGGAAAGGAGTATTGTAAATGGAGTATTTGGAAATTGAGAAGGTTATAGGAAGAGAGATTTTAGATTCAAGAGGAAATCCTACTGTTGAGGCAGAGGTCACTCTTGCAGACGGAACGGTTGCTACCGGGACAGCACCAAGTGGAGCATCAACAGGGGAGTTTGAGGCGCTTGAACTTAGAGACGGTGACAAATCAAGATATCTGGGCAAGGGTGTCACAAAGGCAGTAGAGAATATCAACACTGTTATAAATGATGCTATCGTTGGACTTGATGCATCAGATACCTACGCAGTTGACGCAGCCATGATCAAGGCAGATGGAACAAAAGATAAATCAAAACTTGGAGCCAACGCAATACTTGCTGTTTCAATTGCTACAGCCAGAGCAGCATCCAAGGCTCTCGATATTCCTTTATATAGGTTCCTTGGAGGTGTATCCGGCAACAGACTTCCTGTTCCTATGATGAACATCCTTAATGGAGGAGCACATGCAGATAGTGCTGTTGACACGCAGGAGTTCATGATCATGCCTGTTGGAGCACCTTCATTCAAGGAGGCACTTCGTTGGTGCGCAGAAGTATTCCATAATCTCAAAAAGCTCATCAAGGATATGGGGGATGTAACTGCTGTTGGAGATGAGGGCGGTTTTGCACCTAACCAGCTTAAGAGTGATGAAGAGGCAATTGAGAAAATCCTTGAAGCCATAAAGGTAGCGGGGTATGAGCCGGGTAAGGACTTTATGATTGCCATGGATGCAGCAGCTTCCGAATGGAAGAGTGAAAAAGGAAAAGGCTTCTATAAGCAGCCTAAGTCAGGAAAAGAGTTTACATCAGATGAGCTTATCGCGCATTGGGAGAGTCTTGTAGATAAATATCCTATTATTTCAATCGAGGACGGACTTGACGAAGAGGACTGGGAAGGCTGGCAAAAAATGACCGCTAAAATCGGTAACAAGGTACAACTTGTCGGTGATGATCTCTTTGTCACAAATACAGAGCGTCTCAGCAAGGGCATTTCTTTGGGAGCAGGAAACTCAATCCTCATAAAACTAAATCAGATAGGATCTGTTTCCGAGACACTGGAAGCCATCAAGATGGCTCACAACGCAGGATATACTGCAATTTCTTCGCATCGCTCCGGCGAGACAGCGGATACAACAATCGCCGATCTCGCAGTTGCTCTTAATACATGTCAGATTAAGACCGGTGCTCCAAGCCGCTCTGAGCGTGTGGCAAAATATAATCAGCTTCTCAGAATTGAGGAGCAGCTTGGCGAAGCGGCTGTTTATCCCGGAATGAATGCATTTCATATAAAAAAATAAGAAGAAACAAAGAAATAGGACTTGAGATTTATCAGGCGAGAATATATAATTAAATGCGGTTAGCGGCTGCTAACCGCATTTTTTAAAGTTCTATGTTAGCTGTCGCTAACTATGAGTTATATGAATTGCAGAAATGTGGGGAGATAAGTGAAGCAATGGATGAAATGATTTCGTACACGACAGGTTTTATGGGCATTGTATCAACTGCTGTTGTATTCCTGCTTGCTGTAGTGGGCGTATATATCGGATATTTCATCCTGAGAAAGCATTTTGAGCATGCAAATGTTAGAAATGCAGCCTGAGAAATAATTCCTTTTTATCTTTTTATGGTTAACCAAGAAGGAGGAAGTATGTTCAAAAAAGTGGCTCCGTACATCGGAGAATACAAGAAGTATACTGTATGGGCAATTATTATGATGTGTATTGGTATAACTGCCAATGTAATGCCCTACTATTTTCTCTATCAGATAATAGCGCCGCTTACAAGAGGTGAGCAGCTCAGCCTTCAGTTTGTATTGCTGAGGGTATTGGGAGTACTTATCTGCGAGGTTGTATATTCGGTTTCATATGTCCAGGGGCTTGAATTTTCGCATATAAGTGCCTATAACACCTTAAAGAATCTTCGAATATCGCTGCAGGGAAAGCTTGAAAAGCAATCTTTGGGCAATATACAAAATCTTGGAACGGGTCGTATCAAGAAAATCTTTACAGATGATATTGATCAGATAGAACTTCTTTTAGCTCATGCAATCCCGGAAGGAATTGCAAATGTGTTTATTCCTTTTACGATAATTATCCTGATGTTTATCGTGGACTTCAGACTTGGCTTATTGTCTCTTGTTCCGCTTGTTGCCGGAATACTTGCCATGGGAATGATGATGAAACAGGGTATGTCTAAGATGAATGCATACTATGAGTCTGCAGCCCGCATGAACAACACAATTATCGAATACGTAAACGGGATGGAAGTTGTCAAAGTATTCAATAAGGATGGGGACTCTTATAAGAAATTCGGCGAGGTTGTACGGAACTATCGTGACTTCACAATAGCATGGTACAAGGCCTGCTGGCCCTGGATGGCAATGTATTCTAGCATTCTGCCATGCCTTGTGTTGCTGATTCTGCCAGTAGGAGCATATTGGGTTTTGACCGGAGCCATCGCGCTCGACAAGCTGATCCTTGTTATCTGCATGTCTTTTGCTGTTGGACCTTCACTACTTAAGGCTCTTAATTTTGCAGGTAAGTTCCCGCAGCTGGATTATAAGATCACCGAATTGGAAAATCTTATGGATAAACCGCCACTTAAGGAGGGAAATGCCGGATTTACAGGTAAAGACAGAAATATCAGGTTTGAAAATGTCAGATTTGGTTATGAGGATAAGGAAGTTCTCCATGGGGTAAATCTCGAAATAAAGCAGGGGACAACCACAGCTCTGGTTGGAGAGTCAGGCAGTGGAAAGTCAACCCTGGCCAAGCTCCTGGCACATTATT
>JAEEGJ010025797.1_pt1 | contig 11990 bp, 14 predicted proteins | sample 8958761 | NCBI WGS metagenome assembly JAEEGJ01 (sample SAMN16246546, study PRJNA631951) | gut metagenome | biome: gut microbiome; feature: rumen; material: RS-attached | host: Bos | place: Iran: Karaj | collected 2018-10 | reverse complement strand
CCTGGTTTATTCAGGGCCCACAGTATTGCTGTTGATGGACGGCAAGGAAGTATATCGTGGCTCACAGTTCATTGACTTGGAAGAATTAGAATTCAACATCAACCGAATTTCAGACAGCGCCGCAAAAAATCATGGGCGCAGCACTTAATTTTTGTGCAAGCGAGTGCAGAGCCAAGCTTGCACAAAAATGCACAAAAACCCATTATTCACCATCTACACTAATTTCTGCCGTACTTATTGCACACGATTTGTAAAAATTTTTATCCCGATTGACTTCTTATAATTCCAGATTTTTATCTATATTTGCAAGCGCATAGGCATAAAAAAAACTAATGTATTACGTAGATTTTGGGTATTATGGATAAGAAACGTGTCTTCGTACATGCCACGGGCAAGTATCTGCCGGGAGTTTTAATGGTTGTGGCATCGCTGAGCCCGTGGCCAGCGTTCAGCCAGACTGTTCATGATGGCGGGACTGTCATCGAGAGCTTTCTTGCCCCGGATGCCCATGCCAAGCCCATGGCACGTATGTGGTTTCCGGATGCCTCGGCTGGTGAGGATGACAACGACTATATCGAGAAACAGATTTCTGAACTTGCAGCAAAGGGTTTCGGCGGCGTGGAAGTGGCGATGATCATGACCAACGGCGTACGCTACGAGAACGAGGATACGCGCAGCTACGGATGGGGTACCGACAACTGGACGAAGCTGATGAAGAAGGTGCTGAAGGCAGCAGCCAAGGTGCCCGGCGGCTTCCAGGTAGATGCAACAATCACGTCGCACTGGCCTCCGCTGCTCAATACCATTGACCCGAATGATGAAGCTGCGAGCAAGGAACTGTCGTTCAGCGTAACGCCCATAACGGCAGCCGATATTGCCAGCGGCACCATCAAGCTGCAACTGCCTTTGCAAAAGACGACGGCGCCCGCTTCCACATTCGGCCCCACCGCATACGACCATTTCTTGTTTACCGACCAGTTCGTGTCTGCCATCCTCGTCAGGATTGCCGACATCGAGGTGCAACCTGGTGGCAAGCGTTATGTCTTCGATTTCAAAAGCCTGACGCCGATAACAGACCATGTAGCGGTCATCCCTGGGGCAGGATACGCGGCGACATGAAATATGTATCGGGTACTGGCGAATACACCATCTCTTTCACGCTGCCCGATGACTTTGGCGAGAGCGACGGCGCGTTCATAGCATATAGCTACGGCAGAGACCAGGTAGGCGCCCTGATTGTAAACGGTACGGAACTGCCTGCCAACAATGCCAGCGACCGGATTGATGCAGGAACGCTGTTGACCACAGGCCGGAATACGCTTACCCTGCGGCTCAATTCCACGCTCTATGGAAGAACATATTTCGAGCATAGTGGCTATCTGGACAAAGGCGCGGTTTATGGTATGGGAGAGGGCGTGCTGAATCCGCCTGTACCCGGAACATACTACAACGGACTTTTAGGCGTCAGCATCATCCCCTATAAGGCTACCACGACGGGCGACCCCGATGCCATAGAGCAAGTGCCGGCCACCGACAGCCAGTCGGCCTCATCCCCTGCCGCCATCTACAACTTGCAAGGCCAGCGCCTTGGCACCCCGCAACGCGGTGTGAACATCGTCGGGGGGACGAAAATCATTGCCAGGTAAGATTACCAGATATGCACGCGTTCCTCAGGTTTACGATAGAGTTTGCCACCTGGCCTTCTGACTCATCAATTTACCCCATGTACTAGCTTTGCTAATGTAAAGCCAAGGGCAACGGCAAGGATTCCAATGGCTATACTGCCAAAGGCATACAGGAAGAATGTTGTATAATTACCTGACTGCAAGAGGTTTAGACTCTCCTTTGAGAACGTGGAGAATGTCGTAAATCCCCCACAGAATCCTACTGTCAACAGAAGGCTAAGCTGTGAAGGAGAACTTAGCCGGTTTAACATCGGCATGAGCAATCCAATCAGCAAACAACCGGCAATATTGGCAGTCATCGTAGCCCAGGGAAAAGTGCCGCTTATTCCCTTCATGCCTAATGCTATAAGATAACGGGCGATGCCACCGAAGAAACTGCCCGTACCGACAAGAATAATATCTTTAATCATATTATTTGATATTCAAAGTCATCACAAAGGGATTGGCAAGTGTGAACGGATGCCAGCTCTCGCTTCCCGGTCTGTTGGGATTGCCGTATTTGGCAAAGTTCGTCCAGTAGTCCATGATTTCATCTGCCAGACGGTTGTCGGCCTCGGTCATGGGTCGCCAGCTGCGGTTCAGCGTGTGGAACATATACCATAGTTCAGCGGAGTGAAAGGCACCGTCGTGAGTGCCGGGCAGCTTTCGTGCGAAAAGGTACTGGTAGGCAGGGCGATGGTCGAGTGAGTCGCGCAGGAAACAGAAATCATCAATCTGCTTGCCCATCGGACGGATATCGTCGAGTGTGCACCCTATCATGTAGTTGGCGTCTGCCAGATGCTGGTTGCGGGCTGCATCGTCGAAACTCTCCGTCAGCAGTACCCCGTCGACATGTGGCCTGAATTGTCCCATACCCTCGGCCTTGAATATCTCCAGCAGTTTCTCAGCTGGCACGGCACGCATGGCCTTCAAACTGCCATAGCCGAACTTATCCATGAATGCCTTTCCCGTCGTCTCTGCCTGTTTCTGTCCATTCTCGGAATTGCCGAAAGCGCCGATGCCACCACCGCTCTGAATCACAGCATTCCTGATCATACCTTTCGACATGGGAGAGCTGACAAGGTTCTTAATGCTGGCAGCCCCCGCACTTTGACCGAGAACGGTAATGTTGTCAGGATCGCCGCCGAACTGCATGATATTCTCGTGCACCCATCTGAGGGCGGCCACCTGGTCGTATGTGCCGTAGTTGCCTGACGTACCGTCAGAAGTCTCTGCCGACAGTTCAGGATGGGCTAAGAATCCGAAGATGCCCAGGCGGTAGTTGATTGTAACGAGAATAACCCCGCGCTTAGCCCAGGCATCGCCGTCCATCGTAATCTCATGACCATAGCCGTTGAAATAGGCTCCGCCATGTACCCAGAAGGCCACGGGCAGCTTCTTGTCCTGATGGCCTACGGCATCCGTAGGTGTCCAGACGTTCAGGTAAAGGCAGTCCTCGCTTTGCACGGTATTCTCTTTCCAATAGAACTCATTGCCATAGAACGTACCCACGGCGTTGCCCGGCTGCCAGCAGATGTTGCTGAAGGTATCGGCCTTCCGCACACCCTTCCATTTCACGACTGGCTGGGGACGTTTCCATCGGAGCTCTCCTACAGGAGGTGCAGCATACGGGATGCCCCTGAAAACGGTGATGCCACTTGATGCAGAGGGAATTCCCTGAATCTGTCCTCCCTCTACTTTCACAATTGGTCCTTGTCCCCATGCATAGGTTGCCACGAGGCACACGATGCATAATGCGATTTTCCGTCTATTCATATTCTCTTTTTGTTGAATTCAGTATATATATTTGTTTCTTCGTACAATTCAAGAACTCGAACATCAAAACAACACGGTTATGAAACTCTCTGCCGGCATATCAATGGTGGCAATGCCCTGAGAGACCTTCACCGACTGTTCTTCGGCATTCTGGCTGGCATTGGTCACATAGACGACAGCCTGGCTGACCGATGAAGGGAGTCCGGAGATTTCTGCCTTGCAAGCCGCGCCGTTGTTAACCATGTGGAGGGCGCCTTTTCCCTGGGCCTTGTTGTAGAATGCTGCTGTATTGACATTCTCCTTGTCCACCGCCAAAGGGATGGAGAAGGCATTGGCTGGAGTCATGGCCAGCTGTCGCAGATTATGGAAGCGCTGGGTGGGACGCAGCGGCCCGTCATCGCCCAATATGCCGTTGCCCTGCAGCAGGGAGTAGTCGGCCGTTAGCTGCCATTGCAGGATGCTCAGCGGTTGGCAGATGGCGCACAGGCGCATGTAGAGGTTTATCTCATAAAGTGCGAACGTGGATTCCTTGAAGATGGCCGGATAGCGCCATGCGGCGGCATCGGTGCTGCCTTCGCCCACGACGAGCGGCACATTGATGCTCCGGGCTGCATCGCGCCAACGGCGCAGGGTCTCGTCGTCGCATCCGCGCCAAGAGTGGAACGAGACGGCTCCGATATACTTGTGTGCATCCTTATCTCGCAAGGCTGGTTGGATGAAGTCGATGGTGGTGGCATCGCTGTTGTCGCCCAGCAGCATCTTCGTAGGCAGGTGATGACGGGCCAGTGCCGCTCCGAACGACTTGATGAAGTCGCAATGCTCTTGAGGCGTGTGCAGCACGTCGATACCAATGTCGGATTCGTTGAACGAGAAATAGTCGGCTTCCACGCCATAGTCATTCTTCAAGAAATGCAGATAGGAAATCATCGACTCGTAGATGCTGTCTTGTTTTGACGAATCAAGGCGCAAAGCAGCCACGCCGCCCCTGCGTCTCTGCTGTCCAGGAATCAATGCCCACTGAGGAGGGAACCAGCAGCTTACGACCAGAGGCATGCCTATGGCCTTCAGGCGGGCAGCCATCTGAGCACTCTCCACCACGTGCGGGTCATCTTTTCCGCCCTTGTCCCACGATGCCCACGGGAACTCCACACGTCCCATGGCCACGCGCATGTTCTTCAGGCAGTAGTCAATCACCTCAGGGTCTTTCTTTGAGTTCTGTATGCGGAAATTACCGCCGAAACCCACGAACCGTGAGCCCGGTTTTGAGAGGTCGAGAGCAATATGAGCTGTCTCGTTGTGACGGGTGCCGTCCACGGTCAGCAAAAGTTCAAGGTCGGCCTTCTCTCCCTTGTTGAGGGTTGGCATCAGCGTGACATAAAGCACCTTGCCGTCTTGCTCTTGCCTGACCAGCGTATTGATTTTTTTGTTGAACACCAGGGTCAGATTCCGTTCCTTGGCGGCCACGGTGACTTTCTTCCCTGAGGTCTTGATTTTAGCGTTTGCATAGTATTTGGGGGCAAAAGCCATGCTGAAGAACGCTCCTTCCTGAAGCGTCTCATCCGCTTCAACGTTCAGCTTTATCCTAACCTGACGCTCATTCATGTCAGTCACTTCCTGATGGAAATGCGCTCCATGCAGGGGGATGTCCACAATCTGCGTCTGACCTTCGCGGCGGTATCTGACGTTCTGCTGCCGTTCGCGCCCCGTCTTTTCTATCTTTCCACCGGGAATGCCAACGCACAGAGCCGACTCGAAGTCAATCAGCTCACCGTCGAGTCTTACACCTGTGATATTACTCCAGGCCATCACTTCGGAATGAACCTTATGGTCAGTATCGGTTTGAGCCATGCAAAACAAGAATTGCACGGCAAGTAAGGTAAAAGTCAAAATCTTTTTCATTGAATTATTGGTCATGGCTATATCAGTATTAGTAAATTGCTTTGCAAAAGTAAATATTATTTAAGAGAAAACCAAAACATTATGGTTGAATTTATAATAAAACATGTTTCGCATGCTTAAGGAGTTTAGGAGTTTGCGAAAATTATTATGGTAAAGTTAGTCGTCTTTGCTCATTTTTCATTATATTTGCGGCATAAAACTGAAATGGCTTTTTACATTAAGCAGAAACAATCAGATAAACCTGGAATAAATGAATGCATTTGCAGAGTATTTAAAGAATATTCAGGAACGCGGGTGGGCGACCGGATTTATTCATTCCTGCCCTGAGCTGATGGAGAGCATCGGACAGGTGGGATTCCTTCCGCTGTTGGAAAGTGGTATTCATGGCTATTCAGCAGAAAGCATGATGGCCGAGGAATGCCGATTCACGCAATTCCCCGACGGCACATGGGAATGGCCGCTGTGGAAGTGGAAGGGCTCAGTGGTGCGTGAGGGCGGCTGCGTCTATGGCAAGTTCTTTGCAGGCAAGGCGGGCTTCATCAGCCGCAAGTGGTGGCCCGACTTCTACAACTGGCGGCGCAGCAAGAACCCCGTGCCGGAGGAAGGCACCACCGAGTACATCATCCTCGCAACCCTGCGCGAGCACGGCAGCATGATTGCACGTGAACTGCGTGCCGCCTGCGACTTCACAGGCAAGAATATGCGTTCGAAGTTCGATGCCTACGTAGGTCGTCTTCAGATGGGCGCCCACATCGTGACCGAAGATTTCGTATATCCCGTCGACAAGCACGGACGAGAATACGGCTTCGGCTGGTCGCTGCTGACCACTCCCGAGCAGCTATTAGGCCGTGAGGCTTGTCTGACGGACAGGACTCCCGAGGAATCATACCAGCGAATGGTGGAACATCTTTCGAGACTGTTGCCTCATGCTACAGAAAAGCAAATCAAGAGACTACTGAAATAGATATGTTTTATTCAACAGATTAAAACCAATTGCCATGAATATAAAAAAGAGTAATGAGCTGAAGCTCGCCTACACGTGCATCGCAAGTGCACTGCTTTGGGGCATGACTGCCTGCGGACCAAAAGCCGCCACACCATCTTCTACCCCATCCCAGACCGACTCCGCCTCAGTGGAAACTACCGACACACTGGCCCTGGAAGAGACTGCACCCGAAGTACGGGGGCTGACTTTCGAAAAGGCCTCTGCAATGGTACACCCCGACCAGCACTACGACGAGCAGGCCATCGACAGCATTTTTTCCGCTATTGCCCTGCCCAAGGTGCAGGCCGAGCGCTATGTATGGGATGCCGACTATGGTGGCAACAGCCCCGCCATCAGCTATGTGTGGGGCTATGGGGTGGAGTTGAAGGACTGGACCTTTAAGGCTACTGCCGAAGACTACCACGGCGTTCACTTCAACTTCTTTTTCGACAAGTCAAAGAAAACCGGCCAGCTGAAAACACTGACTGTTATCACCTCTGACAGCCAGTGGTACGAAAAGTTCATGGCCGACGCCAAAGCAGCCGGGATGAAACTAAACGGCTACCTTGACAAGGCTGTCTATCAGCGCGAGGGCAAGGAATACATGCTGAAGAAGGGCGAACAGACGTTCTATTTCATCAACGACTTCTCGGCCGACGGCAAATACGAGGTAGAATTCGGGTTTGACAACGGCATAGATGTCTGAGTCGTTCCAACGGATTCCCTGTTGCCAGGATTGTTGTTTCAGAGTGCTGCCTTGCCTATCAGTTTCCTGACATCAATGACTTCGGCCTTTCTCCTGCTTCGGCTGTTGGCCAGCAATTGTTCCAGCACAGGCAACATACGGTTGAGATTGCCGTAACGGATCATGAAATTCCAGAACGGTTCAAACTTCTTCCATCCGCCCATGTAGAAAAGGTGGGCCAGCTGTTGTTTCAGGTTGTCGTGCCCGAAACTGGCACGGAAGATGTTGCTCCAAGTGTAGAATTCCTTGTATGCCCAGTCGTAGCCTTGTTTCAGTTCTTCGGCTGTCAGGCCAACCGTCTTGTAGACAACAGTCCGTGTGTCGTATTTGCTCCAGTCGTAGGAAGTAATGCGTCCTTCCTTTTCCATTTGCTGGAACAAGCGGGTGCCGGGATAGGGAGTCAGGATGTGGAATGTAGCCGTTGTGATGCTATGTTCTATCCCCCACTCCACCGTCCTGCGGAACACATCTTTGTCATCATGATCCAGCCCGAAAACGAAGCTGCCATTAATCATGATGCCCAGACTATGCAACCGCTCAACGGCTGCCACATAGTCTTTCGACAGGTTCTGCAGTTTGTTGCTCGACCGCAGGTTCTCAGGCGAGAAGGTCTCGAAACCCAGGAAGACGCTTCGGAGCCCCGCCTCGGCCGCCTTTTCTATGAGGTCGCCCTTTAATACCGATGCCACCGTAGCGGCACTTTGGAAAACACGCCCCATGCCAAGCATTCCCTCAAAGAGTTCTGCAGCAAAGTGAGGACTACCCAGCAAGTGGTCGTCCAAGAAGTACAGGTGACGTCCCGGTAGACGTTCTATCTCTGCCAGCGCATCATCCACCCGTTGGGTGTAGAACGATTTCCCCTCGCCATAGAATGCATCCTTATAGCAGAAGTCGCAATGATGTGGACAACCACGCGACACCACGAGCGAATTGGGCACAAAGTATTTCTCGCGCTTGATGAGGTCGCGTCGGACGGGCGGGATGTTCTCCAACGAACGCCAACGGGCCACATAGCGTTTCTGCGGATGCCCGGCTCGAAGGTCAGTCACAAAACGGGGAAAAGCCTCCTCACCTGGTCCCAACAAAATGGTGTCAGCATGCTGAGCGGCTTCGTCGGGCAACGAGGTGACATGCAGTCCGCCCATAGCGACATAGACACCTTTCTGACGATAATGGTCGGCAATTCTATATGCGCGATAGGCATTGGTCACATACACTTGTATGCAGACCAGGTCAGGCTCATCGTCGAGCGTCAGCTTTTCCACATGCTGGTCCTGAATCTCCACCTCATCGTCTTCATTAAAATAGGCAGCCAGCGTCGCCAGTCCCAATGGTGGAAACAAGGAATATTTGATGGGCCGCCAATACGGGCTCTCGGCTTCCTGCAAGGCAGGCAGAATCATTTTCACTCTCATTGCTTTTTTCTTTTTGTCGATGCAAAATTACTATTTTTTCTGACATTAACCAAGGTTATCAAGGGGCGTTGTTATTGCCATCAGAATCTAATTTTATCATATCCTCTCACAAAAGACTTAATCCACGAATACCAATCTACAGGTGATGTCCATACATGCTTCCAATGCCAACCATTCTTGGCACGAAATACTTTGAAGCCACCATTCTTCCTATAGGCAGAACTAGGATAGATACTTTTCTGCCTGAAGTCTGACACCCATTGTTTACCATTCCAAACCGCAATATGTCCGAAGTGGCTCTTCTCATTCTGGGGAAGAACAGAAATGTCACCTGTCATTGGCCGGTAGCCATTTGTCGGAATCTCATAAAACCCCATTTGTGGTAACGTCTTTTCGTATGCATATGCTGGAATCAACCCTATGGGGCATCCTCCACGCCAAATGGCTTTGACCACATACCATGCACACATACAACGCGAGCCATCTGCGGCGTGGGTGGTCGCATAAGCAGTTACCTTCTCATTGTTGTAGTGGTAGGGCAAATGGCTCCAAACCAATACCGTACCTATGATAATCAAAAATGTCTTTCTAATCTTTCGCATGTTGATTGTTGATAAATAAGTCTATAAACATCTTTACCCTCGCAAACCATTCCCTGACGTAAGTCTTCTGCGACATGAGTGAATGGGGCGACTTTGCGTTGAACCCAATGACTTGGTCGAAACCCAGACCGAGGTTGTCAGCCAGATATAGGGCTCGTTCGTTGTGGAACTTCTGAGATATTACGATCAGTTTCCTGCAACCAAAATCGTGATAGGCGTTATGCACAGAGAGAATAGTTCTGTATCCTTTCCCGTCAAGGATTATATCCTTTGGAGGAATACCTCTTTCGAGAAGTGAGTCCCTCATGCACTCGACCTCATTGACACCGTCAAGGCTATTGTCATCACCGCTTATGAGGACTTTCCGTATCTTTCCTGCATGATACAAACTGGCAGTGGCGTGAATCCGGCTTTCAAAGAACATGTTTCTCCTATGGCTGATTCGCGTCTGCGGGGTAGTGCCAAGAAGCAGTCCGAAAGAATACCCCTCGGGAACAGTCTCAACTTCATCAAACAACCTGCCATTGGCATTGCTAATGACCAACTGGTTGCAGATCAACAGTAGCGCAGTACATATAACGATTGATACCAGAAACCAGCAAAAACCCATTCTTAATCGTCTTCTCATCTCGCAGTCACGTTAGAAATGTTTTAATTCGTTAGCCTTATAGCGGAACACGGCAAGCAGAAGGTTATCGGCATCTTCATCAAGCATAAACCACGGAGAGCGGAAGGGATTCTTAAAATTGCGCATCACATGGATATCCCTTGCAGGCGTGTTACCTTCTGCCAGAAGAAAGGCTTTCTTGCCATGTTTGTTTTGGGCAACATCCACCACCATCACGGCATGTCCATACTTATGGTTGCCCGGACGGTCGGCAGCAGCATAGACAAACACGTCGCCGGGCTGAATGTCCTTCAGCCGTCTTTGTTCTAACTCTCTACTGAGCGAGTAGGTACTTGCCACACCGTAGACCCTGCGCATATAGCGTTCGAAAGCCTTGCGCGAAGAGCCACCATCGTAGGACATCGTCTTTCCGTTCACATTCTTGAAATGTATCTTGCCGTACTGCCCTGTATTGAACAGATACTCAGCACGCAAGCGCATGCATACATCAGCACACTGCTCCTCGTTCGATAACAGCGGAAGGCTGACTACGGCATAGCTTAATGATTGAAAACGAGATTCGCCACCAGTGAACAACTGAACTTTGGAACCTTTCCCTTTCAATGGCAACGAACGCAGGTAGCTGCTATAGGCAGCATCATCCCCAGCTATTCGTTCATACCCCCACGGTACAGGGATATCACCTACCGTAGCATAATTATGAGGATTGCTGGTCTTGCTGCCATAAAGGAGCCAGAGGCCTGCGCATCCACCCGTTACAGCCAATAACAATACATACAAGAAAAACTTTCTTTTTGTCTTCATTATTCTTCTCTTCTTTTTAATTCGATGCTGCAAATTTATAGGATTATTTACGGCAGAACAAATAATGGAAAGTCCGTTGTATGAACTCCCCTATTTCTTGTATGAATAAAGTGATGAATGACGATAATGCCAGGACAGCCCCCTGTACCCATAGGTTGAACACCACGGAGATCTGCGATATTTTTATTGTTTAGTTGTTTTCAATGCTAATATGATAGCCTCACCAACTATCGCATAATCAGCTAGCAGATAATGAGATTTTCCTTTATAGGTTATAGTACTTCCCACTATCTCAGCTGCTACAAGCAGTGGTTTTTGCTGTAGTCAGACTTCGGCGTAAAAATGCGCTTTACCACCGATATTTGCTCTTGATTTGCTTGAAAACGGGGATGTCAGAAACGGACGCAAAAAGCAGGATACAGGCACGGAACTTGATGGTATCAGCCCCGAAAATTTCGTAGGCTGAATGCTCATTGCCAAGAACGGCCTCACAGATCTCTACGAGTCTCTCTTTCAACACGGGATGTTCGATATAGGCCTTGGCCTCTTCACGTCCGTTGATGCCGTAGAAATCAGCCATTTCTGAATGTCCCAGCCCTTTCATCTGTGGGAAGACATACCACATCCAGTGCCCCCGCTTATGCCCAGCCTTCACTTCCTGAAGAGCTTCGGCGTATGTGCCTGTACCATCGTAGATGCCACCACTGTCCTGGGCATGAACAAATCGCAGAAGGTTGCGATTGATTGCTTCTTCTTTAGTCATCGACCGTCTCAAATTTGATTGCAGTAATCTGTATTTCCATTTTTACAACTGTCTAAAATAAAAGTTTTCAGGATGTTCGCCATATAAGAAGTGAACGACATTACAAAGCCAGATATCTTGTTCAAACCCTTCAAGGTTTTCCCGGAAAAGGTTAACAGCACGTCGCTTTCTTCCATTTTTGTTCGCCCATTATTTCTTGCTACAAACTTCGTTGAAACGGTCAATCACGTCAACTAATGGAGGATCGAGCCTGTCGAGACACTCATTAAGGATGTGGTCGGGAACTTCCGTGTAGGATGCTGAAATACCTCCTGCAATGGCAGCTTGGGTATCGGCATCGCCGCCAAGAGAAACCGCTGCCCTGATGGAGTCTTCGTAAAGAGGGTATTTCACGCCACAATAGATTGCCTCAGGAACAGACCCCTGGCAGGTTACGTCAAAAGAATAGAATTTGCGTATATCGTCCCAATCGTTTTCGATATCATCCAGGTCATAAAAACAGAACTCTTTCAGGAACTGCTTCCCCTTCTCCATCCATTCGCCGTTTCTCAGCAAAAAGATAGTGGCTGCTACGGCCTGTGCACCAATAATACCCTCGGGATGGCTATGGGTCACTTCAGCTGAGATTTGTGCTAATTGCAGGGCTTCGTCTAATGAACTGGCATAGAATCCGACAGGGCTCACACGCATGGCCGAGCCGTTGCCAAAC
>JAEEGJ010025795.1_pt1 | contig 11991 bp, 12 predicted proteins | sample 8958761 | NCBI WGS metagenome assembly JAEEGJ01 (sample SAMN16246546, study PRJNA631951) | gut metagenome | biome: gut microbiome; feature: rumen; material: RS-attached | host: Bos | place: Iran: Karaj | collected 2018-10 | reverse complement strand
CGGTGAAGCGTGCCTTCGGGTCGGCCTTGGCGAGTTCGTCGTAGATGGCCTTGACCATGGCCGGGGTGAATTCCTTGGAAGAGAGACCGTAGCGGCCGCCGATCATCTTCGGCATAGCCATCTTGCCAGCCATCACGGCTTCGGAGATAGCGGTCAGGGCATCCTGGAAGAGCGGTTCGCCAGCGGAACCCGGTTCCTTGCAGCGGTCGAGGACGGCAATCTTCTTGACGGTCTTCGGGAGGGCTGCAACGACGGCTTCCATCGGGAACGGACGGTAGAGGCGGATGTTGACGAGACCGACCTTTTCGCCCTTGGAGTTCAAATACTTGACGGTATCACCGATGGTGCAGGTAGAAGAGCCCATGGAGATGATAACGCGTTCTGCATCAGCAGCACCGACGTAATCGACAATGTGGTACTGACGGCCCGTGTAGCTTGCAACCTTGTCCATGTACTTCTGGACAATTTCCGGAACCTTGGCGTAGAACGGGTTCACGGTTTCGCGGCCCTGGAAGTAAACGTCCGGGTTCTGTGCGGTACCGCGCATGGTCGGACGGTCCGGTGTCATAGCGCGTGCACGGCAAGCCTTGACGTACTTGTCGTCGATCACGTCGCGGATGACGTTTTCATCGAGAGCTTCGATCTTCATCACTTCGTGAGAAGTGCGGAAGCCGTCAAAGAAGTGCATGAACGGGACGCGGCTTTCGAGCGTGGAAGCGTGGGCCACGAGAGCGAGGTCCTGGCATTCCTGAACGCAAGAGGAGGCGAGCATTGCAAAACCGGTCTGGCGGCAAGCCATGACGTCGGAGTGGTCACCGAAAATAGAAAGGCCTTGCATAGCAAGAGCACGGGCGGTCACATGGAAGACTGCGGGTGTCAGTTCGCCAGCAATCTTGTACATGTTCGGGATCATCAAGAGAAGACCCTGGGAAGCCGTGAACGTAGTGGTCAGGGCACCAGTCTGCAAAGCGCCGTGGACGGTACCAGCGGCACCACCTTCGGACTGCATTTCAAATACGCGAGGAACTTGACCCCAAATATTCTTCTGGCCCTTGGCACTCCAGTTGTCGGAATGTTCGGCCATCGGGCTGGACGGGGTAATGGGGTAAATTGCAATAACTTCGCTCAACTTGTGGGCGACGTTAGCGGTTGCTTCGTTACCATCAACCGCAATCATCTTTTTTGCCATGGACTATCTCCATTTTTTAGGTTTTTTCGAAAAAATCTGATCATATACACCTATGGCGTGTGGCACACGCATAAGGGCAAAAATCCACGCATAAAATTAAATAAGATTATTAGGAAAAACTGTAAGTTTTTTGAAAAAAGACGAGAATTTAAGGTTTCGTTCTTTGCTTTTATGAAGAATGCTAAAAGTACATCATGCGGGCGGGGCCCCAGGGCGTTACTTGCTCAGCAATTTCTGGTTAATCTCGATTTCAAGGCCGGCGTAGGCGGGTCCGAATTTTTGTCGGAGTGTGGTGGTGAGTCCGTCGGATTTGCCAAGGTACGGGTAATTTTTGCGGATGCGCAGTGACGGTTCGCGATCGCGAATGTTCTTGATAAGAATCTCTGCAATTTTGGCTTCGGATGGGCGGCTCGGGTCGTAAAGAATCCCCACGTCGGCATCGCGCTCGACTCCGTTCAAGACCGGCGTAAAGCTGTGGATGCCCAAGTGAATGACTTTAAGTGGGGCCTCTTTGGCTGCTTTGCGCTGTTTTTCGGGAATTTTACCCGCGACAAAGCTTTCGATTTTCTCACGGTATTTTTCCCAGAGGCTAAGCATGCGTGCTTTGACTGTGCTTGGCAAGCTTGATGTATATTCCGAATAGAACGACTTGCTTGTCGAACTGCGATTCATGTCTACGACAAGACGTGAGAACTTGCTTGCGCTGTGAAAGTCCGGCTTTAAACGCTTTACAAGAATCGAAAATATTTTGTACGCGCCGATGTCGTAACCGCGGTGGGAGGCGAGGACATCGTCTGGAATTCCGTTGCTATCGCGGAATGCGCGCAATACGAAATCCGGCAGAGCGTTGCTCGCGTGTTCGCAGGTAATCATCAGTGCCGGAGTGTTCTTCATTTTTTCTCCACAACAAGAATGTTTCCATCGTACGTCATGACACCCAGCAAAATGCTGTGGATCAGACGGAATTTGTCTACTTTGTAATAAGGACCGTTAGCCATCGGGTTTGTACAATCCGGGTCTGCAACCATGAACTGTTTTTTTTCGTCAAGTCCGTAAAGCACCACAAAGTGGCCCATGGGCTCGCCGTGGATATCGTCAAAAACCGATTGGTCCTTATCGTTTGTGTATTCGCGGGGGGAGCGGTAAAGGTAAGTGGCGCTGAGTCCGCAAAGTACAGGAATGCCGCGCTTGAAGTAACCTTCGAACATGCTTGCGCGAAGGTCTGCCGTAGCGACCGTTCCACCCAAGTCGATAAACCTAATATAGGCGTCAATAGCCTTTTTAAGTTTGGGAGCGTGTTTTGCCTTGTGCAAAGCGACAAGTTTTGCGCGAAGCTCGGGCATCTTGAGCTTGCTCCATGTCGGGTCGAAAATCTTTAAATTGTATGAATAAATTGTAGCCTTGAATCCGCGTTTGAGAGCGTCAATACCAAGAAAGACGCCTAGCGTACCACCCTCTTCCAAAAATTCAATTTCGGAAATGAGCTTTTTAAGGGGGATGTTATAGCCAAGATAAGAGTAAACTGCGTGTAGGCTAGTCGGTCCGCACGTAACATCGTCTGGCTGAGGGAGTATTTTCAAGTCCATCGAGTGCCTCGTATTAACCGTGGCGGTTTGTTCATCAAATCGTCATTCCGCGCACAAATATAGAAAATAGTTATTGTTTAAGAGTTGCTATTTCGTAGAAAATAAGGTTTAGTTGTTGTCGCAAGAATGAAAAAAATCTATTAAAAAACTTATTTTAAATGTATGAAAGAAAAATGGGGATTTTTTTATCAAGAAAACTTGGATAACGTTATAGAACAATATGGAATAATTCAAATTTTTTGAAAAATACGCTTTTTGTGGGGAACTTTAGAGTGTTGTTTGGTGAAACTTCGTGATTTTAGTGTTATCTGTGAGGTGTATCCATAAAAATTTTTAAAAAATATATTATATTAGCTACATCACCATCAAAAACATTAGGAGCTCCTATGGCTATCGACCACAATCTCTTAACGGGACAGTTCCGTCCTCTTGGCGAAAACAAAATTGAGCATACCCTTTCTGCAAGCCAGAGGGTTTTGCCAACGCATACGGGTAAAAAGGCAATGCGCCATTTGACCCCGCGAAATCGACAACCGAAACTCGAAAATTCGTAACGGTGTCGTCATCCTGGAGCCCGTAAGGGCGACGGGATTCATAAAAATAAAAGACGAAGATTTCTATTTTTGGCGTCGTGAACGCAAACCCTTTTGATCTTTTAAAAACGAGCGACCGCAGCAAGGCCCGCCTTGGTGTGATTCATACCGCGCACGGTGACGTGACAACGCCTGTGTTTATGCCTGTGGGTACCGCAGCGACAGTCAAGGGGCTCACGAGTCGAGACATCCGCGAACTTGATGCTGAGATTATTCTTGCGAATACGTACCACCTCTATTTGCGGCCGGGCACAAAGCTCATTGCCGAAGCAGGTGGTGTGCAAAAGTTCATGAGCTGGAACAAGCCTATGCTTACGGATAGCGGCGGATTCCAGGTGTGGAGCTTAAAGCAGTTCCGAAAGATTACCGAAGAAGGCGTCCAGTTCAAGAGCTTGCTGGATGGCTCTCGTCATTTGTTCACACCCGCAAGCGTGATGAATGCGCAGCGCGAAATCGGTGCCGATATCATTATGGCGTTCGATGAATGCACTCCGTACCCGAGTACTGTCGAAGAAGCGGAAAAGTCGCTTGCGCTCACGCTCAAGTGGACCCGCGAAGCGAAGGAATGGCTGGAAGCGAACCCGCCGATTCACGGCTATCCGCAGTATTTCTTTGGAATTGTCCAGGGCGGCATGCATAAGGAACTGCGCCAGAAGTCTATCGAAGCGCTCAAGGAGATTGTGCCGGACGGTTATGCGATGGGCGGGCTTTCGGTAGGTGAGCCTGTCGAGACGATGTATGAAATTGCAGATTTTTGTACAAACTTATTGCCCGAAGATCGTGCCCGTTATGTGATGGGCGTGGGAACGCCGTGGAATCTGATTGAACTTGTGAAACGCGGCGTAGACATGTGCGATTGCATTCTGCCTGCGAAAAATGCACAGGATGGATTAGTTTATACGAGCCGTGGCGTGCTGCGTTACAAGGGAGCTAAATTTGCGCACCAGCACGATTTGCCGCTCGACCCGAATTGCGATTGCTATTGCTGCCGTAATTACAGCCGCTCCTATTTGCGCCATCTCTTTAAGGAAAAAGAACCGCTTGGCTGGACGCTTGCCGCCATCCACAACTTGCATTTTTACATTCACTTGATGAAAGAAGTCAAGGCGCAAATTGCTGCGGATGCCTTCGAAGAATGGGCTGATGAACAAGTGAAAGTATTGCAGGGGAATGCGGGGTAAAAGGGCGTAAAAAAGCACAAAACTTTAAAAAGCTTTGTGCGTTCAACTATGAAATGCGATGAATTAGGTTGGGCTTGCAGTTATTTGCCTACAAGGCCTTGATTTCTTCGATAGTAAATCCGGTTTGCTTAGAGATGATGTCTAAAGAAACACCATCATCGCGAAAACCCTTTGCCATAGCTTTTTTCTCTTCCAAAGCCTTGGCCTCGGCTTCCTTTCTTCCTTCTTCCTTGCTTTCGTGAAGATCAAATTCGTAAGTCATATACTTATTCCTTATGAAAGTATCGGTCTTGTAAAAGGACACCTGGTTGTTTGTTGAACGAAAAATGCAAAATCAGTTTTCTTCGATTATGTCTATATTCTCGATGTTGCTAAAATTTTTCCAATTGCTGTACACATAATTGAATATTTCGTCTGAATAATTTGGGCTACATATTTTGAGTAACTCTCTACCTGATTGAGTAAGGATTGCCTGTCCGCATTGAATTTTGTTTTCTTTTGGAAATTTGAAAGAAATACGTACTTCTTTGTTGTTGTAAAAAGCAGATGTGTTTTGAGGTAGCTCAGAAACCATATAACCAAAGGTTGCTCCACAAGAAAGAAGACCTAAAGCATTCAGTCTATTTACGGATCCAAAAGATAGGCCAAATTTTTTTACAATTTCGTCATCGAATTCATATAAGAAAATGTGATCGCTGTCATTTATTTTGAATGCAAATGATGCAACTTTCATAAATGTGGTCGCGTCCTCTTGGCTCATTTCACTTAAAATTCGTAAAGTCGATTTTGAAAAACTCCCGTGATTGTTGGTTTCTCCCGCTAGAATCTTGGCCCAGATTGTTTGTAATTCGTTGTCAGAAGCGCATTTTGCACGTTCAAAAAAGAATAGTAACCATTCGTTGCTAAGTTTACTTGGATCTGCAGATTCGCTGATTTCAGGGAATGTTTTATCAAGTATGTTTTCTATATTGGTTTGCTTAATCAATTCTTCTATAATAAATCTTTTCAATGCTCTTCGAGAAAGATCGTTAAGCTTTAATTGGTTTGTTGCTGTAATAAGTTCTGCGTCAGCTTCAGCTCTCGCTTTTCTCCTGATTCTAGTCGGTTCGTATAAGATTCCTGCTGCATTTGCAATCTTGGTGATGAGTGTGTTTATCGGCTCTGCAAGTTTGCCAAGATCTACGAGTGAAAATCCTTCTGCCATAATTTGACTCCATAAAAAGTTTTGCTATTTAGAATCCTCGTCGGAAATATAACCTTTTTTTTCTAGTGATGTTGGTGTCTAACCCACACTCTGTATTTCCCAAACTGGAGTCTGTGGCACTGAGGTTCGATGTGATTTGTATAATAGAATTGCTTGTATGCTGAAATGCGCCCTATTTGAAAAAAAAACACTGTTCATGCTAACGGTTGTTTGCAAAATTTGTCAAAAATGCGTTTTTGCTGGTCTTATTTAGTAAATTGTATTATGTCACATATGTTTATACCCACTTGACATATACATATTAAATAGGTATATTAAGGATGATTCAAAGTTTTGCGGATCGAGAAACTGAACTCGTCTATTATCAAGAATTTTCTAGACGATTGCCGAGTACAATACAGAAGGTAGCTTTAAGAAAATTAATGATGATAGACAATGCTAAAAACCTTGACGATTTACGAATTCCGCCAAACAATCGTTTGGAATTGCTCCATGGAAGTCGAAATGGGCAATATTCAATACGCATTAATGATCAATGGCGAATTTGTTTTTTGTTCAAAGATGGACATTTTTTCGATGTAGAAATAGTTGATTATCACTAGGAGCAAATTATGAGTAAGCATATTGAAACACCGACTATTGGGGAAATTCTTAACGAAGAATTCTTTATTCCCATGGGACTGTCTGCTTATAAGGTCGCTCAGGCAATCAATGTCCCGGTTTCAAGGATTCAGGATATCCTTCATGACCGTAGGCGAATTACGGTTGATACATCTTTAAGACTTGCCAAGTTCTTTGGCGTTTCCGACAACTATTTTATTGCTTTGCAAGATGATATTGATATCCGTAATCTTAAAGTTAAATTGGCTGAAGAACTGGATAAAATCAAGACTTTTGTAGTTGCGTAGATAGATTACTGGGAAAATATATTCTTTCATTTGAAAGATCGGCTAATCCAATGAGCGTAATTCGATGTTCTTGTACTTTTTAAATTCTTCAAGGACTTCATTCCAAGATTCATGGATTTCCCCACTATAGGGAATGATGCATAATGTATCAGGATATGCCTGAGCAAATTTTAGGATGTTTTCATTTAGTGAAAAAACTACTTCATGTGCATTTGGATGTTGTTTTTGTAAGGGTCGAAATTCTTCAATGATGAAATCGGGATTCCATTGAAATAAATTATAGAATCGCTCATTGAATGTAAAGCCTGTGTGAACTTCGTTGCAGAATCGTATTTCGTCGCAATACTGGAAACAGTTTAATTCTATTTTCCCATCATTTAAACTCGTTAAACAAAGGGCTTTATCATCAAGTTGACTTTCGAAATTAGCCAGCCAATTTAATCTGTCTTTAATTTTATTGATTTGAATATAATTTGATTCGTTTAATATGTACTTTGAAAAAGGATCGTTTATTGCGTCCTGTATACCATAAGCAAATAATCCCATGGTATGTTTTGCAAAATAATCAAATCCAGGTAAATCGTTAAGATAAATTGGTTCTTTGCAGAGGAATCTGGAGCCATCTAAGGAATATTCCTGACCATGCATTGATTCTGTAAATGAAACTTCTTCAATTTGGGTGTATTCCCACAAAAAGAAATCTTTTTTCTTATGACCATATTGTTTTATACCAACTATTAAATAAATTTTCTGGCCTTTCATATTTAAGCAAACTCTTTTTCTTGATACGGTATGCGAGACGTCGTCATCAGTTTTGTATAAAAAAGAGTCTTCTCCAGGTAAATAGCCTAAAGCATCATAATTGTGATATTGTACATAGCAATGTTGTTCATTTAAATTTTCTTTACGAGGCCACATCCTGTCTGGACTTGGCGGGCACATCATTCGATTGTATTCTGGTTGTAATTCTTCTATTTTGGCGTATTCGTTTTCTGTTAAGCTTTCTTTATCGCATTCCAAAAGAATTTCAAATTTGAAATTCCCATAAGTTCCAGGTTGTGAAACCTGTTGGGTCAGACCGTATTTACAGAATGCTCTGCGGAGCGGATTTTCTTCATCAATATTTTTGATTTTATCAAGTGATTGTGTATGCTGCTTCCAACGGTTGGAAATATTGATAGACTGGCCGATGTAGCTTTTGCCATTAACCAAGTTTGTGATTTTATAAATTCCGCAGATTGATTTCATAGATCTTAAATTACATTTTTATTTAGGAAATAAGGGAATCTTTTGCTATTTGCGTTAGGGATAGTGACCCCTTGGGGCGGAGACTTGCTTGCAAGGCTCCGTTGCAAGAGTGGCACGGGTGCACCGGTTGTGCGCACGGGACGCCTTGCAATATAGCCCGACCCGTGCATGCACGGGGAACGCTCAAAGCGTAAAAAAGATATTTGAAAAAGAGAATCGATTTCTCCGCCGTATAACAATAATTTCAACTTAAAAACACAAGTTCGGTTTTCTGAGAGTGTGTCGAAAATTTCTAAATTTGGGCGCATGATCAGTATTACTAAGCTTTTGATGGATGCCCCGAATTTTGGGGATTCTCTTCGTTACGAACCTCATGCGCATGCTGCGAAGAATGGCGTGGGGGCGGGGCGCGGTCCCGTGGTTGTTTGGAATTGCACGAAGACTTGTAATTTGAAGTGCGTTCACTGTTATGCGCGTTCTGAGGCGATTAAGTACCAGAACGAGCTTTCGCACGAAGAGGGAATCAAGCTTATTGATCAGCTCGCCGAATTTAATGTGCCGGTGCTGTTGTTCAGTGGTGGCGAACCGCTTTTGCGTCCGGACTTTTTTGAACTTGCGAACTATGCGGCGAGCAATGGTATCCGTCCGACGATTTCGACGAACGGTACCTGCATTACGCCGGATGTCGCTCAGAAGCTCAAGGCAATGGGCGTGGGCTATGTGGGCATTAGCTTGGATGGTTGCGAAGAGACTCACGACAAGTTCCGTGGTAAACCGGGTGCATACAAGCTCGCGTTGCGCGGTATCCGCAATTGTGTGGCGACGCGGCAGAAGGTTGGCTTGCGCTTCACGATTACGCGTTACAACGTGCAGGATTTGAATGCGATTTTTGATTTGCTTGAAGCAGAAAACATTGACCGCGTGTGCTTCTATCACTTGGTGTATAGCGGTCGCGGTTCTGCGATGGTTGCAAATGATTTGAATCATGAAGAGAGCCGCAAGGCGATGGACCTCATTATTGACCGTACTTTGGACTTTAAGAAGCGCGGTGTGAACAAGGAAATCTTGACGGTCGATAACCATGCTGATGCCGTTTATTTGTACCAACGCATGAGACGAGAAGACCCGAAGCTTGCGGAGCATGTGCTAGAATTGATTCAGCGTAATGGCGGTAACCGCAGTGGTATGGCGTTTGGCAATATCGATAGCGTCGGTAACGTGCATCCGGACCAGTTTACGCAATATATCACGCTGGGGAATGTTCGCGAACGCAGCTTTGGCGACATTTGGACGGACTTGTCGAACCCGATTATGGCAGGGCTCAAGGACCGCAAGCCGCTTTTGAAGGGACGTTGTCCGAAGTGCGCTTTCTTGAATTTGTGCAATGGCAACTTCCGCACGCGTGCCGAGGCGGTGACGGGCGACTTCTGGGCAGAAGACCCTGCTTGCTATTTGACGGATGAAGAGATTGGGCTGTAACGTTCTTTGCTAAGTGTCGCAAATGTTGTGCCAAAAACTTCTCGCGATTATTCAAGACGGCTTTCCGTTGGTGGAACGTCCGTATTTGCGTTTGGCGGAAATGCTGAATGAATTGGCGGCGAATTGCGATGGTGCGAAAGTTGTAGGCGAAAAGTGCGCGAATCCAGTCGTTTCAGAACAAGTCGTTTTTGATGCGGTTGAGCGTTTGCGCGCTTCTGGTGTGATTCGCCGTATCGGTGGCGTTTACGATTCTAAAAAACTGGGCTTTATTTCGAGACTTTGCGCGGGGAAGGTTCCGGCGTCGTCGCTAGATTTTTTTGCAGAACCGCATGAGCAGACTTCGATGGAAAAGTTTGCTGTTGTTGTGAATGGAGTGCCTGCGATTACGCACAATTATATCCGCAGTCACGAATACAATGTGTGGTTTACGGTCATCGCCGAGAACGAATCTGAAATTTTGAAGATTGTAGATAAACTTTGTGCTGCAACGGATTTGCACGATGTGCATGTGATGTCGGCAACGCGGAAGTTTAAAATCAATACGGTGATGGCTTTAGACGAAAGACGAAAGACGAAAGACGAAAGAGGCGAACGCAGCGGGGCTGCAGCCGCGCCAGTAGACAGTAAACAGTTGGCAGTAGGCAGGAATAGCGACGAGAGAGGGACGGAACGTCATTCTGACAACCGAAGGTTGGAAGAATCCAGTGAATTCAGGAAGACTGCGGTCGATCTCTCCGAATCTGACAAAAGCCGCATTCGCACATCTTGCGAAGACATTCCGCATTCGCTCACTCCGTTTAAGGATTGGGGCGTTTCGTGCTATGAACTCCGTGAGGACCTTGCTTCAAAAAGAATGCGCCGCTTTGGAGCAATTCTCCGTCATCAGAATGCTGGCTTTGCGTTTAATGCGATGGTTTGCTTTAGAATAGTAGACAGTAGGAAGTCGGAAGTAGGAAGGGGTAGTAACGTCATCCTGAGTGGCGAAGCTACGAAGGATCCTGTAAAGTCTTGTGATTTGATTGCGCAAGCGGGCTCGCTTCTTGCTTCGAATCCGCATATTTCTCATTGCTATGAACGTCCGTCTTTTGAAGGATTTCCGTACAACGTATATGCGATGATGCACGCCAATTCTGCGGAACTTTTGGATCAAATCATTGCCGATTGCGTGAAAGCCTTGAGCGCGCTACAACAATCTTCTGTTGAATTTGTCGTGCTGAATTCCGTTCGCGAACTCAAGAAGACGAGCTTCAAGTTTTTTGCTTGAGTTTCTAGAATCTGTATCCTAAACCGGCGTATGCAACGCCTTGTTGTCCAAAACCGAGTAAGCCAAGAGTAATCGGGAATGTTCGACCAATTTCGATTCCTATAAATGTGATGTGAAATGCCGGAAAAATATCTGGTAAAAAATCAGAAAAAATGATTCCTGCATTTAGTTCTACGAACGGGTTGACAAAACCTTCATAGTTGCAATTTAATTTGATTTTAGGCATGATTGTGTAAAAGGAGCCTTTTTTAAAAGGATGCGCGTAATTGAAAATTAAGCCTGTTTCTACGACTTCATTGAACTTATAACCATAATTTATTGAATAAGCTCCATACATGGATACGGGAAGTTTTTCATGACCTAAAGAGAAAAGTTCTGTGAATGCAGAAATGTGCATTGCGGCAAAGTCGCTAAGCGTGAGTATTCCGTATGTAACGGAAACGCTATGATGTTTAAGCGTGTCTTTTTGAACAGATGTTCTCATACTCAAGTCTGTTTTTGCTGTCAGCGTTTCTTGGCTTTCCCACGTTGAATCCGTTTTGATGCCTTCGCCTGCCTGTGCGTTTTCGACATACGAGCCCATCTCCCATGCGTTTGCGTGGGCCGCAAAAAATAACGAAATAACAGCGCAGAAGAAAAATCTTTTTATCATGCTCTTGAAACCCTGGCTAAGTAAATCGGTGCTTATAAATTTATATATAATATTTTTTTTTGAAAGAAAAAGCATTTTTCAATTAAGAAAGAGCTTGTGTCATGGTGAAATCCCCTATATTGCGTGTGTTGGAGTGTAATTTTTCTATCTTTACACCATGCGTAAAATCTACATGGCAGGAATGAGCCACAAGGTGGCTGAAATTGCAATTCGCGAAAAGTTCTATATCCCGATGGACGTCAAGACTGAGGCGTTGAGTCACTCTCCGTTTGACGAACTTTTGATTCTTGCCACTTGCAACCGCACTGAAGTTTATGTCGCAAGCGACCGCGAAATCACTGATGGTGAACTCGTTCGTTATGTGTGTGGACTTGCCCGTCAAGACTACGATGATTTTGCGAAGTTCTTTTATTTTAAGTCGGGTGACGACGTTGTGCATCATGTGATGAACGTGTGTGCCGGGCTTGATTCCGTGGCGATGGGTGAAGACCAAATTTTGCACCAGATTGACCGTGCTTACGAAACGGCGCACCAGCTCAAGGCGACGGGCAACAGCTTGAATAAACTTTTCCAGAGCGCCATTCACACGACAAAACGCATCAAGACCGAAACGAACTTGAGCAAGCTCAGCTGCAACATCCCGTTCTTGGCGATGAAGCAGGTGCAAAAGACTTTTGACGATTTGGA
>JAEEGJ010025786.1_pt1 | contig 11995 bp, 10 predicted proteins | sample 8958761 | NCBI WGS metagenome assembly JAEEGJ01 (sample SAMN16246546, study PRJNA631951) | gut metagenome | biome: gut microbiome; feature: rumen; material: RS-attached | host: Bos | place: Iran: Karaj | collected 2018-10 | reverse complement strand
TGGTCGATGCCGTTCTTCTCGGCAAAATCGGCCAACCTGATAAGAAACGACGGCACACACATACAGCACGTTGGGTGGATGCGGTTGATGGTGTCCCACTGCAGTTCGGGGATTCCGTTGCCCACACGCGAGACGCCCATCCCCACTTCACGGCAGCCAAGGAAGTAGGCCAGACCAGCCATAAAACGGCGGTCGATGGTGACCATTTCCTGCATAATGTCGTTACGGGTGAGCCCGGCCGTGGTGAACGACAGATACTCGTTGTAAGCCAGACGGTCGAGGTCGTTATTAGTCAAGGCGAACGTCACGGGGTTGCCCATTGTGCCCGATGTGGTTACGTAGTCGATAACATCGGCCTTATCGACGCACAGGAACTCATCGTTGTGCATCTGAAGGTCGGTTTTGGTGGTGACAGGAATCTGCCGCAAATCTTCAATGGTGCGTATCTTGCTGATGTCGATATGGTTATCGGCAAACATACGCTGATAGAATTTTGAGTGCGCCTGCAGGTAGGCCAACGCTTCGGCCAGCCGCGCTTCCTGAAAAGCCTTTATCTCGGCAGGTGTTTTGTACTGAATCTGTGAATCTTTTACAATCATTATCGATGATTTTTGAAGTTGAGCAAAAATAAGAAGATTTGCTATTTCGGATTCATAATATAATGACCGAATTGAAACGAATATTTAATCCGCAACCAACGACGCAAGCTAACGACGCGCAGATTGAGCCGAAAGAAAAAACAGCAATGAAAACCAGCGTATTATGATTTACCCGCCAGTCTTTTAGCGCACTTTTCGGCCTCAAGCATAATCTCCTCCTCACCATCGATATGGCGGCCACGCATAACAAACCTGCCGTTGCAAATGACTGAATCAACAGACGATGAGTCGGCGGCGTAAACCCAGTTGCTTATGAAATTATGGTTGGGCACGAGCCGTTCGTTTTTCAAATCAACAAGAAGCGCGTCGGCAAGATAGCCCTCGGCAATGACTCCCGCTTTGAAACCGTAGGCCTGCGCAACGTTTGCCGTGGCCATACCGACGGCCTCATCAGCTGTCAGAGCCTCGGCCCGCCCATCGGCTTTGGCCAGAAGCGATGCAAGCTTCATCTCCTCGTGCATATCGAGATTGTTGTTCGACGACGCTCCGTCGGTTCCAAGGCCGAGACGCATTCCGCTTTCCATCATTTTGGTTATCTGCGGAATACCGCTGCCAAGTTTCAAATTTGAGCACAGATTCAAGATGGCTGTTGAACCGGATTTTGCCATAAGAGCCATATCGTTGTCGGACAAGTGGACGCAGTGAGCGCCCACAAAATTGCTGCCCAAAACGCCCCAGCGGTCGAGCAGCTCAACGGGTGTGCAGCCGTAATTTTTTTGGCAATCGGCCACTTCAGTCTGTGTTTCTGACAGGTGCGTGTGAAGAATCATACCCTCGCTCCGGGCAGTCTCGGCACAACGGCGGAAAATCTTCTCGCCAACGGTGTAGATGGCGTGCGGCATTGGCGCTATTCTCACGCGCTCCGAACCGTGGCCGCCGCTGAGGAAGCGGAAATTCTCCTCAATGCGCTCGGGGGTGTCAATGTTCTCGGCAATGGTCACGCCGATGGTTGCACGAATGCCCATCTCCTCAACAACCTTGATGGTCTGCTCGCGATGCCAGTACATATCGGAAAAGAAAACCGTGCCCGATTTAATCATCTCCAATATGGCAAGCCGCGTGCCTATCTCAATGTCGCGGGGCTGCATTTTGGCCTCAAACGGCCAGATGTACTCCTGCAGCCACTTCATCAGAGGCATATCGTCGGCATAACCGCGCAAGAGCGTCATTGCGGCGTGACAATGGCCGTTGTAGAATGCCGGCACAATGGCAAAATTCTCACAATCAACCACTTCTGCATCGGGGTAATCATCAGCGGAAAGCCCCTCCCCGATTTTTGCAAACTTGTTTCCCTGTATCAGAATATCGCGTTTACCGCCTTTGAGCAAGACCGACTTAAGTAGTATATTTGCCATATTTATAATAAGTTAGATGATACAAATCGCTTTTTATGACACTTTCAGTTGAAATATATTGCCCATCACAAACAGAAGAACGTAGGCCAGCAGTCCGGCAATGAGCGGAGTGGCAATCCATCCCAAAACAATGTTTATCAGTACTTTGTATTTGATGCTGCGGCCACCCTTGAGCAAACCGATGCCCACAATGGCGCCAATGACAACCTGCGTGCTCGACACCGGCACCTGCGGAATATGCCCCAATCCAAGGCCGGCAATGGCGTCGGACAGTCCTTTCGACGAGAAGATGAACAGCACCAGACTCTGCGCCAGCACCACCACCATAGCGGTCTCGGCCGAAAGCGGCATAAGGTCGTTGCCCACAACCTTCATAGTACGTTGCGAGTAGGTGAAAATGCCCACCGAAATGGCCACCGCGCCAATGAAAAACAGCTGCTGGCTGCTCGATAGCGTCAGCGGTCCAACGCTCAGCGCGGGCAGGCTAACCGAGTTGACAAAAACGCCCATCACATTCACTATGTTGTTGGCTCCCAAGCTGTAAGCTCCGAAAGCGCCAATGAGCAGAAGCAGAATCTTCAGCACGGTGTGCTTCCAAAGAAGGTGCAGATGCAGGCGCTTAAAGGCCTCGTGAACAATCAGATACAAAACCACGGCAAACACAGCGCCAAGCAGCATACCCACAACCCACGACGATGCAATCTTGCCCAACAGGACGGTGTCGGTGGAGCGTCCGGCAAAAAAATTCCAGCCAATGATGGCACCCACAATGGCCTGCGATGTTGAGACTATCAGACTCGACTTCACCATCATAAAAATGGCAAGCGCCGAGGCCAGCGCAACGGTGAACGCGCCAGCCAGCTCATCGATGGAGCCAAGGCGGCTCAAAGTGTCGGCACCGCCCGCGCCCTGGAACGTGGCGCCAATGATGACAAAAAGACTTGCTATGATGGCCGCCGTGCGGAACCGCACCATACGCGTGCCCACCGCCGAGCCAAAAATGTTGGCCGCGTCGTTGGCGCCAAGGCTCCAACCCAGAAACAGTCCGCTCGACAGGAAGAACAGCAGCATACGGCAACGTCGGTTTTAGAGCATCACCTTGATTATCAGCAAAGAAAGAATGTCAGCCACATCCTCGGCGGCATCGCTCAGCTGCTCAACGTGGCGCGTGAAATAGCGCAGCTGCTCCTGTTGCGCAAGGTCGATGCCGGGCGTCTGCTGAAAAATCACACGGCGCAGGTCGTTGGCCGCACGGTCGCTCTCGCGCTCATAGAAATAGATTTTGTTGATGTGCTCTTTGGCCGATTCGGGACGCGTGAAAAACACCCTCACCGCGGCAATCGCCTCCATCGAGGCCTCCATCGACACCTCGTTCAGGCTCTTGAAATCGGTTTTGATGGTGTCGGGCATCTGCGGACGCTCGACACTGAACTGCTGGAGCACGTATTTGGCCTTGTCCAGAAGGTCGTCGGTCTTGTCTAAAAGGTGCAGCACGTCGCTGGCAAACTGCGGCAGAAGCGAGTGCACCAGAAAATCGTTCTCGATGCCGCGCTGCAAATCGTCGGCAGCCGACTCCTTGGTCTCAACCAGGCGCAAGCGCGTCTCGAAATCGGCCATACGGCCGTCGGTGTAGTTGTTCACCGCCTCGCGGAAGAGCAGCAGGCCGTTCTCCGTCTCGTCAATGAAACTGTCGATTTGGCGAATCACCGAGCCCGCCGTTTTCAAAATTCTTTCCATAACTCATTGTTTTGTTCTGAAGTCTAAAGTAGAAAAGATTTTGGGTTTGGGCAACAATGATTGAAGGATTGATTAATCGTTTGGTTAAGCACCACACGCACTGAGCCGAGGTGGTCGGTTTTGTGGATGGGTTTAGTTGTCATCAATATTAAATATATAATCCCACTGAGTGTATGTGTCGTCTTCGTAAATATCAATTATTATGTTACCATTTGAATCAACACCATTTTGTGGTTGATAAAAACTGAACATTTTTTTATATGAAGTTTTTCTAAATAAAGCTTTGTTAAAAACTCCATTAACAATAACGATATGTTGTTTTGTAACAAAACATCCTACCTCATCCCCCAATTGTGTTATTTTATGACTTGATGAAAAACTAACTAAATATTTACCATAATAAGGTGTAGGTTGGATATGTACAGTATAAACCAGATTTGTGTCGTAAAAGTCGCAAGATTTGTCATTTTCAATAAGGCTATCAAGTATAATCAATAGTTGTTTGTTTTCCACTTTTAATACTTGCAATGAATCATTTTTATCATTCTGTGCATTTGCAATTAAACAAATCAGTACTAATGCTAAAGGGAATATAAATGTTTTCATTTTATATTATTTTTAATGGTTTCAATTTTAGGATTTAATACCATCTTCATCATCTCCTTAGACCTGTATTATTGTTTCACAAAGAAAGGCATTTTACTTGGACAGAAAGAAGAAAATCCGCATTTCAGGCATCGCGAAAGCGCGAAAAAGGCATTATGGAATGGCGGAATTGCGTTTTGCCCGCCGAATTTCATCCGAAAACCGCCATTTGATAGCTCAACCCTACCGTTTACACATTTGCGGGGGTGGTTTGAGATAGGGTTCGGATATTTGCAGCGGATTAAGAAGAAGAACTAAAGAGTACGAAGATGAAAAGGATTAAACAAATTTCAATTTTGGCGGCAATGAGCCTCTGCGGCGCAATCTGCATCGGAATGTCGGTTTCGTCGAGCCAAAACCCCATTGATGAGACTGTGATTGTGACCATCCACGGCAACGTGAAAAGCGTTGACTACAACGGATGCCGCCAATCGGCAGTGGGTTACACTGTTGAGTCAAGCTCGAAACTCTACACGGCCGACGATTTTGTAAGCTACGCCATCGACTCGGTGAGCGCCACCAAAGCGGGTGTTTACGCGATGGGCATCAGCAGCGACGACTTCTGCAACGTGAATCCGCAATTCAAAAATGTTGAGTTTGTGGTTGTCGACGGCTATCTGACAATAAACGACACACAGGCTACGAAATAGCAAAGCCAACGGCCTTAACGGCTCGGTTAAATATAAAAGGCATCAGGTATATGGAACACCTGATGCCTTTTCTTGTATGTACGCTTGTCTTTTTTCAGAAATACTTCACCGCCTGCACTTTGCCCGACTCAATGCTTACAATGTCCGACAGAATGTTGTTGGCCATACGGCTCGCGCCCAGGCGGAACATACGGTTGTTGAGCCATTCGTTGCCCAGAGTGGCCTCAACAATGGCCATATAGAGCAGCGCATCCTCTGAGACGGTCATTCCGCCAGCGGGTTTGATGCCCACTTTGCGGCCAGTTTTTGCGGCGTAGGCTTTGATGGCCTCGCACATCACGCTGATGGCCTCGGGTGTGGCGGCGGGCTCGAGTTTGCCTGTCGATGTCTTGATGAAATCGGCGCCAGCCTCCATAGCCACAATGCTTGCGTTCCAGATGTCCTCAACCGAGCGCAGAACGCCAGTTTCCAGTATCACCTTCAGATGCGCCTTGCCCACGGCCTTGCGGATGGCGCAAATCTCGTCGAAGACGGTCTGCACATCGCCTGCAAGCCAAGCGCCCTGCGAGATTACAATGTCAACATCGGTGGCACCGGCCTCAACGGCCATACGGCACTCCAACTCCTTCACCTCAATGAACGACTGCGATGCGGGGAAGCACGCCGCAACCGAAGCCACGCCAACACCCTCGCATTTGAGCGTGGTGGCCACAGTCTTCACCAGCGACGGATAGACGCAGATGGCGGCCACGTTGGGCAGGTCGGGGAAGTTGCTCTTGAAGTTGTTCACGTTTTCGGCAAACTTTGCGCCTTTAGCCTGCGTGTCAACCGAGTTGAGCGTTGTCAGGTCGATAAGGCTGAGAGCCAGTTTCAGGTGCTCAACATCGAACAGTTGGCGGGCACGTGTTTTGGCATCGAACACTTTTTGCTCAATGTCGGCCGCTGTGAATGGCATTGGAATGGATATCATAGTTGTAGGTTTTAAGTTCTAAGTTTTAGAAGTTTAAAGTTGAAACGCTTCGCTGTTTAACAGGTTTAAAGTTTAGTGCTTAGCAGTTTAGTGACCGCTCGTAATTCGTAATTCAAAATTCGTAATTGATGATACTAATGCCTTGAATCAATTCGTTTCCAAAATACGGAAAATCTCGTCAAGTTTCGGTGTCAGAATGATTTCAGTGCGGCGGTTTTTGGCGCGGGCCTCGGCTGTCTTGGCAGGGTCGATTGGGGCGTACTGCGAACGGCCTGCAGCCGACACACGCTTGGGGTTGATTTTGCCGTCGGCAATGAGCAACTTGACGATGGCTGTGGCACGCTTGGCGCTCAAATCCCAGTTGTCCTGAATGTCGCCAGTGCCTTTCATTGGCACGTCATCGGTGTGGCCTTCAATCAGGATGTTAACATCGGTGTTGTTGGCCAGAACGCCTGCAATCTGCTTGATGGCAGACTGTCCTTTGGGATCAACATCCCACTTGCCCGATTTGAAGAGCAGTTTCTCGTCCATAGTCACATAAACCTTGCCGTTGCGCTGCTCCACGGTCAGGCCTTTGTCCTCGAAACCGAGCAGAGCCTGACTGATTTTCTGCTTCAGCGCGCGAACCGATGAGTCTTTCTGATTCAGAATATTCTCCAACTCCTGCACGCGGCGGTTCTTCTCGGCCAACTCGCGGCGTTGGGCGTTAAGGTTCGAGTCGAGAGCCACCAGAATGGCGTCGCGCTCCTCGAGTTCCTGCTGCTTGGCTTTCAAGTCGCGCTCCTTCTCAAGCAAATCCTGCTTCGACACCTGAAGATCGGCCATCAGTTGGCGAAGTTCGGCCTCGTTGTTGGTGGTCTGCTTGTCGGTCTCGTCGCTCAGGTCGTCGTACATTGTTTTGAACACCTTGTATTGCTTTTTGTAGAATTGCGCCGAGTCGCGGATGGTGGTTTTGGTTGTGGCCTCCTTCTCGAGTTTCTTGTTGAGTTGCTCAACCTTGGCCTCAAGTTCGGTGGTCTGCACGGTCAGGTCCTCGTTCAGGCTTTTGATTGAGTCGCGCTCGTTGCAGATGGCCACGTTCTTCTCCTTCAACTCCTGAAACTGTTTCGACGGCACGCACGCTGTGAGTCCTGCAAGTGCTGTAGCCATCACTATTTTGCTAAATTTCGACATAGATATGTTTGATAGTTAAACGGTTCGGCCAAGCGGTCGAATCCAACCATAAAAATAAAGCGGCGGGAAAGCGCTTTTCGCTCCCGCCGCAGAATTTATCAACCGATGGTTGTTTACGAGATTTAAATGTGAGAAAAGTTTGAATTTTCATTCCTCCTGCCCGGCATAAATCTCCTTACCACTTGTTGTGCAATAGGCAGTTTTCTTTATTGCCAAAATTTGCCGGGTCAATTGAATGGGGTCATTCGCTTCTTTAACCATTGGTAAAATCCAACCATAATTCACCTTAGAATCTGTTGTTATTTTTACCGCTATGTATTCGTCATCAGTTGTTGGTTGCTGTGATAACCAATAGATTTTTTCCGACAGACTGTTTCCCCATAAAATTTTATCACTGATTTTTTCTCCAAATGATAAAGCGTTATATGAATTTAACATCCCTATACAAATATTTGCCGATAGCGGCACGAATATTTTATCTGGATACTGTAAAGAGAAAGCATTCAGATAGACCAATACATCATTCTCACCATCATCATTTATGTCTAAATACAATGAGTCTTTATTATATAATTGTAACGTGTACTCATCACCATATTCTTTCACAATCATATCCGATTCTGTTTCCTCTTCTTTTTTGCAACACATTGCAAACAATGCCACAAATGCTATTGTCAACAATGTTTTAGCTTTCATTTTCAATATGTTTTGGGTTAGTGTTTTTTTATTTTTCCTATCTAAATCACTCCGCAAACTTCATCTCACTAATCAGATTCTGCGCATCGAAATATTTATCGAGAATGAGCAGCACGTAGCGGATATCAACGGCTATGCACTTTTGCAGTTCGGGCTCAAAGGCGATGTCGCCGCTCATTGCTTCCCAGTTGCCGTCGAAGGCAAGGCCGATGAGCTCACCGCGGGCGTTCATTACAGGGCTGCCAGAGTTGCCGCCGGTAATATCGTTGTTGGTTGTGAAGCAGACGTTCAGCGAGCCGTCAGGGTTGCCATAGCGGCCGTAATCCTTCTTCTGCCAAATCTCTTTGAGCTTGGCCGGCACGTTGAACTCGCGCACTGTCGGGTCCTCTTTTTCCATCACGCCGTCGAGCGTGGTCTTGTAATCATAGGTAACGGCGTCGGCGGGGTGGTATCCGGCCACTGTGCCGTAAGTCAGACGCATAGTGCTGTTGGCGTCGGGGCTGAAGAGCTTGTCGGGATACATCTCCATCAGTCCGGCCACAAAGAGGCGCATTCCCTCGGCCAGCTTGTCGCCGCCATCAACGCATTGGTAGTAAAGCTGCGAGTAGAGGTCGTAGCTGCTGCCGCCAGCCACAAGCAACGGGTCGGCATTGATGGCTTTTGCGGTGGGTTTGGAGGCAAGAGCATCGAATTTAGCCCTGTCGCAGAACGCCGATTTGGCAAACGCATTATCGACAAATTTATCAATATTACCCTTGTATTTACCTAATACTGTTTTGGTTATGTATTCGGGATAGAATTCCGGCTCAACATTTTTAATGAACAGCCGAATCATCTCTTTCGTTGTTGCGCGGTCAACCTCGCGGTTGTAGTCTTTGAAGAACTCGTCGGCACGCTCGCGCAGAGCCTCGCGGGCTTTCTGAATCTCCTCAGGGTCGGTTTTGGGGTCGGCCAGCTTGTTCAAATTCGACTCGCAACGCTTTGCAAAATAAGCCGATTCCATTCCATACAGTTGGCTTTCAACAATATAAGTGATAGCCTTATCGTATGCCGCATTCTGAATCACACCGTCTTCAATCAAATCCAGAGCTTTGCCGTACTTTGCTTTGCGCGACTCGTCGGCAGCCACCCATCTGGCGAAAGCCGCCTCCTGCTCGCGCTTCTTATCAACAACGTGGAGCCGCTTCAGTCCGCGGTTCTGGCCGATTGAGTATTTCCAATAGTTCGACGACCGCGCGAATTTCGAGGCATACTGAATTCTGATTTTCGGGTCCTCGTTCATAAAACTCTCCCACACGTCCTGCTTGGCGCCGCGCACAAAGGCACGCACGTCGTTGGTGGCGGTCATCTCGTTCTCGGTCTCCCACGACGAGAAGAACCGGTCGGTTGAACCGGGATAGCCCATCACAAAGGCAAAATCGTTCTCCTTGTATCCGTCGAGCGAGATGGGCAGAAAATGCTTCGGTTTGTAGGGTACGTTCTCCTCCGAATATTCGGCCGGAGTGCCGTCGGGAGCGCAGTAAACGCGGAACATCGAGAAATCGCCCGTATGGCGCGGCCACATCCAGTTGTCGGTGTCGGCGCCGTATTTGCCAACCGACTCAGGCGGAGCGGCTACCAGTCGCACATCGTTATAAACCTCATACACAAATAGATAATACTGATTACCAAAGTAGAAACTTTCCACTTCGGCCGTATAGAGCGAGTCCTTTTGAGCCTCATCAATAATCAGTTGGCTGAGCGAATCGACAACAATGTCGCGCTGCTCCTCGTTGGAGCCCTCGGCAATCTGGCTCACAATGCGCTCCGTCACATCCTCGACGCGCACCAGCACCCACGCCGACTTGCCGGGATTGGCCAGCTCCTCGTCTTTGCTTCTGGCCACGAAACCGTTGGTGAGCAGGTCGTTCTCAACGGTGCTGTGGCTCTGAATCTCGCCGTAGCCGCAGTGGTGGTTGGTCATCAGCAGGCCTTCGGCCGACACAAACGAGGCCGTGCAGCTTCCGCCGTCCAATGCCACAATGGCGTCTTTTACGCAGGCGCTGTTGATGTTGTAGATGTCATCGGCCGTGAGCTGGAACCCAAGTTCGGTCATTGTGGCCATATTTTTCTCAAGAAGAATCGGCAGCCACATTCCCTCGTCGGAGCGCGACACGAACGGGCTTGCCATCAGTGCTGAAACCAGCAGTAATGATATTTTTCGCATTTTTTTAGTGGTATTATTGTTTATTATAAAAACTCGCCAAAGGTATTATTGGCGGTGAAAAAATGAATAATTATTCATAAAAATATTTTTCCCGATAGCCGCAAAGCGTTGTTTTTCGCATAAGCGGTATCGGGAAAATGTTGATTTAAAGCAATTTCTACTTTTTCTTAACCTCAACCTTGTGCGTGGCGGCAAGATTGCTGTTGCGGTAGTCGATGGCGGCCATCACATTGTCGGCAAGGGTGTGGAAGTAGCCGCCCACAATGCTTGTGCTGTCGAGCGCCGCCGGCTGACCGTTGTCGCCGCCTTCGCGAACACTCTGCACAATTGGTATCTGTCCAAGGAAATTCACGCCCTCGGTCTCGGCCAGCCGCTTGCAACCGCCGTTGCCAAAGATGAAATATTTGTTTTCGGGCAGTTCGGCAGGTGTGAACCACGCCATATTCTCAACCAGGCCCAATACCGGCACGCCAACTTTCTCGTTGCGGAACATATTCATCCCCTTCAGAGCATCGGCCAAAGCCACATCCTGCGGTGTGCTGACAATGATTGCGCCCGTTACGGCAAGCATTTGAATGATGGCCAGATGAATGTCGCCTGTTCCGGGAGGCATATCGATGAGCAGATAGTCGAGGTCGCCCCAAGCACCCTCCATAATCATCTGCTTGAGGGCGCTGGTGGCCATCGGGCCGCGCCATACAAGAGCGTCTTTGGCATTCACAAAAAAGCCGATGGACAGCAGCTTGACACCATATTTCTCAACCGGCACAATCAGCTTCTCGTCGTTGGCCATCGGGCGCGCGTCGGGCAGGTCGAACATAAGCGGAATCGATGGTCCGTAAATGTCGGCGTCCACAAGGCCCACTTTGGCGCCCTTCTGCGCAAGCGCAACAGCCAGATTGACGGCCACGGTGGATTTACCCACGCCGCCTTTGCCTGAGGCCACGGCAATAATGTTCTTCACATTGCGCAGGCCGTTCGGCTCGTCGTCTTCGGTTTCGGGTTTCGACTGCACCCTGATGTTGCCGCGCACGCTGATGCCGCTGATGGCAGCCTCAAGCGCCTCGACGCAGTTCTGTTTGAGCAGGGCGATGTTGGTGCTCTCCTTCTTGCCAATCATCAGCGTAAAGCCGACGTTCGGGCCATCGATTTCGAGCCCTTGAACCATTCCCAACTGGATTATGTCTCGTTTGAGTTCGGGGTGGACAACCGTCCGCAGCACTCCGAACACTTGTGCAGGTGTGATTTCCATACTCTTTTATTATGTGCGGGCAAAGATAGTTTATTAGGTGCAAGATGCAATCAGGTTTTATGAATGCCATTAAGCAGCAAAAGCGCCAGACCGTTCTCCTATGCAGATATTGTTTTGTTGGTCATCAGTTGATTATAACTTGAAACCCAACAAATTACACATCTTTCGTTTAACTCATTTTCCACTCTGTTCAACTTTTTTTGCCAAACTATTTGGCGGTTTCAATTTTTTTGTACTTTTGCACCGCTCTTAAGCAAATGGGGTGCCATAGCTCAGTTGGTAGAGCAAAGGACTGAAAATCCTTGTGTCCCTGATTCGATTCCCGGTGGCACCACACAAAAAGAGAACTCTCAAACGGGTTCTCTTTTTTGTTTTTAGGTGGTTTTGCTGGCAGATTCCAATCGCCGCACATTATAATTAAAGCAAGAACCCGCCGAAACAGGGCAAACCAATTGATTTTTTATCGGCATATAACGCAAGCTTAAAATTCTATATTTGCAGACTTATTAAACAGACGCGCTATACTCACAAAAATGGCTTCAAAACAAGAAATAGATTTAGAAACACTCTACGGAATTCTGTTTGAAAACAAGAAACTTACACTTACCGACGATGGCTTGGAAACTGTTGACCGCAGTTTTCAGTTTCTGAA
>JAEEGJ010025783.1_pt1 | contig 11996 bp, 8 predicted proteins | sample 8958761 | NCBI WGS metagenome assembly JAEEGJ01 (sample SAMN16246546, study PRJNA631951) | gut metagenome | biome: gut microbiome; feature: rumen; material: RS-attached | host: Bos | place: Iran: Karaj | collected 2018-10 | reverse complement strand
TCACGGTTGTTGCAGAAGTCGTATTTCAGGTAGTCCACGCCGTTGCGGGCATAGTAGAGCGCGTCTTGGTATTCATGACCCATACTGCCAGGACGGCCAGCGCAGGTGTGTGTGCCAACACAGGAGTAGAGACCGAACTTCAGCCCTTTGGAATGGATGTAGTCAGCGACGTATTTCATGCCATGCGGGAAACGCTCTGGGTCGCAGACGATGTTGCCGTCGGCATCGCGGTCAATTTGCCAGCAGTCGTCCACGACGATGTACTGGTAGCCCGCATCTTTCATGCCCGAGGCAACCATGGCATCGGCGGCTTCCATCAGCAGTTGCTCGCTGACATTGCAGCCGAACTTGTTCCAACTGTTCCAGCCCATGGGCGGGGTGGGGCAGAGCGACTCAAACTCCTCTTGTGTAATGGGTTGAGGCTTGGGTTTTTGCGCTGTGGCGGTAAAGGCCAACAGCAACAAAACGAGAAATACTAATGTTTTCTTCATTTTTGTTGGATTGAGGTTATTTCACTTCAACGGTCGTGTTGCCCACTATGGTCATAGGAATGATCATTCCCTGCTCGTTGATGGGCAAGGAATCGTTTGACTTCGTAGAGCTTTGGATGACAAGACCTGTTTGCGGATTGATGCTGGCTGTGCCAGTATAAGTTCCTGATATTCCGTTAGATGCAATATCAGCTTCAACAGTCCCATCGATAGTGACATCAACACTTTTCTTTGAGATGGCAGTAACAGTGTAGGTCATTTTGGTGTTCATTTCGGTGCCACTGATTTCCTGTGTCTTGTTGAAAGTCCAAGTGCTGCCCACGGTCAGTTCCTCTTCGGGAAGTTCATTGATGGCAGCTCCTAACTGGTTCATTTCAAGTTCAATAGAGTCAATGATATGACCCAAAGCATCGTATGTAATGTTGACAGGTTTTTTGAGGTACTTCTCAATTTCCTGGGTCTGTCCGGCAAGCATGGGGCTGGTCTTCTCGGGATGTTCCGAGTCGTATTCCATCTTCATGCCCATTTGCGAGATACTCATTTTCACGGCTTCGATTTGGGTTTCAAAGGCCGATTGGGCTTCGTTGGTTTCATTCGATGTGAAAGTCTGACGGACTTCCATGTTTTGTGACATGTTCATGGTTTGGCCTTGCACCTCCATCATCACCATCGAGTTTGCCTTTGTGGTGATGGTGTAGGTCTTGCCTTGTTGGGGGTTCAACCTAAGGATGATGCCGTCTTTGGCCATGAACGAAAGGGTGGTCAATGCTACGAGAACGAGCATTGCAGGGATGATTCTTCTGATAGTCTTTTTCATTGCTTTGAATTTTGTTGATGATTAATTGGATTGATTTTGCTTATTAATTATATAAGGTGCAAAAATACCAAAAAAGTCACATCATGTATGGAAAAGTTGGTTATTTTGACAATGCGCATGTATAGAAATGCCAAAATCTTTGACAATGCGCAGGGATAATGCGGCTTTTACAGGCAAATTGCCATATAAGGTGGTATGGAAATCCGTTTTTCATTTACGGTGAGGTTCCTCGGATGGATGATATAGGCCCAATCTACGCGCTCGTGGAACTTTGGCACAAAAGTGTCCAACGAGGCAGTCGAATATCTTGCGGAAGATTTCACCTCAATCGGGTAAATCTTGTACTTGATTTTGCTCATGTTGGAAATCAGGAAGTCAATCTCAATGTCGTTGCGGTGCTTTTCCTCGTTGTAATGCGTATAGAAAAACAGTTTGTGTCCGTTGGCCACCAACATTTGCGCGATGACGTTTTCATAGAGCATCCCTTGGTTGAGCGAAAGTTTGTTGTTGAGGATTTGCTTATACAATTGCTCGTCGGCAATCTCGTTTTCGCTGAAGGCATGGCTCACCAATAACCCCGTGTCGCCCATGTAGCACTTGATGAGGGTGCGGTCTTCGTTCAGGCCCAAGCCCACGTTGGGGTCGGTGGTGTTGAAACATTCGTTCACCATCATGGAGTCGCCCAACCAGAAAAAGGTGTCTGTGTATTGGTCGAAATAAGAGCCTTTGGCGATGTCGGAAAGTATCACCCGCTTCTCGTGCCGCGAGAGGAAGGCTGGAATTTGGTCGAAAATGGCCAACACCTTCGAGCGGTATTGGGCATCGATGCGCACGATGTCGTTGCGATACAAGGCCAAGATGTCGCGCTTCTCTTGGTCAGCCAAGGCGAAATTGCAGTCATGCTCCACAAAAGCCGAAACACTTTGCGGCATTCCACCCACCAACATATACTGCTTGAAACGGAACATGGCCTTGTTGTGCAGGTTGCGCTCCAAAGGCTTCCGCTCGCCGAAACACTGTCGGATGTAGGCAATGAGGTTGTCGTCGCCGAAAGCCATTGCAAACTCCTCAAAATCCATTGGATACATCTTGATGGAACGTTCCTCGGAAGGGATGGTGATGTCCTTCACAGCCTCGCGGATGGAAATGAGTGAACCTGTTTCGATATAATCATAGCGACCGTCCTTTACCAACTTCTTGATGGATTGCCGCGCTTTGGGATAACGCTGCACCTCGTCAAAGACGATGACCGACTCGCGGCGGTGGAGCGTTACGCCGTATTCTGCGCTGAGAATCAAGAAGAAAGCGTCCAAGTCGTTTAGGTAATTCTCAAAAGCATTGAGCACGGTGGCACTCACGTCATTGAAATCGATGAGGATATAGGACTTGTATTCCGTCTTGGCGAACTGCTCCACGATGGTGGACTTGCCGATACGTCTCGCTCCTTCCACGAGCAAGGCTTTGGTTCCCTTGGCCGACTGCTTCCATTCAAGCAATTTGGCGTATATCTTTCTCTTGAAAATCATGCCGCAAAAATAAGCATTTTTGACAATGCGCAGGTATAGAAATGCCAAAATCTTTGACAATGCGCAGGGATAACGCGGTTTTTATGGCTTTTTGACGCACTTCGCGTCACTGCGAGGAACGAAGCAGTCCAGATTGATGGATTAGATTTGTTTCGTAATGAAATTCTTCAAAAATCTTTCAAAAATCCTTGCGATTCCAAAATCTTTGTATATTTGCCGCTGATTGTTCGGGGAGAAATCCGAACGGTTGAAGGCAATTTGTGCTTGTATCCGATTGATAAAATCTGGAAAATTTTGAAGTGGGTATAAGATACAAAGTTTGCTAGCCTGATTTGTATTCATTCAGTTTTATGATGATGCATATAGGCTAGGTAAACGTATCTATTTTACTTCAAGGGTTTTCCAGAGCCTATCAATCGAAATAGGTGCATTTCAAGTTTCCTAGCCTTCTTATTGTGTGTAATCTGCTGAATTTGGGAAACTATAGGCAGTAAAAGTTGCGCCCGATTAACGTATTTAGGGAAAAGAAAATGAAAAATGCAGTAAAACTGTTTTCGATTGGAGTAATGATAGTACTTTTGTTATTTAATGCATCTTTGTTGTTTTCTCAAAGTAAGGGGAAAAACATCAAAAAAGGATCTGTGTATATTTGTAATTTTGAGAGGCCTAAACAAGTAGCAGTCTATGGAACTCCAGCATGGGTGTTTTCTACCATGTTTTTTATTTTTGATGATGTCAAAACGGGTGGTATGGGTGTTCAGGTTTGTATATATACCATAAATACCTCTACTGGTGGCTTAGGAGATGCTATAAATGCAGAGGCTACTGAAACTGTTCCGTTTTCATACCGAGTGAGAGATGGACTTGTTTACATTTGGGAATCAAATGATGAGCCAAAAGACGAGTCAGGATATGTATTAATACTCACAATGGAAGAGAATGAGTATCTAACACCTATAAAAACTACAGAAAAAGACATGGTGAAATTGAGCAAATTTGTTTATTTGGGAGATTTCAATAAAATAAAAGCAATGAGTGATGTGGAATCAGATCGAGTGGAGAGAAATGCATTAACCAAATTATTATCATTGAGGGATCAAAAAACAAACATAGAGTTAGTGAAGAAAAAACAGAGCAAAGCTGATAATTCAGAGAATATGAAATCAACCGAAAATAACATTGATGATGTTCAAAAAGATAATGAAGAGTTAGATGTTAAACCTTCTTTCTCGGGCGGTGAACAAAAAATGTGGGAGTTTATCGGCAGAAATCTCAAATACCCCCAAGAAGCTCGTGAAAATGGCATACAAGGTCGTGTGTTCGTGAGTTTTATTGTCGAAACAGACGGGTCGATTTCAAATGTTAAGGTTGAAAAAGGAATTGGTGGCGGATGTGACGAGGAGGCAGTTCGGGTCGTTAAAGCAATGCCCCAATGGCATCCGGGTAAGAAACAAGGAAAAGCTATAAGTGATTCATATGTGTTGCCATTTAGTTTTAGGTTGAATTAGTTTATATATAGAAATTGTTATGAATAAAGGAAAACGAGCCGCCCCAATCAGAGCGGCTCGTCATTCTCATAGTTCTGCGATTTCAGCGGATTAACTCCGTTGAATCTGCGATTTCTGCGTGAGACCAATCAAAGTTTCGGTACAGCATCCACCAATGCCTTGCCAGCCTCGTTGGTCGTACGGAGATATTTTCAAAACCTTCCAAAAAGTGCAGTTTAGAATACAGAAAACCTTCCAAAAAGTGCAGTTTAGAATACAAAAAACCTTCCAAAAAGTGCAGTTTGATGTTTGTAATTAAAAGATTATTACTATTTTTGCGTCAAATTTGAATCTAGGATGGAAATAAAGGATTTTGAGGTCATATTGCGAGACCAAATGAACGAGCTTCGGGAAACCGACTTTTCCCAATTCGTCACACGCAAAGAAGAAACGGAAATCGACTTGGACAGCCCTCTTGTCCAAATTGTCATTGGGGTGAGACGTTGCGGAAAATCAACATTGTGCCAGAAAGTGCTGATGGAAAGCAAACGTAAATTCGCATACGTCAATTTTGACGATGAAAACCTCGCCAATCTGAACGCCGAACACTTAAACGACATTCTGAAAGCTCTGTACAACCTATACGGCAATTTTGACTGTCTGTTCATGGACGAAATACAGAACGCACCAAAATGGCACTTGTTTGTCAACCGTTTGCTGCGACAGAAACTGCATTTGGTCATCACTGGAAGCAATGCCAACTTGTTGAGCAGCGACCTGGCAACCCACCTCACAGGAAGATACAACCAAATTGAGTTGTTCCCTTTCTCATTCCATGAGTATTGCATTGCGAAAGGCATTGACATTACGACTTTTACCACAAAAGCATCTGGATTGAGACTCCATGCCTTGGAGCAATATATGAAACAAGGTGGTTTCCCTGAAACGATACGCATGAAGAACCAACGGCGTTACATCATGTCACTACTTGAAGCAATCCTTACAAAAGACATCTGCAAACGTTACAAAATCCGCTACAAGACCACCTTGCGGCAGATGGCCAACGCCACGCTTGACAAATTCTGCCAAGAACTTTCATTTGCCACGCTGAAAAAAGACTACCAAATCAGATCCATACACACGGTAAAGAACTATGTTTCCTATCTTGAAGAAGCCTATCTGCTGCGCATTATTCCACGATTTTCCTACAAAAGCACTGACCGACAAACCAGCCGAAAATGTTATGCCATTGATACGGCTTTTGTGGACGACCACGAAGACGCTTTGCTGACGGAAAATTTAGGTTGGCGTTTGGAAAACATCGTCGCCATTGAGCTAATGCGCAGGATGCAGTACGAATCGGACCAGCTGTATTACATTAAACAACCAAAATCCTTTGAAGTTGACTTTGCCTTAACCGATCGCAACCGGGTCGTTGAGCTCGTTCAGGTTACATACGATTTCCGCAATCCCACCAAACGACTTTACAACCGTGAGATAGGAGGCTTGTTGAAAGGATCGACTTTAACCCGATGTGACCATTTGACTTTAGTGATGATGTATGGCGAGACGCAAGATCTTGTGGTGGATGGCAAAACTATCCATTGCATAGAAGCTTGCGATTGGCTACTGGGGAAATAATCTCATTCTTTGCAGTTGCAATTCAAACAAACGAGCCGCCCCAACGGAGCGGCTCGTCATTCTCATAATTCTGCGTATTCTGCGTGAAACCCATCAAAGTTTCGGTCCAGCAGCCACTAAAGCCTTGCCCGCCGCGTTCGTCGTGAACTTCTCGAAGTTCTTGATGAAACGACCAGAAAGGTCTTTGGCTTTCTCTTCCCATGCGTTCTTGTCGGTGTAGGTGTCGCGTGGGTCGAGGATGTTCGGGTCGACACCAGGCAATGCGGTCGGCACCTCGAAGTTGAAGTACGGGATCATCTTGGTCGGGGCCTTCTCAATGCTGCCATCCAGGATGGCGTCGATAATGCCGCGTGTGTCCTTAATGGAGATACGCTTGCCAGTGCCGTTCCAGCCTGTGTTGACGAGGTAAGCCTTGGCGTTGCTCTTTTCCATGCGTTTCACTAATTCCTCAGCGTACTTGGTCGGGTGCAGCTCAAGGAAGGCTTGGCCGAAGCAGGCACTGAAGGTCGGGGTGGGCTCGGTGATGCCGCGCTCGGTGCCAGCCAACTTGGCGGTGAAGCCGCTCAGGAAGTAGTACTTGCACTGTTCGGGTGTCAGGATGCTGACAGGAGGCAACACGCCGAAAGCATCGGCGCTGAGGAAGATGACGTTCTTGGCAGCAGGACCAGCCGAGATGGGACGCACGTTCTTCACAATTTTCTCGATGTGTTCGATGGGGTAGGAGACGCGGGTGTTCTCGGTCACGCTCTTGTCCTTGAAGTCGATCTTGCCGTTGGCGTCGACGGTGACGTTCTCCAACAGGGCATCGCGTTTGATGGCGTTGTAGATGTCGGGCTCGCTTTCCTTGTCGAGGTTGATGACCTTGGCATAGCAGCCGCCTTCGAAGTTAAACACGCCTTCATCGTCCCAGCCGTGCTCGTCGTCACCGATAAGGAGACGTTTCGGGTCGGTAGAGAGGGTGGTCTTGCCGGTGCCACTCAGGCCGAAGAAGATGGCGGTGTTTTCGCCCTTCATGTCGGTGTTGGCGGAGCAGTGCATGGCGGCGATGCCTTGCAGCGGCAGGTAGTAGTTCATCATCGAGAACATGCCTTTCTTCATTTCGCCACCGTACCAGGTGTTCAAAATCACTTGCTCGCGTGAGCTCACATTAAAGGCCACACAGGTGTCGCTGTTCAGGCCGAGCTCCTTGTAGTTGTCGACCTTGGCTTTCGAGGCGGTATAAACGGTGAAATTGGGCTTGAAGTCAGCCAGTTCCTCAGCCGTGGGCTTGATGAACATGTTCAGTACGAAATGGGCTTGCCAAGCCACCTCCATGATGAAGCGGACGGCCATGCGGGTGTCTTTGTTGGCGCCGCAGAAGGCATCAACCACATAGAGGTTTTTGCCGCTGAGTTGCTTCTTGGCGAGGTCTTTGACCTTACCCCATACTTCTTCGCTCATCGGGTGGTTGTCGTTCTTGTAGCCTTCGGTGGTCCACCACACGGTGTCCTTCGACTTGGCATCCATGACGATGTATTTATCCTTGGGCGAACGGCCGGTATAGATGCCCGTCATCACGTTGACGGCATTGAGTTCGGTCAACACGCCTTTGTCGTAGCCGGTTAGGGCGGGGTCCATCTCGTCCTTAAAGAGTTGCTCGTAACTCGGATTATAATAAATGTCTTTTGCGCCGGTGATGCCGTAGGAGGCCAACGCGGCTTTGATTTCTTCGATGTTTTTTGCCATAATTGTTAGTTTAGTTGAAATGATGTGCAAAGGTAGCGATTATTTCTTTTTATCAAAGAGGAAAGGGCGTTTTTATTTGGATTTGCGTTAAGATTTTGGATTGTCAGGATAAAACCCTACCTTTGCAGCCCAATTTATATTCACATTAATTACATTTCTTTATGCGAAAACACCTCTTGCCATTCCTGGGAATGGCACTAATGATGACCGCTTCTTTCGGAGCAAAAGCCCAACAGGGCATTGAAAACTATGTTTCGGCCTCGGGCTATGTGATTTACCACGCGCCAGGCGCTTATTCTCCCGATGGAGCTTACTATTGGGATTTCGAGGAGGACTTTGAAGAAGGCAGCATCCTCGACTGGACCCTCATCGATGCCGACGGCGACAGTCACAATTGGCAACTGCCTGCCACAGGCGGCATGGGTCACGGTGGCTCTGATGGTATGTTGGTGTCGTATTCCTACGACAATGCCACTACTTCGCCGCTCACGCCCAACAATTTCATGGTTTCGCCCCGCTTGATTGTTCCTGAAAGCGGCGAGATACTTTTTCATGCCAGTGCTATGGACGAGGCTTATCCCGCCGAGCATTTTGGCGTAGCTGTTTCGACGACGGTCAATGACAACCCCTCGGCTTTCACCATGCTTCAAGAATGGAATTTGACCGCGAAAGACAACGGAACCCGTCAGGGCAATTGGCATGTGTACTCCGTTGACCTTTCCGCTTATGCAGGTCAGGAGGTTTATCTTGCCATCCGCCATTTCAACTGTTCCGACAAGTTTGCCATTTGCATTGACAATGTTTTTGTCGGAAACCTCAACGCCGGTTTTTATCTCGGTAGCGACATCGTTCTTGATGGTCAGACAGTGGCCGAGCATCAATTTGGTACTAGTTACCTGCTGAATACCAACGGTTTTGCGGATGGCTCGACTCACACGACCACCATCCGTGCTTATTATGAGAATGGCGCAATGATTGAGAACGAATACGCTTGGACCTATCGCACGCCCGACCATTTCCAAGGTTCGCCCAATGGACTCCAGGCACAAAGCGACGGTTCAACGGTTCAACTTTCATGGACATTGCCAACGATGTCGGCTCCTTTCCCACTCGATGAACTGTATTACGACTTCGCCGACAGCACCTTGATGGATCTCACCCTCATTGACGCCAACAACGATGGGCAGAACTTCCGCGTGTATCCATGGAGCGGCTACGGAGGCGGTATCGGTTTGCGCTCCTTCTCATGGATGTCTGGTCCTGGCCCACTCAATCCCGACAATTACATTATCACTCCTCGTTTGACAGCCACAGCAGATGCCCACATCTCCTTTATGGCCTGCGATGCCGACATGCCTGGCATAGCGCCTGACCCAGAGCATTTCGGCGTAGCCGTTTCTACCTCGAGCAATTCCAATCCCGCCGATTTCACTATGATTCAGGAATGGAACAGCACGGGATCCTATACCGAGTATTCTGTCGACCTTTCTGCCTATGCCGGACAACAGATCTACATCGCTATCCGCCACTTCAATACGACGGGCGAGACCTATTACCTCTGCGTCGACGACATCAAGGTGACAGGTGTAGAGGCTGAGGTGATGCGCCCTGCCATAGGCGCCCTGGTTTATGCAGATGATGAGTTGATTGCCACTCTCAATCATGGGGAGAGCTCTTTCACCCACGAGGTGAACCGCTATACCTCTAATTATTGCATCCGTATCATCCAAGATGGCAGCAGGGAGACAGGTGACTATTATGCCCTTGCCGAGCCTCAATGTGCCGAGGCTGAGTTGGATTGTGTGGCACCGAAAAACCTTAGAGCGGAGGAATTGGGTGACAAAGTGAGGATTTCGTGGGAACGCGAGATATACACTGGTTTTGAAGAAGACCCACAAGGCTGGACCTTCCTCGATGCCGATGGCGATGGACAGATCTTTGGCATCTATAATGGTGGAGGTATGAACTCGGATGGCTCGGTGAACACGACCAACACCAATGCCTCACTGAGTTCGTTTTCCTATATGAATGGCTTGGGCTCGCTTCGCCCTGACAACTATGCCTTTATGCCCAAAATCAAGGTGATGGAGAATGCCTCGATGACGTTTTATGCTTCGGGTTATGATCCTTCATATCCGACGGAACATTTTGGAGTGGCAGTAGCTTCTAGCGACGGTATGAACATTGCAACCATTGCCGAATGGGATTCCGGCTACCCATATCATGCCTATTCTGTTGACCTATCGGCATATGTAGGACAAGAGATTTACCTTGGTTTCCGTCATTTCACCCAGGTGTCGAATTATTCTTTGGTGATTGACAATATCACTGTCACGAATGTGGTTTGGTCGGGCACGACGAGCCAAACATACGGCTACTATGTCTATCGTTCCGTTGATGGCCAGAATTATGATTTGATTGGCATTGCCACTGGAACGGACATGCATTTTGATGACAATGATACCAGTGCTGAGACCTATTATTATCAGGTGACGGCTATCAATACAATTGTGGGCGGGGTATGTGAATCGGTACCAGCCATGTCTGTGGACGGTATTCATGACTATGTCACTGCTCATACAGATGGCGTGAACGAGATGCAAAAGGACGTCAATGTTTATCCAAATCCTGCTTATGATCAGGTTACCATTGAAGCAGAAGGCCTGAATCACATCACCTTAATTAATACGCTTGGCCAAATCATTTACGACGCTTCTGTGGATGGCGAAGTGGTGAACATCAGTCTTGCGGATGTTGAGGAGGGAATATACTTGGTTCGCACCAGTACCAGAAACGGTTTTAGCGTGAGACAGATTTCTGTGGTGAAATAATCAGAGAAATCATGAATTTGATAGGGGCTGGCCTTTGTGCTGGCCCTTGTTTTATTTGTAGACCTCGTTCTCGTCAATCAGATTGTTCAACAACGCATACACCGTGAGTCCTGACACCGATTTGATACCGGTCTTGCGCGTGATGTTCTTGCGGTGCGAGATGACGGTGTGGATGGAGATGTTCATCTGGTCAGCTATCTCTTTGTTCATCATGCCTTTAGCCACTGCCACCAACACATCGATTTCGCGTTTCGAGAGTTCCACATCTTCGGTTTTTTCCTGTTTGTCGTTGTCTTGGGCAAACTGTTTCATCTTGGCAATGACTTTTTGCTTCGGGTCATTTATTTCGATAACGCCGTTGTATGATTTCAGTGCGGGAAGCTCGATGTAAGTGGTTACCAGAGCGATGATTGTGAATTGCGGATACTCCTTGATGAGTTGTTGCGGCAGGTAACGGTCGCTGAAACCGAGGAGGTTAGGGTTGATGATGAGGGTGTTGGCGTCGGTTGTGAGGATTTTCTCAGAGAGGCTTTCAGGAGTGTCTAAGCGAGCTACGACATCGAAACCGTCCATGCCTTGAATGATTTCGTAAAGTCCTGCGGTGATGATTTCCGAGGCTTCACAGATGATGACTCGGTTACTCATGGCTTGGCTTTTTCGAGGGTTTCAACGTAGGGGATAAGTATCTGATCTTCAATAAGGGAGTGACTGATAAGGTCGGAAGAGAGCTCGATGATATCGGCAGAGATTTCGACGCGTTCTTTAGGAAGGATGTCACTTGGAAGATATTTGATAAGGATGTTCATCATGTCCTCTAACGTGTCCTCAATATTGCTGTGGTTGTTACGAAACTGTTCGATACTGAAATTGGTCGAGGTCTGTCCTTTGCGCAGTGCCTCGATGTAAGGGAAAACCTCTTCCTCTTCGTATTTGAAATGCCTTTCCACCTCTTGCTTATATTCGGTGTAGAAGTGGCTGAGCATGTTGCCGTATTTCGCCCCACCTGCGTCAATGATGTGTTGCAAGTGCTCCTCAATGTGGGGGAAACGCTCGTCGAGGTAATACTTGTGTGATGCAAGAAGATAAGGTAGGAGACCATCCATGTTGATGGCTTCTATGTCCTTAGGAAGGATAGTGACTTTTTCATTGGAGTAAATTCGGCAGATGAGGAGGAAAAGCCTAGTATCGACACTATTGGCTTGGCACACTTCAGCTACACTGTGGTCACCGAATCCGAGTTGGATGCCGAAGCGGGGCAGGAGAGGCAACAGCTTTGGGTTGGTTGCAATCAGTTCATAGAGTTTTGACTTTTCTGAATAGGTAAGAAAGGTGTTCATATTTCAATTGTTTTTCAATCGGCAAAAATAAAAAAAACCGCCCGAAATGGAGACAAATAAACTGAATAACGATGAACTAAGGGCACTGCCTAAAAACAAGTTGTTTTTATTCGATAGGTTCGATTAAACTTGCACTCACCC
>JAEEGJ010025779.1_pt1 | contig 11997 bp, 12 predicted proteins | sample 8958761 | NCBI WGS metagenome assembly JAEEGJ01 (sample SAMN16246546, study PRJNA631951) | gut metagenome | biome: gut microbiome; feature: rumen; material: RS-attached | host: Bos | place: Iran: Karaj | collected 2018-10 | reverse complement strand
TCTACTTAATATCAGACAGAAGATTAAAAATACAATTACCCGGGATACCGGGAGAAAGGAAAAATCTAATCACCTAAATCTGATGATTAGAATATACGTGGTAATATGAACATTAAGATAGTAATAGGGATCCTGATTCCTTTTATCGGTACATCGCTCGGTGCGGCGATGGTATTCTTTCTTAAGAATGAGATATCAGATAAGCTCAAGCGCATCCTGACAGGCTTTGCCGCAGGCGTAATGGTTGCAGCTTCTTTCTGGAGCCTCTTACAGCCTGCTTTGGAAAGCTCAGAGAGCATGGGCAGGCTGGCTTTTGTACCGGCTGCCATTGGTTTCCTTATCGGTATCGGCTTCCTTCTTTTCCTTGATGTGATCACGCCTCACATGCATATGAACATGAATAATGAAGGTGAGGGACCTAAGTCCAGCCTTAAGAGAACAACAAAACTGATCCTTGCAGTCACGCTTCACAATATTCCTGAAGGAATGGCAGTAGGTGTAGTTTATGCGAACCTTGTTGCAGGAAGCAGCCTGGTAAGCGCTGCAGGTGCCCTTGCACTTGCGATCGGTATTGCAATACAGAACTTCCCTGAGGGTGCGATCGTGTCGATGCCGTTAAGAGGAGAGGGCATGTCTAAAGGGAAGACATTCTGGTACGGTGTCTTATCCGGTGCAGTAGAGCCTGTGGCAGCAGTTATCACTATATTCGCATTCAGCTTTGTTACAGCAACGTTGCCTTACATGCTCGCATTCGCAGCAGGCGCTATGTTGTATGTAGTAGTGGAAGAGCTTATCCCTGAAATGAGTGAAGGAGAGCATTCCAACTGGGGAACGATAGCCTTCAGCATAGGCTTCGTCGTCATGATGATTCTGGATGTAGCGTTAGGATGAAAATAATAAAGGTTGCCTCGATTGAGACAACCTTTTTAATTGGTGCGGCCGACGAGACTTGAACTCGTATGGAATTACCCACACGCCCCTCAAACGTGCGCGTCTGCCAGTTCCGCCACGGCCGCATATAACCGCTTGTGAGCAAGCCTTGTTATTATAGGGTTTGATGTTTGGAGTGTCAAGTGCCAATTTACAATTTCAAAAAAGATATTTCGGACCCTTATAACTGGGGTTTTCTGCGCTCGTAATAGAACATAAACTGCTGCATTATTCCTGCCGTATCAGGGTAGGGCGTGCAGTCGAAGTGTCCGCTGTAATATCTGTCCTCGATCCTCTGTATCCAGACGTCCACAGGAAAGCGTCCTGTTCTCGCGAACGCGAAAAGCATTACACAATTCGCAACCTTCGTTCCGACGCCGTACATGGCCGTCAGAGCCTTATAGAGTGCATCGTCAGAAAGGGCAGAGAGTGCATCAGGATCTAATTTGCCTGAACAGAACTCTTCAGCGGCTCTGGCGATGTATGGAGCACGGTATCCTACGCCTGTATTTTCAAGCTCTTTATAAGGAAGCTTATTCAGTTCTTCAGGAGTAGGGAAGGCGTAGTATTCCTTTTCGAGAGGCGCAACAAAGGGAGATCCGAGCTTTGGAGCTTTGATCTTTTTACCGCAGAGCTTCGAGATGCGCTCAACAGATGTCGTTATCGACGGGATGGAGCGCCTCTGGGAGATTATGTAGCTGATCGTGGTCTCAAAGATATCCTGCTTTAAGATCCTTATGCCTTTGCCAAATTTAGCTGCCGCCATAAGATATTCATCGTTTTTATCGATGGATTTGACGATCCTGCCGTAATCACGGCCAAGATCAAGATAAGGCTTCCAAATGTCTTCGAATTCTTTCTCATCGCACGAGAAAGCGAAAGTATCCTTACCTAAATCTACGATTTGAAGATACCTGCCGAAAGCAACCAGCTCGACATGTACATCGTCGATCACACGGATCCTGAATGCCTGGCCGGAATCAGCAACCTTTAAAAGATCCAGGAAATCAATCTTAGCGGTTACCATTACCTTTGTCACCCAACTTGAAGTAATTGCTCAAAGTGCAGACGATAGCGCCGTTATAGAGCTTTACACGCTTATCAGCCTTATGTCCTGTCGCTTCCTCGAAAGCATTCTCAGGCGTGATTACGGAGAGCCTCAAGCCCTTTTTGCAGTAACCGTCCTTTGTAAGATAATTACGGTCTATTAATTTATATATTTTAGCTGCGTCCTCAGGCGTCATGAGACGGCCGCCGTAGGGAGGATTCGTGATGACGAGTTGTCTGGGAAGTGATGTGAGCTTCTCAAGATAATCAGGAAGCATCTTGGATGCATCGCAGATCCTGAACTTTGTGTGCGCGCCGACACCTGCCGCTTCCGCATTGCGCTTAGCGGATTCAATAGCCTTAGGGTCAATATCAGAACCGAAGAAATAGCAGTCGTCCATAGGCTCTGTATCTTCATTATCCAGAGCTTCCTGCAAAGCCCTGCGATATGGTTCCTTGCCGATATAGGGGAGATCCTCGTAAGCAAAATGCCTGTCTCTGCCTGGAGCGATTCCGCAGGCAGTCCTTGCAGCCTCTATAACGATCGTTCCTGAACCGCAGAAAGGGTCTACAAGCGCTTCGTTGCCATAGGGCCTGTATTTAGCGTATGTGAGCATTCCTGACGCCAGAGTCTCTCTTATAGGGGCCTCGTGCGTCAAGGGCCTGTAGCCGCGTTTATGGAGCCCTGCGCCGGTCGTGTCGATCATGAAACGGCAGACATCATTAACAATGCCGAACTGGATCTTAACAGTGCCCATCTCTTCGTTCTCGCTGATCACAGTGTCAGCCGAGAGGCCCCTTGATACAGCCAAACTCTCAGCTATAGCTTTTTTTGCAAGCTTTTGAAGGGCAGGGATACCATATAGTTTTGATTTTCTCGAAAAACCGTTTATAACGAATGCCCAGCCTGCAGGAATAAAGTCAGACCATTTGATGGCTCTGCATCCTTCGAAGAAAGCATTGAAGTTCGTATCAGCATCATCCGACAAGCCGCAATTAAACTCGCCGGCCTCAAAAAAGATACGCTCGGCGTGCTTTATCCACATATTAGCGCGGGCCACATCAAAGAAATCTCCCTCCAGAGTTACAACGCCGTCACTGACAGTAATGCGGTCTTTATCGTAACCTCTGTCTAAAAGATCGCCTTTTGTGGGTGATTCAAGCCCAAATAAAGTAGTAATAATTATTTTCATGGATTGCATTATATCAGATAATGTATATAATAATGAGGTTTGATTAAGGGAAGAGTACGGTTTGACAGCTAAGAAATCAAAAGTTTTTAGGATTTGACAAAATTAAATATCAATTTTTTTAAACTTGTCAAAAATTCTCTTGACACAACTTGAACTTATGTGATATCGTACTCCACGTTGTGAAAAATTTACTCTGAAAGATGTTAAAAGGAGATTATTTATGAAGATGGAAACACCTAAAATGGATGTAGTTCGCTTCAACGAAAGCGATGTTATCGTAGCAAGCACTCCTGCTACTCCGGTATTTTTGATGGGTTTTAATGATGTAACAAGCGCAAATGGTCAGGTTTCTTTTTCCCGCAATGGTCAGGATTATTTATTTGAAACAAAGAATTATGGTAGCCAGAAAGATTTCGCTAATGCTGTATCTGGTGCTGGTGTAGCAAATGTTACATTTAATGATAGTACTGATCCTGATAACCACTCTTTGGCTGGAATGTACTATGCTGATATAGAGCAGGGTGGTAAGAGCTTGCTTCTCCCTGATGGTCAGTATATTTGGAATCCTTCTAACAATACATATTTTTATCAGAAACAGTAATTTTAATTATATTTAATTTTGTTTAGCTGCTTGCAGCTGTGGGTACGGCTCACAGCTGCAAGTTTTTTATGAGGGAGATATTTTATGAGATTAGCGGTAGAAATGGCTATCATGAATATGGACGGAGAGATTTCGGCGGTAGCAGTTGGTGAGGATAATGCAAAGTTTCATGGAATGCTTCGTTTAAACGAAGAGGCGGCTGATATTATCACTATCTTGAATATGAGCCGTGAACATGGTGGCATATCTTTTGACAGTCTTGTTAAGTCTCTTCATACTAGATATACTGAGACCTCTTTAGAAGAAATTGCAGCGTTCACTAAAGAGTTCCTCGAGAAACTCTGGCAGGAAGGATTACTTATTGAGTAATGGCAATCTCTTACGCAGACGAGCTTAAAAAGTCCGGCAAAATACTCTTTACGATTAGGGGCGTTAGTATGCGCCCTTTGTTTCGTACTGCTGAGGATGCTATTTTTGTTGAAACTTGCGATCCTGAAAAACTTAAGAACCTTGACATAGTTCTTTTCTTCAGAGTAACTCCATCAAGAGGTGAACAGTATGTTCTCCATAGGATTGTTGGAAGACGCAAGGACGGTAAGTTCATAATTGCAGGAGACAACTGCATCGATTACGATATAGTCGAGCCTATGGATATTCTTGGTGTAGTTAAGTCAGCTCAGAGAGGCAACAAGCCTATCAAGTTGACCGGTTTCAAATATTCATTGTATAAATATCTTTGGTGTAAGCCGTGGAGATTTAGATCTTTTATGGTTTTTATGCGCAATAAGATTAGAGGTTTTGGCGGCAAGATCAAAAGGGGCATAAAAAAGATATTTCACATAGGGAAATAATATGGAATTTACAGTATGTTTGGCAGGAATAAATGTAGCGGTAGTGAGCCTCTTTGACGAGGTTTATGATTTTTGCCGCGATTATCTGACAGATGCTCCTGCTGATATGTCTGTGTCTGTTACTTCTGAAGATATCTTTCATGAAAAAATCAAAAATATCAGGGAGGCTCAGATAGAGGGACTTCCTGTTGTAGATTATCCTGATTCATATCTTGAGACACTTGCTGTGTACAGGAAGATAGTAACGAAGATGCTCGATTTTGATACTTTCCTGATGCATGGTGCTGTTGTTGCTGTTGGCGATAAGGCATGGCTATTTACAGCGCCTTCCGGAACAGGAAAGACAACACATATTAATTTGTGGCTTAATAATATACCTGGAAGCTATGTTGTGAATGGAGATAAGCCTTTAATTCATATCGGTGATGATTGCACTGTTTATGGCACTCCGTGGGCAGGCAAGGAAGGTATGAACCAAAATATTGGAGTTAAGCTCTGCGGAATCGTTGTTCTTAATCGTGGTGCAGAGAACCATATTGAGAAAGTTCCAATGACTCAGATCTTGCCGGTTCTTATTCAGCAGAGCTATCGTCCGAAGGAGAGGGTTGAGCTCGAAAAGACGCTCTCGCTCTTAAGTCGTATGGGCAAGATGATCCCTATGTATCAGCTTTATTGTAATATGAATCCCGATGCTGCTTTGACAGCTTATAATGTTCTCAGTGGTGCAGATCATGAGTGAGAATAAAGAAAAGCAGATCAAATATACCGGCATTAATAAGCTGTTTCACAACGATAACATGCAAAAACTGCATGACAGTCTTCGTGACGGAACGTTCAAGGAATTCGTTGCTGACTGGAAATGGATATTCAGTTATTCCAAAAAGTATCGCTGGATAGTCGTATTCTATGCAATAACCGGCATTCTGGGTTCTACAATGTCCATAGGTACTGCATATATCAGCCGTATCATGATCAATATCATTGTTGAAAAGCAGCAGGATAAGCTTTGGATACTGATCGCTGCCATGATTGGAAGCTTGATATTGTCTCTTGTCCTCTCGAGCGTGAACAGTTATATTTCGGCGAGAATATCAATATATGTCAATAACGACATTCAGGCGGACATATTTGAGCGCATCATGGATGCCAGATGGAAGGAATTAAGCAGTTATCCAAGTGGTGATCTGCTTAACAGATTTAATGGTGATGTCGGCACGATTGCTTCCAATGCGATAGGCTGGATCCCTAATCTTTTGGTAAATATCTATTCCTTTATAGTAACTTTCATCGTCTTGTGGCGTATGGATATCGGAATGGCTATTATAGCTTTTCTGTCTGCTCCGTTCCTTCTTGGATTAAGCAGATTCATCCTGCGAAAGATGAAGGAATACAGGAAACGCGTTCTTGAACTTAATTCAAAGATGATGAGCTTCGAGGTTGAGACTTTCTATAACTTCGAGATGATCAAATCCTTTGGCATATTCGGATATTATTCCAGAAAACTCAAGGGGTGGCAGAAGAAATATAAGGAGTTCAATCTCGATTACAATAAGTTCCAGATCAAGTCCAATATTCTTTTGACACTGGTATCAACGATCGTTTCATCTACGGCATTCGCATACTGCCTTTACAGATTGTGGACAGGTCAGATCCTTTATGGTGATATGACATTCTTCCTTCAGCAGAGATCTGCGCTCTCATCAAGATTTAACAGCCTTGTCGGAACTATACCCGGCATGATCAATTCCGCGGTATCTGCTCACAGAGTTAGGGAACTCATGGATCTTCCGAGAGAAGAACATGATCCTGACAGAGTTACATATATGGAAGAACGTACCGGCAAGGGCATTAAGGTTCATGTAAACGACGTGACATTCGGTTATGACGAGAGAGCAAACGTTTATGAGCATTCTGATCTTCATGTATCTTCAGGCGAGATCGTTGCAATAATGGCTGAATCAGGCGGCGGTAAGACTACACTGATACGTCTGCTCTTAGGTATGCTCGAACCTAACAGCGGTAAAGTTACTTTGCAAAGCGGTTCAGGTGAAGAATTCCCTGTAAATTCCGACCTTAGAAAGTTCTTCTCGTATGTCCCTCAGGGCAATACAATGTTCTCAGGAACTATAGCCGAAAATATGCGTATGGTAAATGAAGAAGCAACTGATGAAGAAGTAATCGAGGCACTTAAGACTGCATGTGCATGGGATTTTATTAAGCAGCTTCCTGAAGGTATCAACAGTACGCTCGGTGAGCGCGGAAGAGGTCTTTCTGAAGGTCAGGCTCAGAGAATATCTATAGCAAGAGCTTTGCTTAGAGGCGCACCTATTCTGCTTCTCGATGAGGCAACGAGTGCTCTGGACCGTGAGACAGAAGAACAGGTACTTCATAACATAATGTCCAGCCACCCTGACAGACTGATAATCCTTTCTACACACCGTCCTGCAGCGCTTAGGCTTTGCAACCGTATATATAAGATAAGTGGCGGAAAGATATCAGAAACAACAATAGAAGAAGCTTTAGCATTACAGAGCGTGCTTGCTGAAAAGAAAGCATCTTCAGTACAGGGTGTTAGTTATGATAGACTGATTAGACCTATGGAACCTAAGGATAACGAGCCTTCAGAGGGCAATAATGAAGAAGGATGGTGGAATTCTTAATGAGCGAGAACAACAATGTTGAGATGATAGATTTCAATTGCACTGGATATCTTCGCCTGCTTCTTATGCTGTTTATCTGTTTCTGGGCATTCGGCTGTCCTGAACCTACAGGAATCGTCAATTCTTTAAGTGGATTTGCAATCCCTGCATTCTTTGTGCTTTCCGGCTATTATGTGCTTGATACAAAAAGGGAAGAGCGGATGGCGAAGACTCTCCGCAAGATAAAGAGGACTGCTATTTGTTTTGCGTTCGTTTTCCTGTTCTATGTGGCTTTGAATGTACCGGTAATGCTTCTGAATCACATGACATTAGCATTCTCTAAGCGCATGTTATTTGAGTTTGTCGTAATGAATCTTTGGCCGCTTCCAATCGGAGATAATATCTGGTTTATTCAGGCTATGCTCTATGCATATATCGTTATCTTCATTTTGGATAAACTGAAGCTTATGAAATTCTACAGAATCTTGCTTATTGTATTGTTTATTTTCATGCTTATTACAGGTGAGTTCTCTGGTGTGGTCCACTTCAATAATCCGTTAGGTTATCCTTATATTCCAGGTAACTGGCTTACAAGGGCTCTGCCTTATATTCTCCTCGGCAAGTTGCTTCGTGATAAGAAAAAGACATTGATGAAAATTAAATTCTGGAAGTATCTTATCGCTTTTGTTATTGGCGGTGGTCTTGTGCTCCTGGAGCTTCTTATTCTCGTATGGACAAGAACAATTCGTTATGAAGGTCACATGATCGGCTACGCTATAATGGCAGTCGCTGTTTGCGGCCTTGCCATCTCGATCCCTCTTGGTACCGGTAACCGCGTCATTCATTTTGACTCAGCTATATCAGGACTTATCTATATCCTGATGAATCCTATATATTATGCTATGGTAATTTTCCTGGGCGGCAGTCATCCGGACTTTGTTGGTATGTTAGGTGGAATCGTTGCTTTCCTGGCGAGTGCAATTCTTGCAATTATCCTTTGCGGTACACTCCCCGGCAGGGTATTCTTTACCAACTGGGAAATGAGGCTTGCAGGGGCACCTACGCTGGAAGAAGTGGAAATTACAAGTGACACTGAGGTATTTGATGAACCTGAAAAACCGATCGATAGAGGGTTCATCGATCCAGAGGACTATTAAATAAGTTAAACAATGATTTGATCGTAGGGGGTGTCTGATGAAGGCAACCCCTTATTTTTGCGGGTTTCAAGACAACAAAAATACTATACAAAAATTGCTATTCTGCTATCTCTGTCAAAAAGTCTTGTCAAGAGGAATTTTCGCTTTTTAGGTGTTTTTCTACCGTGGACACCCATTTCAGAACAAAGGTTCAAGAGACGCTGAAACGCCTTAATTTATTGCGTTTCAAGTCTTATCTAACATTTTGTAACTGTTTTGTCAACAAACGGTAACAAATTGTCAAATTCAATAGATATAAGGGTTTCGGGCACTTTTGAAATCAAAGTATTTGTTTTTGTAGTTATAAACAAAGTTTTGAACATTATGAACATTTTTGTAGATTTGAAATACGAACTTTTTACATTCTAAAAAGCAAAATCTTCACCTTTTTTTGCTAACTTTTCCGCAATCTTTGACATCAGGAACCCGTTAAGCAAGTTGATGTTTTATTTGTTATAATCAGTTCCTAAAGAACAATAATATAGGGGGGATAATATGTCTGAACTTCATGATATTGCCAAAGCTGCACGTGACGCTTCATACATAATGGCTTCTTTAAGGAGCGATGTTAAGAATAAGGCGCTCGCAAATGTAGCTGCTGCGTTGCAGGATTCCAAGGATGAGATCTTTGCTGCTAATAAGGCAGACTTGGAAGCTGCCGAGAAGGCAAAGCTTGATGCACCTCTTCTTAAGAGACTTAAGTTCAATGAAGATAAGCTTAATGATGTTGTATCAGGTATCGAGAGCCTTATTGATCTTACTGATCCTGTAGGCAAGGTCACTTTGCATACGACATTGGATGACGGCTTGGAGCTCACCAGAGTTACATGCCCTATCGGTGTAATCGGCGTTATCTTTGAGAGCAGGCCTGATGCTCTTGTCCAGATCGCATCTCTTTGCATCAAGAGCGGCAATGCAGTATTCCTCAAGGGCGGTTCTGAAGCTATCAATACAAATAAGGCTCTTGCTTCTGTTATCAGCAAGGCAGGTATCGAAGCAGGTCTTCCTGAAGGTTGGCTAAATCTCCTTACACTGCGTTCTGAGATCGCAGATATGCTTAAGCTCGACGAATATATCGACCTCATTATCCCGAGAGGCTCTAATTCTTTCGTGCAGTACATCATGCAGAATACGAATATCGCTGTGTTGGGCCACGCTGACGGCGTATGCCACACATATATCGATGTTGATGCAGATCCTTCCACGGCACTGAAGGTAGCAATAGATGCGAAGACACAATATGTTTCCGTATGTAATGCGACAGAGACGTTCCTCGTTAATGAGGAACTGAAAAAGACCTTCCTGCCGAAGTTCATTGAAGCTCTTAAGGCAGCCGGCGTAGAGATCTATGGTGACGATTATGTTGCTGAGACTTTCGGCGTTTCAAAGGCAGAAGAATGGCACCATGAGTATCTTGCTATGAAGTGCTCGGTCAAGATCGTCAAGGACCTTGATGATGCAATTGCTCATATTAATCACTATGGTTCAGGACATACCGATGCGATCATTACGGAGAACAAGGCTAATGCAGAGCGTTTCATGACCATGGTCGACTCAGGAAGCGTTCTTGTTAACTGCTCTACGAGATTTGCAGACGGCTTCCGTTACGGATTCGGAGCTGAGGTAGGCATCGCTACTTCCAAGATCCACGCAAGAGGCCCTGTAGGCCTTGAAGGACTCGTATCTTACAAGTACCGCCTGGTAGGTAACGGAGACATTGTAGGACCTTACTGCGACGGCACAAAGAAGTTCAAGCATATTCATCACGAGATTTAATTTAGGAAAGAGGCACTATTATGGTTGTATCAATCGCATCAGATCACGCAGGTTACGAATTAAGACAGAAGGTCAGAAAGTATCTTGAAGAGAAGGGCTTTGAAGTCCTGGACGGCGGCGCACCCAATGGAACTGATTCTTATTCTTATGTAGATGCAGGAATCAAGGTCGCAGAAGATGTTACGAGCGGCAGGGCAGAACGCGGCATTGCTATCTGCGGCACAGGTATCGGTATCTCTCTTGTCTGCAACAAGTATAAGGGAATAAGATGCGCTCTCTGCACAAATGAGTTCATGGCTAAGATGTCCAGACAGCATAACGATGCCCAGATCCTCGCATTCGGTGAAAGAGTAGTCGGATTGGGCGTTGCTTTGGGCATGATCGACGCTTTCTTCGAAGAAGAATTTGCTGGCGGACGCCATGCAACACGCGTAAACGGTATCAAAGAGATCGAGGAGAAACATTTTAAGTAAGTTTTTGTTATCGTTTTTTGACTGCAAAACCTCGGGTTTAGCTTAAGATTATTTGATTAATGTAAAAGGCTCCGGAACATCCGGAGCCTTTATTTTGCCTGGAAGTGCCTAAAACAATGGGTTTTCTGGATTGCCGGTTTTCGCGGTAAATGTCAAACCATACCTGAAAAGTATAGTTATGCCAAAACTATTCGTATTTTATTTGTTTTGGGGTTAACGCTACAATTGCACTTGAAATCAATAAACGATAGCCAAAAAGCATTGAAGTATAACATCAATACCTTTTGGAAATAGTTTGAAGGAGGAGAGTTTATGGACACTAATTTAATCAGCAGCTTGATTGATGAAAAAGTCTTTGGCGTCTGGTTTTTGATCGGCGCGGCATTGGTTTTCTGGATGCAGGCTGGATTCGCGATGGTAGAGTGCGGCTTCGCGAGAGCGAAGAACGCAGGTAATATCATCATGAAGAACCTGATGGATTTCTGTATCGGTACAGTAGTATTTATCGCAATCGGTTTCGGTTTGTTCCTCGGTGAGGATATGCTCATGGGATTTATGGGTAAGCCGAACATCGATATCTTCACAAATTACGCAAGCTTTGACTGGTCAAACTTCGTATTCAACCTTGTATTCTGTGCCACAACAGCAACGATCGTATCAGGCGCTATGGCAGAGAGAACAAGATTCTTATCTTACTGCGTATATTCCGCAGTTATCTCAGCAGTCATCTATCCTATTGAAGCTCACTGGACATGGGGCGGCGGCTGGCTCTCAGCAATGGGATTCCACGATTTCGCAGGTTCTAACTGCATCCACATGGTAGGTGGTATCTCAGCTTTGATCGGTGCAGCTATTCTTGGACCCCGTATCGGTAAGTTCGTTAAGGATAAGGCTGGTAAGGTTACAAAGGTTAACGCTTTCCCCGGCCACAACATCCCTATGGGCGCTTTGGGTGTATTCATCCTCTGGCTCGGCTGGTACGGATTCAACGGTGCTGCCTGCACAGATATGGCTCAGCTCGGTTCCGTTTTCGTAACAACAACAATCGCTCCTGCGGTCGCAACAGTTGTCTGCATGATCTTCACTTGGATCAAGTATGGTAAACCTGATGTTTCTATGTGCCTTAATGCTTCCCTCGCAGGACTCGTTGCAATCACAGCTCCTTGTGACGTAACAGACGCTCTCGGCGCAACGATCATCGGTGCTGTCTCCGGCGTACTCGTAGTATTCGGCGTATGGTTCCTTGATAATGTAATCAGAGTTGATGACCCTGTCGGTGCAGTTGCAGTTC
>JAEEGJ010025777.1_pt1 | contig 11997 bp, 6 predicted proteins | sample 8958761 | NCBI WGS metagenome assembly JAEEGJ01 (sample SAMN16246546, study PRJNA631951) | gut metagenome | biome: gut microbiome; feature: rumen; material: RS-attached | host: Bos | place: Iran: Karaj | collected 2018-10 | reverse complement strand
CCAACGCCATCCGTCTGCGCATGTTCAGCGGACTGTTCCGCCGCCAGCTTTACGACGAGAAAGAGATACACTCGGGTGACATAAGTTCCCGCCTTACCAAGGATATCGAGGTCGTGTCCGATACCACCACCGATACCCTGCCCCAGATGTGCATCACCTGCATCCAACTGATAGGTGCGTTCCTGCTGCTCCATTACTTTGACCGCTGGCTTGCCTGGGCACTGCTCATAATGACTCCGCTTGCCATACTAATGGCCAAGTTGATAGGCCGCCGTCTGCGCCAGATGACCCTGGACATACGCCAGGACGAGAGCCGAATTCAGATGCAGGTACAGGAAGGTATGGAGAACAACGCCGTGCTGCGCGCCATGGGCAGCCAGGACTGGATGACCGACCGTCTTGATACCATGCAGCAACGCCTCAAAGGCAACATAATGCGCCGCACCCGCTTTACCATAATGATACGAATCATCATGGGTTGTGTATTCGGGTTGGGTTACCTTACGGCCTTTATTTGGGGAGGACTGCAACTACGTGCCGGAGCCATCACATTCGGTGTCATGACCTCATTCCTGCAACTGGTTGGCCAGATCCAAAACCCCGTGATGCAACTGCTCAGCCTGATACCGGAGGTAATACACTCCACCGCCAGCATAGACCGCCTTATTGAACTTGAAAACCTAGAGTCCGAGGCCGATGCATCCACGCTGCACCCCACTCTACAAGGCATAAAATTCGACAACGTAAACTTCAAATACGCCGGCGGTGACCGTCAGATACTCTTAGACTTTACCCATGATTTCCGCCCCGGCACCAAGACAGCCCTGATGGGTGAGACCGGCATAGGCAAGACCACACTGTTCCGCCTCATGTTAGGCTTCATCAGCCCCCAGAGCGGCACCATCAGCCTGTACGGAAAAGACGGCACCTCAATGCCTGCAGCAGCCACCACCCGTCCCGACTTTGTATTCGTACCCCAGGGCAACACCCTTATGAGCGGCAACATCCGCTTCAACCTGCAGGTAGCCAAGCCCGAGGCATCGGACCAGGAGTTACAACAAGCGTTGCATACCGCCTGCGCCGATTTTGTACAGGAACTCCCCGACGGTCTTGACACCATGCTTGGCGAGCGCGGCACCGGCCTGAGTGAAGGCCAGGCCCAACGCATAGCAATAGCCCGGGGCTTGCTGCGCCCGGGCAGCATCCTGCTCCTTGATGAGATAAGCTCATCGCTCGATGCCCCCACCGAGGCCGAACTCTACACCCGCCTCTTCAAGGCCTATCCGCAAAAAACAATGATTTTCATCACCCACCGCCAGGCCGTCACCTCCCTCTGTGATGAAACTCTGACTCTTTAAAAAACGTTTCCCTGTGTCACTGCAAAATGACACAGGGAAACAATCCATTTGTGCTATTTAATTAAATATATCATCCCAAGCGGAAGTAGTGTCTTCCCCACTACCAAAAAGGATTCCCTTTGTCATTTCCAGATTGATTACCTCCGTTACGGGCTTGCAGTATATCTTCTTTTCCATAGTCGTCATTTCTTAATCATGATTGTTTTACCATTGTGTATATACAGTCCCGGAGCGGTTGGCTCAGTCTCCAGCAGGCGACCGTTCATGTCATACCACGTATTAATATCCATCTCACCTGTTACCGTATCAAGTGTTCCCACAGCAGTAACCGTTGCGCTGGCACTCACAAGCCTTACAGTTATGCGGCTGGGCACATCCGTATCTGTGCCGGTAGCACCAAGGGCCGATGCCCGCATCGGAGCCCGCTGTGCTCCGTTCTTATATGTCAGATAGCAGCGCATGGGCGGAACACTTGCACCCTCCTTGGCATGCACAAACTGTCCAGCCTCGACATCATGTCCGTCAACAGTCTTGCTCTTGGAAGCAAAACCATAGATATGGCCCGTCATAGGCTCAGTACCGTAAGTAAGGTTCGTATAGGTACCGGTAAACGTCCAGTCTCCACTGGTGGTGGCCAACCCGCCCGATACGTCATAACCGGCCGTACCGTGGAACAGTACAGGTACGCTGCCTGAACCCTCCGGCAGGAACAGATAAGGTTTGTTGGCAACAGTAGCTGTAACCTCATTCATTGTAGCTACCCAACCGTCAACAGCATCATAAGTCACATCCACAAACTCATACGCCTTACCGCCCTCAATATCTGTCAAGGCAAACGGCAGGCAGATGGTCGATGCCTTGCCACCCGTGAACTCACGGCGGAATGCAACCTTACCGTCCAGGTTGCTGGGCACCGTCTCCGACTCGATCAGGATAGTGGCGGGTACAGCACCTTCAGGATTATTATTATCATTGATATCTTTTTTGCCTACACCCACGCTCGTGGCGTTCGAAACATCACCTATAGTGCAGTTATAGTAGTAGTTGGTGGCTAGACTACCGGAATCATGCCTGCCTGCTATGGCCCCCTTGCTGTAACCGACATCTGGAATGGTGGCACCTATTGCAAGGCAACTGCTGACAGAACCACTATTTTGTCCTACTATGCCACCGTAATTTCTACAGTTTGTTACGCCATTGCCGACAATGATAGTAGCCGAACTTATGCCGTTTGATACATTACCGTCATTTTGTCCTACGATGCCGCCATATCTGTCGCATCCCGTCAGGTTATCAGCGACGGTGAGTACAGCTTGGCTTGTGCAGTTTATGACAGTGCCGGAGTTTCCCACAATGCCGCCATGATAGTCGGCATTGCTGACCACCGTATGAATGGCAACGTTACCGTCTACGTGGCAGTTGTTGACAGTGCCTATGAGTTGGTCGGTGTAATTAGTAAGATATCCCACTATGCCGCCAACATTTTTGCAACCTGTGATACGGGCATCGCTCAGGGTCACGTTCTTCACGGTGCCCCTTGCATAGCCGAATAGTCCCTGACAGTCATCGTTACCTTTATATATACGTATGCCGCTGATGGTGTGTCCATCTCCATCGAAGGTGCCCCAGAACTCTTTATCATATTGGAAGCCGATTGAGGTGTAGTTGTTCTCGGTGCTGGTGGCATCATTCCAGTCAGTTGTGTGGGCATAGGTAATATCATTGCCCAGCTTGAAGAACTTGCCATCGAATTTATCGGCGGTATAGCCGTCGATGCCGTTCACCATCTTGGCCAGCAGGTCGAGATCTCTTGTGGTGGTGATGGTGTAAGCCGTGGCCTCGCTTGTGCCGTCGGCACCGTCAGGGATGCCCCAAACATCAACAATGATAGAGGCCTCGCCGTTTCCATTCAGATACACGCCACATTCGCTGCTGTTATCGCAGGTGAAGTTCGCAACCGTTCCATTGCCGTTGAGACCGCTGGTAAACACGCCGGTATTGTTCTTCATCGAAACACCGATACTGGCCCCGGTTGTCAGCGCGTCAGTGACGGTGATGACCATGCCGCTTTCCAGATACACGTTGTTCGCCGTGGTGGTATTGCTCAGTGTATTGCCGGTGATGACGGGGTTGCCGCTGATATTAATCGTTTGGTCGGTTTGCACGTACACGCCGCCGCCGACTGACGCGCTATTATTATTCGAGATAGTGCCACCGCTCATATTGAAAGTGCTTTGGACGTACACGCCGCCGCCCCATGACCCTCTATTATTCGAAATAGTGCCGCCGCTCATATTGAAAGTGCTTTGGACGTACACGCCGCCGCCCCATGACCCGCTATTATTCGAGATAGTGCCGCCGCTCATATTGAAAGTGCCTAGGACGTACACGCCGCCGCCCCATGACCCGCTATTATTCGAGATAGTGCCGCCGTTCATGGTGAACGTCCCCGACACGTACACGCCGCCACATTTATTCGTGCTGTTGCCACCGGTAATTGAACCGGTATTGGAATCGCTGCTATCGTTGATTGTCAGCGTGCCGTCTACCCCAATTACATAACCATTGTTCGCAGCCGCAGTCAGATTGCGATTGATAGTATGGCCGTTAAGGTCAAGCGTAACGGTCTTGCCGGAGGGGACATACAGGTAGGTATCCGTCTCTGTAGCAGTAATGTCATACGGCAGGGTGAACGTACCACCGTTCTGCATGGCACTTTTCAGGCTCGCCCAAGTCATGATATAGTCTGCTGTCACAGTGACGTCGGCTGTAGGCATGGTAAAAGTGTTATCCGTGATGTCATGCTCGTCACCGTCGTTATATGAGGCAGAACTCATAACATAGCCTGTGGGAATGTTCAGCGTTATTGTTGTGTTGCTGGCATAGTATATGTCGGTGCCGATAGTGACGCTCTCACCAGTGGCGGTAACACCCGTCGGGAGGGTGAGGCTATGGACGCTGCAGGCGCCGTCACGATCGTGCGAAGTGGTGTTGCCTTCTTCAGCCCCTATGCCAACGTTAGTGGTGGCGCCGCCTACGGTGCAGTTGTAATAGTAGTTGTTGGTTAGAGTGCGGTTGGTAGCAACTTCTCCTGCGATGGCACCGTTCATATCAACATCAGGCACGCTGGCGTCAATGGACAGGCAGTCAGACATATTGCCGTTGAGATCCCCCACTATGCCACCGTAATACGTAATAGAGGTAAGACCATTGGCCACAGTGAGGGTGGCGGAGGTGACGCAGCCGCTGATAGTGCCGCCGTTACAGTCGCCTACCACACCGCCGTGATTAAAAGCATATTCAGCTACGGCATGGATGGTGACGTCACTGCCTACACGGCAGTTCTCCACAATGCCACCAGTCCCGGCGTTAACTATGATATATCCCGCGATGCCACCCACATATTGTCTGCCAGTGATGCGGGCATCGGCCAGGATGACATTCCTGATGGTGGCACCACTTGTACTACCAAAGAGACCCTGGGAGTCGTCAGCAGTGGTGGTACCGCCCTTGTAGATGCGGATGCCGCGGACGGTATGGCCCTGACCGTCAAACGTGCCGCTGAAATCTCTCCAGTTGCCGTCAACATAGCCGCCGATGGCGGTGTAGTTGTTCTCGGTGCTGGTGGCATCGTTCCAATTGGTGGTGTGGGTGTAGGTGATGTCGGCATCCAGTTTGAAGTACTTGCCGTCAAAGTTGTTGCCGCCGTTCACCAGCGTGGCCAGCAAGTCCAGACCGGCGGTAGAAGTGATAGTGTAGGCTTTTTCGGCAGTGGTTCCGTCTTTGTCTGAAGTTATATCCCACAAATCGGTCAGTGTGGCGCTGACGGTGACATCGGCGGCAGGCATGGTAAAGGTGTTGCCCGTGATGTTATGGTCAGCACCGTCGCTATAAGAGGCCGCACTGATAACATAGCCTGTGGGAACGTTCAGAGTTACGGTTGTGTTGCTGATATAGTATATGTCGGTGCCGATAGTGACGCTCTCACCAGTGGCAGTAACATCTAAGGGCAGGGTGAGGCTATGGACGCTGCGGGCGCCGTCGCGATCGTGCGGAGTCTCGTTGCCTTCTTCCCAGCCTATGGCGACGTTAGTGGTGGCGCCGCCTACGGTGCAGTTGTAATAGTAGTTGTTGGTTGCAGTGCTGTGGGTAGCAACATGTCCTGCGATGGCACCGTTCATATTAACAGCAGGCACGCTGGCGTCAATGGACAGGCAGTCAGACATATTGCCGCCAAGAGCCCCCACGATGCCACCGTAAGCTTCAATATCGGTAAGACCATTGGCCACAGTGAGGGTGGCGGAGCTGACGCAGCCGCTGATAGTGCCGCCGTTACAGTCGCCTACCACACCACCGTGATTAAAAACATATTCAGCTACGGCATGGATGGTGACGTCACTGCCTACACGACAGTTCTCCACAATGCCGCCAGTCCCGGCGTTATCTGTGATATATCCCGCGATGCCACCCACTTCGTCCATGCCGGTGATGCGGGCATCGGTCAGGATGACATTCCTGATGGTGGCACCACTTGTCAGACCAAAGAGACCTTGGTAGCTGTCAGCATCGGTGGTACCGCCATTGTAGATGCGGATGCCGCGGACGGTATGGTTCTGACCGTCAAACGTGCCGCCGAAATATCTCCAGTTGCCGTCAACATAGCCGCCGATGGCGGTGTAGTTGTTCTCGGTGCTGGTGGCATCGTTCCAATTGGTGGTGTGGGTGTAGGTGATGTCATTCCCAAGTTTGAAGTACGTGCTCTCAAAGGTGTTTGCGGTATAGCCGTCGGTACCGTTCACCACCTTGGCCAACATATCCAGACCGGCGGTAGAGGAGATGACGTAGGCATGATCCTCGTCCTCGCCGGTTTTGCCGTTGTCCTGCCCCCAGATGGGCGTCCAGTTGGCGGTGTAGGTCATGTCTTCATGAGAGTGGTTGGTTATGGTGACAGAGGTTTGCGGTGTGTTGCCGTTGCTGCCTGTCCAGCCGGCAAAGGTGTAGCCGGGCCTGACGGGATTGTTGAGCGTGAAAGTTTCCGTCTCCCAAGTATAGCTCTTGGGGTTGCTTGCAGATACAGTGCCACCGGCCAGGTCGTAGGTGATAGTGAAGGTGTGATTGGCATCAACCGTGGTGCCAATGTTCTTATTGATAGCCTTGCCAGAGCTGCTGAGTTCGTTGCCAGCCAGATCCTTAATGGTGCCGCTGATGCTGTTCACGGTAAGGGTTGTACCTGCACTGGCCGTAATTGTGCCGGAGAAAGTGAGGACGTTGGAGCCTGAGCCACCGTTGGTGGAGACGTAGGACGCATTGCCCCAGGAGGTGCTGAGGGTGGGCGTACCCGTCACGGTGACAATCTCGTCGAAGGGGATGGAAACATAGAAGGTATTGCCCTTGGCATGTGTGCTGCCAGAAATGACAGGGTTGCCGAGGCGTGAGGGAGCAGTGCCGTCCACGGCCTGAATGTGAGCCTTGACGTTCTTGACAGCCCACTCGTCGCTGCCGGAACCGCCGGAGGCGTTAAGACGAAGGACGATACTGGAGAAATTCATCGGCACTATGATACGGCCGTCGGTGGCGCGGCTGCCAGACTTGAACTTCTGCTTGGACAGGGGCCACGCGCTGCCATAACCCCAGGGGTTGGTGGCATTTCCGCCATCTTCAACGTCGAGAATGGGGAAGGTGTAGCTCCTATAGGTGGCGTCCAAGCTTCCGGTATTCATCTCGAAGCCCGCCATATACCTGGAAAGGTTGGGGGTGCCAGGATCGCCATTTTTGGCGCCGGAGCGATTGTCGCAGGTGCTGGTATTGTCGAAAAGTAGCTGCAGGTACTCATAGGCGTCATCGTTTTCCTTGGCCTGAAGGCTCAGGGTCATACGGAGTTCGGCTCCAATATACTGAAGGTAGGCCTTGGGAGCGTTGCTGCTGGTGAAGTAGTCGCTGCTGCCCACAGACTTGTAGCCGTTGACGTCATAGCCGTCATCGTCGGCGGTGTATTCGCTGGAGTAAATGGTCACGTCCTTGATATCGAACGCGCCGCTGCTGGGTACGCTGGTGCCGGTGGTGATGGTACGGTCTGTGTAAGCCAGGCGGAAACCGCCCTGGTCCAGAACCTCGAAGCGATACTTGCGCGATGTGCCGTTCTGGAACTTGTAGGCGTCGGTGCCGGGGGTGTTCTCGGTCACCTCCACCTCACGGCTGTTGTGGGTGGCATCGAAGGTCAGCTCGCCCACTTTTTCCGTGAAGTGCATTCCTGCAATGGCGCTCAAACTTACCGTGCGGTACTTTACCGTCTCAGTCGTTGAGGTGTTGGTTGTTCTGGTGATGACAAATTTGCTTGTGCCTGATGTATTCGTCACCGTGAAAGTACTAGCAGCATGTACTGTTTGTACTGCTAACAATGTTATCAACAACAATAATAAAGAAATAATCTTCTTCATACTTTTCGCATTATTAAATCTACAATTGCCGGACATAGACGTTGCATCTCTACGAGCCATCTACGAATCATCTACGAGCCTTCGACCTTGTTTCTGCGCTCGTCGTCATCAGGCCAACGGAACTCATCAGGGTGCTCACGCATATATCTGGTGGCTTTGTAAAGACACCAGATAAGATACGCGGCACTGAGTCCAAATACTACGGCCATTATAGCCTCGAGTGTAGTCATCAGGGATTTATTTTGTAACTATTGAGTCAAATACGGGCAGGCCCTTTATAAATACGCACGCAAATATCATTATTATAATAAAGAAAGACTTTCCTCTAACGGAATTTTCCGTCAGAGGAAACAAGAAATTCCGTTAGAGGAAACGTTTTTCCGTTAAAGGAAAGACACAATCTATTAAACCAACGCTATTTCAGCATCGACTACATACAGATCTCCGTCCTTATCTGTCAGCACATTGCGCGGAACTATATCCCATACAACATATTGGCCATTAGAGTATTTGCCTTCTGTACTGAGTTTTGAAAAGCCTAAGGCAGACATGTAAGCATCTATTTGAGACTGAGTGGCCGGTCTGGCATTAGATACTCTGTCTTGCTGTAAAACAGGCATAACACTACGCCCATCATACCCTGTAAAACCGTAAAAGCGGTAAGCTGTATTTGGAAAAATCTGATTGTGAAACAACACCCTCTTTAAGAGAGCGGTTATACTACCACTATTAAACAGGTTGTTAACCTTGAAAATGGTATCATCTGAAACATATGTATCATTCTCATTCCCACTGGGGCCAGGAACTCCAAGATCAAATATTGAATCTAACGGAATCCACATTCCATTAGTTTTAGCAAACTGCTCCGCAGCTCGTTGTTCTATTTCGAGGCGGCTTCCATTTGTCTGGCTATCTCCAGATTCTCCTTCATGTAAGCAGCAAAGTCTATCGAGCTCATCGGCGATTTTCTGGATTCTTTGATTTTCCTCATCGTACGCTCCATCGACTCCTTGTGGAATTGGTTGAAGAATGTCATAGTTCATAATCCATTTGATTTCCGATTACAAACATAATCAAAAAGAAAAGAAACGCAAAAACTGTTACTGCTGAGTTTTGAACGATGAGGGAGCGGGCTTGCCCTGTGATTGGAAGGCTTTGGCCATTGATGAGGGCGATGAGAATCCGCACTGATCAGCTATTACATGCAGGCGCTCATCAGGGTTCTGGTGAATCAGGCTGATGGCGTGACGCACGCGATGCTGGCATATCATATCGTAGAATGACTGATAACCGCTGCGGCGGATAATCTCAGTAATATATTTGGAGTTGGTTCCCAGACGCTGAATGAGCATATCAATGGTTATGTGCTGCTCGGTAAAGATGTGCTCTTTGGTAAGCATCTCCTCCAACTTGTTGCAGAGTTCCTTGCTGCGCTTGTCACTAAGGCGGTAAGCTGCATTATCGGGCTGTTCCATCTGCTCAATGATCTCCTCCTCACGCTTGCTGAACGCCTTGCGCCAGGGGTTCAGGGTGAATATGCAGAACCAGACATTTGTAAAGATAAATATCAGGTCACGTACAAACTTGGCCCAGATGTTGTCAAATACAAAATTAGTAAACAGCAGTACACACACCAGCGTGGGAACCCACTGGATGTATCGGGCAAATCGGACGGGAAAGTCATCTGTATCGGAGTATGCGGCCTCATTTACCTGCTTTACCATACGCCTTATGCGTAATGCCATCTGGAGATTGAGAGAGAAATAGAAAAGGAATACAACCGATACTATAATGAACGTCCAGCGTCTGTAACCTTCAGGTAATGTAATAAGATGTACTGCCTGCAGGAACAGCGGCAGCAGGATGAGTACGCCGGGAATAAATATGGTGTATTCTCTCGTCTTGTGGACTGCGCGCGGAAAGAAATATCCCTCACACATAACCAGCATCTGGAGTGAAAATATGAGTACGCTGAAGCTGTTTACGTAGAGCAATGCCTCCGGGTCGCCAATCTGAACCAGGTACGGAATCTCAAACACCTGCATGAGATAAATCACACCTACCGAGCGCTGCGCCGGGAATAGCTCATGGAACTGCTCCCTGTAGGCTTTCGGACGGTAAAACCATTTAAGTATCCAGCCGTACAGGTTAGTTACTATGAAAGTCAGGTTAGCGGTAAACAGAATCAGATAAATAGTCCTCTCACTCATAATCTCTCTCAGATTCGACGTTTGTAACAATCCTTTTTATCACATATTCCGCAAGTATAGGGCAGATATCTTACATCGGGGCCGATGCCTATGACGCCGCTAACCGATTTCATGGGCAGCATCAGGCAGGACTCCGTGAGTTCTATGCCGCAGGGGTTCTGCTCCGGGAACAGGCTGAAAAGGGCAGGTTGTGCCGATACATGCCAGCCGCAGTAACCCGGGCTGAAACGGTTGGTGCGCTTGAATCCGGCAGGGTCAATCTCTTTTTGAAGCACCGTCTCCATATAATCGGCCACGCTCTCCACAATCTGGCTGCCCACGCAATCCATGGCGTAGGTCTGGAACATGTCGTCACGGTGCTTTACGGCATCTGCCCACTGGAAATAGCCGCTTCCCACGGTTGCCACGAACACTGCATACTTCTGTGCTCCGCGCAACTGGCGGCAGATTATCTTGCCCGCATCAAAAGTTACGGGGCCCTTCTCCCCTATCAGCGTAAACTGATTGGCCTCCAGATCAAGTGACCCGTCCACGATCAAGTACTTGAACTGAGGACGCAGGAACTGGGCCGATTCTCGCAGCAGATACTCAGTGGTACGCACGGTCTGAGCATCGGGCTCACCGTCCTTGTACCCCATGAATGAATAGACCTCGTTCAAAGGTATATCCAATCTGTTTAATGAAATCTGCTCCCAAGCCATAGTCCTTTTTAACTCTATGCTTGTTTACTCAGATTCCTTAAACAGGAATTTGCGAAAATCAGCGTAGTCCTTGCTAATCTCAACGCTCTGCTTGGTGCCCTTCATAAATGCCTGCAGACGGGCGGGAATCTCAACATCACCGCCGGTAATGGCATCCACCTTCTCCTTGAACTTGGCGGGATGCGCGGTCTCAAGGAACACGCCGTACTCTCCGGGCTGCAGCTGCTCCTTGAGGGCGCGGTAGCCACATGTTCCGTGCGGGTCAAGCAGGTAACCGGTACGCTCATAGCACTCCTTGAGCGTCTCCTTGATCTGCTCATCGGTATAGGTTGCACCGCTTATGTGACCTGCAATATCCTTGTGTGAGCCGCCGTACAGGGCAAGCACACGGGCAAAGTTGCTGGGATCGCCCACATCCATCGCGTTGGCCAGTGTCTGGACCGATGGTTTGGGGCTATAGACTCCTGTCTTAAGATAATTGTAGAATATATCGTTAGCGTTATTGGCGGCAATGAAACGTTTTACGGGCAGTCCCATGAACCAGCCGAACAGTCCGGCCGTGATGTTGCCGAAGTTTCCGCTTGGCACGCAGATGACCAGGTTATCGGCCTTACCCAGACGTTTCATCTGTGCGTAGGCGTTAAAGTAGTAGAATGCCTGCGGCAGGAATCGGGCCACGTTGATTGAGTTGGCCGATGTAAGTTTCATCCTCTGGTTGAGTTCTGCATCCATAAAGGCGTTCTTGACCAGAGCCTGGCAGTCATCAAACACGCCATCCACCTCAACTGCGGTAATATTCTGTCCCAGTGTAGTGAACTGGCACTCCTGGATGGGGCTTACCTTGCCTTTGGGATAGAGCACATAGACATGTACGCCCTCCACGCCCAGGAATCCGTTGGCAACGGCGCTTCCGGTGTCGCCCGATGTAGCCACCAGCACGTTCACAAGCTGCTTTTCCTCCTTGTTGAAGTAACCCAGCAGGCGGGCCATAAAGCGTGCTCCAACATCCTTGAAGGCAAGTGTGGGACCATGGAACAACTCCAGCGAGTAGATGTTGTCATCAACCTTGACAACGGGTGTGGGGAATGCCAGGGTGTCATAGACAATCTTTTTGAGGTCATCGGCAGGGATATCCTCGCCAAAGAATGCCTTGGCAACCTCAAAGGACATCTCCTGGAACGTCATCTTGTCAATGCCTTCAAAGAACTCCTTGCTCAGTTTGTTAAGACGCTCCGGCATGTAAAGGCCGCGGTCAGGGGCCAGTCCGCGAACCACCGCATCACGCAGGGTC
>JAEEGJ010025774.1_pt1 | contig 11998 bp, 9 predicted proteins | sample 8958761 | NCBI WGS metagenome assembly JAEEGJ01 (sample SAMN16246546, study PRJNA631951) | gut metagenome | biome: gut microbiome; feature: rumen; material: RS-attached | host: Bos | place: Iran: Karaj | collected 2018-10 | reverse complement strand
TGCCGAATAATATTGCAAAAATTTTACAGTTTACACTTTATTTGTTAAGCATATCACTTTTCTCACCGATTTCAGCATCAACGTATCTAATAAAGGCCGAAAAATCCCTTTTGACTTTCAAATTGTAATCTAAACACTCATTTTTGTTTCGGATTGATATAAATCAAGTCAAAGGCGCAAAAATCTTAATAAATTGCGTAAAAATGTGATTTTTTTATAAAATTATTCGTTTTTTACAATCGTATGCATTAATTTTGCAACCTGACACTAATAAAATTGAGGCTTATTATACATTATTTATATATATTTATTAATAAAAGAGAGAGAATTTATGAAAAAAAGACTAACTATGTTTTTAGCCGTTATGTTCCTTTGCATGGGAACTGCATTGGCTCAAACAAAAGTTACTGGTACTGTATTCTCGCAGGAAGACGGTCAGCCGATCATCGGCGCTGCCGTTAAAGTCGATGGTACACAGACCGGTATGTTGACTGACGTAAATGGTAAGTTCTCACTGACTCTGCCTCAAGGTAAGAACCAGCTCACTATCTCGTATCTGGGTTATGAGAGCAAGACAGTGACAGCGAAGAACGGCATGCGCGTGTTCCTGAAGGCCGACGCTACATCTCTTGATGAGGTCGTAGTTACCGCCATGGGTATCACCCGTCAGCAGAAGACACTGGGTTATTCAGCTCAGACCCTCGACAACGAGGAGCTGACAGCTGGTAAGCTGACCGATGTAACCAGCGCAATGGCTGGTAAGGTTGCTGGTGTGCAGATTAACACCACTTCAAGCGACCCTGGTCAGGCCAACTCCGTGATCATCCGTGGTATCAGTTCTATCAATGGTAACAACCAGCCGCTCTACGTAGTAGACGGTGTGCCCCTCGTGCAGACGACCTTTAGGGGCACTCAGAAAGAGCAGGATCAGTTCTCTAATGCCGTCGGTGGTATCTCTAATATCAACCCCAACGATATTGAGAACATGACCGTGCTGAAGGGTGCTGCCGCTACAGCCCTCTATGGTAGCCGTGCTGCCAACGGTGTCATCATCATCACCACCAAGACTGGTAAGAAGCAGGGCGACCGCAACTTCCAGATCAGCTACGATGGTAGCGTGTCATGGCGTAATGTCAGCACTCTGCCAAAGATGCAGAACAAGTTCGGACAGGGATGGAACGGTACACAGACCTTCATCGAGAACGGATCTTGGGGTCCTGAGATGGATGGTAGTACACAGGTTTACGGTCCTATCTGGAACCACCAGCAGCTCATCCACAAGTATGAGGCTGTTGAGGATAACATCAAGGACTTCTTCGAGTCAGGTGTGAACACCTCTCACAGCGTATCTCTGAACGGTGTCAGCGGCGACCAGAAGATGACCTACTATCTGAGCTATTCTTATACTGCAGATAACGGTATTCTCCCTGGCGACAAGGACACTTACAAGCGTAACACTATCGCTTATCGTGGTAGCTATCAGGCTACAGACTGGTTCAAGCTCTCTGCTAACATGAACCTTGCAAAGACCAACACCAATACGGTGGCTGCTTATCAGGGTACTTCTTTCATCGATGGTATCATGGAGTTCCCACGCGACATCTCATTGGTTGACCGCAAGAACCTCAACACTGCTTTCGACACACCTGAGGCTTGGTATACTCCTTATGGTATCACTAACCCATACTGGGCTATCGAGAACAACTACAACCACAACGATTCAAAGCAGGTATTCGGCAAGATCCAGGCTGACATCAACCCGATCAAGCAGCTGACCCTGACTTATCGTTTCGGTTTCGACTATACGGACTACGATCACAAGATCGGTTATCCGCAGATTGCACTTGACGACGCCCTCATCAACGAGGACTATGGATATGCACCCTCTAACATGAACCAGGCTGGTTATGTTTCGAGTGTTTACTATCGTAAGTATGAGATCAACCACGACTTCCTCGCTAACTTTGCCGACAAGTATCTCGACAACAGGCTGGATGTGAATGTCAACGTGGGTGTGAACATCAACGAGCGTAAGCGTAACTACATGGAGGGTCAGACCGACGACCTGACATTCTACTCAGGCTTCTGGCAGCTGAGCAACGGTGCTACCAAGACCACCCTCGAGGAGTACGCATTCAAGCGCCGCCTCATCGGTCTCTTCGGTGACGTTTCTATCGGTTGGGACGAGATGATCTACCTCGGACTGACTGCACGTAACGACTGGTCTTCAACACTGCCCAAGGAGAAGAGAAGCTTCTTCTATCCTGGTGCCACACTCAGCTGGATCTTCACCCGTCTGATCCCGAAGAACAACGTCCTGACCTTCGGTAAGGTACGTGCCGCCTACGGTAAGACTGGTAACGACGCTGATGAGTATCGCGTATATCCTAACTACGTTCAGGGTTTTTCTAACGGTTACTATGGCTCTGACCTGACCAAGTTCCCGTTCCACGGTGTCAACGCATTCCAGGCCTCTACTACCATCGGTAGTAACAATTTGAAGCCTGAGATGACCACCGAGATCGAGTTCGGTCTGAACCTGGCATTCTTCAACAACCGTATCAATATCGACTTTGCATGGTATAACCGTAATACTGACGACCAGATCTTCACCCTGCCTGTAGATCCTTCAACAGGTTACTCTAACATGGTGACAAACATGGGTAAGGTTAACAACAAGGGTGTTGAGTTGCTCGTCAACACGATTCCTGTACAGACCAAGGACTTCCGCTGGGAACTCGGTTTCAACTTCTCTAAGAACAAGAACAAGGTCGTTTCAATGCCTGAGAGCCTTGAGGGCGGTATGGTGAACATCAACCAGTTCTCAGCAGGTAACGACGCTGTCTACATGCGTGCTGTAGAGGGTCTGCCTATGGGTGAGCTTTTCACATATATGCCCCAATATACAGCTGACGGTAAGTTGATCGTCGACCAGAATGGTCAGCCTCTGCTCTCAACAGAAGTTCAGGATACCGGTAAGAACGTGAACGCCGACTGGACTGGTGGTATCAATACCTCATTCTGGTACAAGGGTATCTCTCTGAGCGCCCAGCTCGATATCCGTAAGGGTGGCTACATGTTCTCTCGTACGAAGAACCTGATGCAGTTCACTGGTAACGGTGAGGCTACACTCTACAACGACCGTCGTCCGTTCGTCATCCCCAACTCTGTTTACGAGGATGGCACAGAGAACGTGACACCTCTCTATATGAGCGACAGCAGCTACCAGAACTGGTTCAACAACTACGGAGCCAACGAGGGTGGCGAGTTCTATCTGCTCGACCGTTCGTTCGTCAAGCTGCGTAACATCACGCTGGCTTACCAGTTCCCGAAGTCAATCGTGAACAGTCTCTATCTGAGCGACATTACATTGTCACTGTTCTGCAACAACGTATTCACATGGACCCACAAGGGCAACCGCTACATCGATCCTGAGACCAGTTCTTATGGTAACGACCTGGAGGGTATGTTCGGTGAACTCTACAGCAACCCGGCTTGCCGTACCTTCGGTTTCAATGTAGGTCTTAAATTTTAATTAAAGGAGGACAGAACATTATGAAGAAATTAGCAATTATAACAACAATTGTCCTTGGACTTGCCGCTACTTCCTGCGACAGCTATATGGATATCAATGAGAGCCCGAACTCTCCTAAGGAGAGCGACCTGACCTCTTCCATCCTCTTCCCTGCAGCCGAGATGAACCTCGCTGCCAGCTACGGTGACTATCTGCGCATCGTGGGTGGATACTATGCTCAGTACTATGCTCATTCTTTCGGTACGAGCAACTACGTGGACTACAGCCAGTTCCAGATGAGCGCCACTCGTTCAAGCCCAACCTATACCCAGCTGAACACCCGTGGTCTGAAGACCCTGCAGCTTGTTCGCAATTACGCTGAGCAGCACGAGGAGTGGGGCGACTATCTGGCAGCTACCGTACTGCGCGCCTTCATCTATCAGGCACTCGTTGACTGCTATGGAGAAGTGCCCTACACAGAGGCTCTCGACGTGAACAACCCTACTCCTAAATACGATAGTGGTGAAACCATCTATAAGGGTGTTATCGCTGAGCTCGATGCCGCCCTCGCCAAGGCTAAGTCGACCGACCGCGTCTGCACCAACTTCCTGTTCCCTGGACAGACAGCTGATCCTTGGATCAAGTTTGCCAATGCCCTCGAGCTGAAGATGTACTCTCGCATGGGTAATTCCGACCCTGAGATCGGTGCCCTGATCGCCATGGACAACTTCCCATCAGCCGACGTTGCATATGAAGGTTGCTGGGCAAACGAGAGCGGAGCCATGAGCCCCTTCTATGCAGAGGAAATCTCCTCAAGCTGGGGTTCTACCCAGATCAACGTCATCGCCAACATCGCCATTATTGGCTCAATGATAGTGAAGGATGCTGATGGTGGCCTCGTTTACGAAGACCCACGTCTGCCAGCCTTCTTCAACAAGAACGGTTCAAGCAACTATACTGGTGGTATCTCTGGTACCAACTTCTCTACCTCAAGCTCTTACAAGTCATCTTACTGGTGCCGTCCTGTAGGTAGCTTCGACATGCCGGTATACCTTCTCACCTTGTCTGAGATTTACTTCTTCATGTCTGAGTACTACGCTCGCACTGGCAAGGCCGAAGAAGCTAAGGCTGCTTATAACATGGCTGTTACCGCTTCGTTCGCAACCTGTGGTGTCGATCCAAGTCAGGCAGAGGGCTTCGTTGCCCAGTGGCCTTACGACCAGAGCAACTACAAGAAGTCGATCGGTATTGCCAAGTGGATCTCACTGGCAGGTGTGAACCCCTTCGAGGGTTACTGCGAGCTCCGTCGTCTGAAGTATCCTGCTTTCGGATCTGTCAAGGGTTCGGATATGTACAACGAGAACGACGATGCTTCTTATCAGCCTAACAAGTACGTGGCAGGTACCCTCTATACACCTATCAAGGTGTTCGGTCCTGTAGGCGACAACCAGCTGCTGCAGCGCTGGCCGTATGCTGAGAGCTCTTCAGCCCGTAACAGCAATACGCCTTCATTCCCTGGCTATACGACCCCAATCTTCTGGGCTCAGTAATCAGAAATGTCTAAATTAAAAAGAGAAGACAATGAAAAAGAACATTTTATATACAATGCTATTCGCCCTCGTCGCACTTGTGATGACAAGTTGTGGTGACAAGAAGTCTGAGGGTCTGTCGCGCATTACCTATTATCCCTCTATCGAGCTGAACGGCGACAGCTACCTCGTATGGGATAAGGGCATGGCTTATGAGGATCCCGGCTATGTGTCTGAGCTTAACGGCGAGGACGTAACCAGCCAGGTGACTGTCTCTGGTTCAGTAGATGTCAACAAGAGTGGTATCTATACCCTGACTTATACAACCGTCAAGAATGAGGATGGCTTCGATGCCTCTACCACTCGTACTGTAGTGGTGCTCGATCCAACCAGCGCCGTTGAGGGCTTCTACATCAATCAGGCCACCAGTAACCGTAACGGAACCGCTTATGGAAAGCCTTTTGAGGTGCTCGTCATCGATAATGGCGATGGTACTGTCACTGTCGACGACATCCTCGGAGGCTGGTACTGCCAGCGTGCAGGCTATGGCACCAAGTACGCCATGGCAGCTACCCTCGGTATTGCAGAGGATGGTACCCTGACGCTCATCGACAGTTTCGTTCCTGGTTGGGGCGACGGTCTCGACTCACTCGAGGGAACCTTCGATGCTGCCAGCAGCACATTCAATTTCGTCTGTGTCTATGCAGGATCACTTACGTTCACAGAAACATGGGTTAAAGAATAATTAAGATTATGAAGAAAGTATTATATTTCGCAACGCTGCTCCTCTGCATGGCCTTCGTATCTTGCGAGAAGGAGGAGATTGGTGGAACAGCCACAGAGAGCATGGCCGGAGAGTGGTATGTTCTGGCAAATATGGTAGATGGTAGTGAAGTCGTTGAGGATCCCTACGGCCTCGGACGCTTCAAGATCATGACCTACAACACTGCTGCCAACAACCCCAATGAGATTTGGGTCAACGACAACGGTAATTTCTGGGACTTCAGATTCAAGGCTACTGCTGATCCCGCAACTCTCACCTTCAGCGCTTCAAACGCCAACAATGAGGCTTATGAGGATTGCACCATTAATGTCACCAATGCCAAGATCGTGAAGAATGGCGGCAAGCAGAACAATGGTTCACCTGCCGACTACATCACGATGGACATTGAGTTCAGCGACGATCCAGGCACCATCTACCGTCTGGAGGGTGTACGCTACTCTGGCCTTGTAGAGAACGATTAAGTTTATACTTAAGTAATAATCATGAGGGGTGGTTCACGACGAATCACCCCTCTTGCACCTTAAATGATGAATCTACATAAGAGATACAAGCAATTCAAGGGACTACTGTGCCTGATCATGCTGATACTGGTGCCGATGACGATGACGGCACAGGAGGCTACACTGCTCAAACAGAAGAAATTCCCCAAGACGGTGCCTGCAGGCAACTATAGCGGCATCACATGGCTGGGCGGCTCCCGTTATGCTGTGGTCAACGATAAGTCGCCTATGGCAGGCTTTTACCAGATGACCATTGAGAACGACAGCATCAGCGGAGATCTGCTCTCGGCACGTGTCGACTCGTTCATGACCAGCGGACAGCCTAACAGAGACGAGGAGGGCGTCTGCTTTGTACCACAGACTCAGACCCTGTTCGTCAGTGGTGAGGCCGATGGGCAGGTCATCGAATACGACCTGAACGGGCAGCTCACTGGAAGGAAGCTGCAGGTGCCCGAGGTCTTCAAGACGGCCTACCGTAACGGCAGCCTGGAGGCACTGACCTATCAGGCGCAGACCCACCGGTTCTGGACAACGTCGGAGTTTACCCTTCAGGCCGACGGCGATAAACCCACCATCAAGAAGAAGATCAAGAACCGTCTGCGGCTGCAGAGTTTCGGAGACGACCTGCTCCCCAAGGAGCAATACTGGTATGAAACCGACTCGACAAAGACCAAGAAAAAGAAAGGAACCGACATCTTGGGCGTCAGTGGACTGGCTGCCCTCGACGATGGCAGGCTGATTGTCTTGGAGCGCGAACTCTACTTCCCGAAAAAGCGAATCGGCTCTTATGCCCATGTCAAGTTGTATCTGGTGGATCCGACCCGCCATCAGCCAGGTGACATCCTCGATAAGACCCTGCTGGCAGAATTCCGCACGAAGATCAACCTCACCCGTTGCAACTTCGCCAATTTTGAAGGCATCTGCATCGGTCCCAGACTGTCAGACGGCCGCCAGCTGCTCATCCTCATCTGCGACTCCCAGAACCAGGCCAACGGCTTCCTGCGGGATTGGTTCAAACCCGTCGTTGTCATGGTGAACGACAAGGAGAAGAGCGTAATAACTTGCGATTAATCACTAAATTAGCCATTCTGGTATAAAAAAGAAAGTATTTATTTGGCTGGTTCTTGGATTTTTGTAACTTTGCAGCCGAATTCAAGAACGATTGGTTTATTAATAAACGAAATGCAAGAATGAAAAAGCTTATGATGATGGTTGTAGCCGCCATGATGGCTACGGTGAATGTAAATGCCCAGGTAGAGAATCTCCGTCATGAGATTGGTGTAACCTATGGTACTGGTGTTTCAGTATTCGGCGATGGTCTCGGAGAGGGGCTTGGCCGTGCAATTGTCAATGGCATGTTCGGCATGGGTAAAGTTGGCACAGAGACATACGACGAGAAGGACTTCGGAACTCTCTCTCTCGAATATTTCTATCATCTGAACAACCCCAGACTTGCTGTCGGTGGTATCCTGGGTTATGCTACCACTTCGCAGAAATATCGCGACATGAGCACCAAGAATCCTGAGGGCGACCGCACACGTAACTACTACACCGTGATGCCTTCTATCAAGTATTACTGGGTGAACAAGAACTACTTCGGTCTCTATTCGAAGGCTGCCATCGGTGCCACTTTCGTAAATGCCAAGGTAAACAAGACAAACGATGGCAAAAATGAGTCAAATACTGAGAACAAGACCTATTTTGCCTATCAGGCATCGTTCATCGGTGTTGAGGGTGGTATCCCCAATCTCCGTGCCTTCGTTGAGGGTGGTTTCGGTGAGCAGGGTGTCATCGCACTCGGTGGTGTAAGGGTTAAGTTCTGAGGTGCTTACTCTTCAGCATTATAATTTCTAAGACAACACTTATCCTGCCACTACTGTGGACAAGGATTAAATTAGGGGGGACTGGTCTTTGATTTCCTTGATAAATCAATCACCAGTCCCTTTATTTTCTAGTACAAAGAACATGATAGTCCCAATTATTATTTGCTGGGGCTTTCGCCCGTTCACGTCTCGTACTCATCGGCAAAGGTAGTTAAAAAAACGACATTGCAACCATTTTTGCTCGAATTCTCATATTTTTTTAGAGTTTTGTACCTCTATGATTTCAGGAACTCGATCTTCCTGCGATTATCTTTCGGCCTTACCGCGAAGTGCAGCCAACAGACAGAGCCATGCTGCTCTAATAGCAATTCATCATAATCCTGCTTGGTACCATCAGCGATATCAAGAAGTATCGACGCATAGCGGATCATCTGCTCTTTGCCCGCGCAGCGGATATCCACTGCGCACCCCGTCAGATGATTGGACGTCTTAGCCCCACCAGCCAACTTATTGACGGCAGGTGACCGATAGCCCGAGCTAATAATGATGGGCTCATTGTACCTCCGACGCAATTCTTCCAGCCAAGGACAAAGCCTTTTCAGATTTTCAATCACTGCATGACTCGGGATATTCCCATCCGCAGTCTGATGTTTCGTCTTTGTGAACTCCCCGAGCGAAAAATGCTCGGAGAGTTTCATTATACTATTTACTGTTACTTCATTCATAACTTATAAATTTGATTTTTCAAATGACGCGCCGACGCGCCTAAACGCCGACGTGTCAATAATTAAAGAATAATGTTTCCTGTTTTTCGGAAGAGAGCTGGCGTAGTACCTCGCTCTTCACAAACCTTCTCTACCAAGTGGTCACGTATGAGGCGGCTGGTCTTACCCCTTGCCGATGAGGGACTACTGAGATTAAAACAGCGCATCACATCCTCGTTCGTGAATTCCTCAGGTAATCGCGCAAAAGCATCGAAAGTCTTTTGACGACGCTGCACATTCACACTCGCATCTCGATGTTTATTGTCGAAATAGGCTTCAGCCATGGCTCCGAAGAAATGACGCTGGCAGGCGTATTGGATATTAACCAATAACTCTGCGAGGCGCCAATCGACCTCGTCCGTCTCAAACTCACCACAGTAGAACTCCCCATCCTGCTTCAACTGATCCCAATGGCGCATCGCGATGAACGGCACTGAGAAGTTCAGACCATGATAGGCACAACGCTTCAGGAGCATCAGGTCAGCCCTGGAGTCATTCTCCTTGGCATCCTCCATACGACGAGCCGTCCAGTCATAGAGTTCTCTCACAATTTTCTTGACACTGAGTTCGCCCTTCATACGGTCAAGCTTAAAAGCCCACTCCTTCAGGCGTTCGTCACTATCAAGATCTAAACTCTCCTCCCAATCCAGCATCTCGTATTCGCATTCAGGCAGGGGGATGCAAGTCAGACGGGTAGCAAGACCTGTACCGAAATTCTGCTCATTCACCTTCTTCTTCAATGCCAGGGGTGTGCCTGTGTAGATGAAGTTCCAGATGACGGAGAAATTCTGTACGACGCTGTCGATATTGGCATAGAACTGACCATCCTCCTCATTATGGAAGGCCTTCAACTCCAAAGCCTGCTTGTCGATATACGCCCCACCCTTCTGTAGAGCCAGGGTATTGTCGAGCTCAGTGTCAAAAGTCAGCATGTGCAGCTGCATCGGCTGCCCGTCTACTGTCTCAACAGCGTTTACCATGTCTTGGATAAACTGTGCGTTCGACGTTCGTGCCGGGTGAATTCTGACGACGACCTTGGGCTTCTTCGGCTTCTCCTTATTAGCCCCCTTAGTGCGCATCTGCTCACGATAGGCATTGATGGCATCCTTACCCACCTCGTCGGCCTTCACGATAGGCGCAGACAACTGCTTGTACAGTCGGGTGGCAAAGCTCTTACCGACAGCCGGATCACCAATGATGAATGTCGAGTTATTCAGTCTTCGGAGTTCCTGCGGGCGATGGTAGAAACGATACGTACACCTTGTCATCAAGGTCATCAACAACCCGCCAGCGACGAACAAAGCCGCCACATACTGGTTGCGCTTCAAGCCGTTACAGATATCCTTGATCAGCGGGAAGTACTCTGCGAGTTCCTCAATCTTGATGCCCCAGTCCCACAGCCAGCGGGCCATCTCGTCATCAGCCACGGCAACAAAGTTATTCATACCAATAATCTCGCGCATAGGTTTCGAGATACCCTTGGGTGTCTCCTTGCAGGCTGACTCTACGATGCTCTGCAATTCCTGTTCGTCAAGTCCCAGTCGGGGCATCACCTGAAGCAACAGCGCTTTGTTATTGTCGCAAATCGCCCTCAGATTCACTGCCAACTGATACAGCTTCACATTCCGCTCACCCTCCTGTGGCACACCTCCATTACGCTTCCACCACTCGTCGATGATCTCCGAATACGGTCTGCCCTTGAATTCTTTTTCTTGGCACGGATTAACACGGCTCTCATTTTGAGAGACGCTGCTTTTATTATCTCCAGCAGGATTATTACAGCCGTGTAAATCCGTGGAATCCGTGCCTAATAGATCCTCCTTCGAACCCTGTGAATGACCGTCTCGATATAGAGCAGTATATCGCTCACTAAATTCCTTGTTCTCATACGTAAACAACTCCTTATTAATATACAAAATATCCGATTCCTTGCAGATGAAGCTCATGCGGCTTGCATCCTTGCAACTTTCGTCAACCTCCACACCAAGCACCTTGGCCATTGCATGCTGGTTGTCGATGAGATTACCATCTTTGGGGTCAGCCTTGAAGACCACCTTGAGCCCCTTACCACTTGGCGTAATGTAAACGAGCAAAATCCGTGACCATCCGTGTGATCCGTGCCAAGAATCAAAAACCGCCTTGGGGTCGTCGACATGGTCAATGTCCATCACCACAAGTCCAGTCAAGTGTGTTGCACTCTGCTTGCGCCAGGCACCCACTACCCCCTTTTTCGATTCCGTCTCGTCGAAGGTGGCTTGGAAGATAAACGCAGGCAACCCACGTTTCAGCTTCTGATCGCCAGTCTCACGGAACTTGTCAATGGCTTCATTCCATTTCGTCGCCTTGACGAGCGCAAAGAATTGCGCTTCGTCTACAGGCAACGTCGGATTAAAGAAATTCTTCTGATAACAAAATCCCATAATCTTCTGTCCTTCTGTCTAACAGTTAACAAAACTCGATGATGTCCAGTTCACGCTCAATAAGGGCGTTCTTCGCATCGCGGTTGTGCTCTTCGAGCAGACACATCACCTGCGCCGTACCCATATCCTTGGGGAAACTGCCATACACCTTGATACGCTCCTGCGACTCCTTAAGCCATCCCCAGGGCAGCTTTTTGATGAGCATGTCCTTAATACGCTTACGCGGCTGGCGGTTGAAAGCCTTGAACGTTACTTTACCTGTCCACTCATCACGACGAAGTGAACCCTCTACGCACTTTCCACTGACGAGGCGTGCGATAACCTCTTCTGAAATTTCAATGTACTTTCGCATAAATTTTGTCGAATTTGTGAGCATCGGAAAGCGATGTGTTTTTCAGTTGAGCTCAATTTCTATCCGGATACTTTCCCACCTTCGCTCATTCCTCCGACTCGGGTTAATGAATAATGACTTCTGTAGTGCCTATAAGGCGCACCACACCTCCCCCTTTACCAGCATTCTTCATACCGTCGCTCATCTGCCATTTCGGACAGATGAAGTTCTGCGGCACCTTCAGCATCATTCCTGAACAGATGCGCGTCCCTTCATTGTCCACCTCCTTATGCTCGCACGAGGCGCACCACTTCCTCACGGGAATGTGATACC